>JACCDP010985218.1_pt1 | contig 25062 bp, 16 predicted proteins | sample 7445841 | NCBI WGS metagenome assembly JACCDP01 (sample SAMN15323441, study PRJNA562643) | freshwater metagenome | isolation source: river surface water | place: USA:Blue River Watershed | collected 2017-08-17
CACCTTGTGCAACTTGGGAGCATCTGGCTGCGGCGCGAGCACGCGCTTGAGTTGAGGCGCGAGAGATCCGTCGGGAACGTCATCGTCTTGGTCGAACTCGCCCGACACGACATCGTCAAAACGGATGGCCTCCCAATCTTGCGCGGTGGAGTCCCATACATCTCCTGAGTCCTCGGAGGGAGCCTCGAGATGGGAGCGCTGCTCGAGATCAGGGGCCTGCTGTGAATCGGCGGCCTCTGGGGGTAGCGTCGAGTCCGTGGCGGGCGGGGCTGAACGGGGCTTGGGAGTGCGGGGACCGTTCATCACACGGCCTCGGCGTCATCGCGGGACACCGGGTGCATCGGGTCTTGCGGACCAACAGCTTCTACATCCTGCGGGACGGCATCCCGAGACATACCCTCCAAGAAAGGCTCCAGCGTCGCATCGGCCTGGGGGTCAACGCTGGCATCGCCTTCCAGGGCCAGTTGTGACTCGGAAGACTGTTGAGCATCGAGTGTGCCCTGAACGTTGGCCTCAATGCCCTCCAGGGCAGCGAGCGATTCCAAGGCAGCGCCAGGGTTCTGCAAGGTGGGCAACTGGTCGAGCGAGGCCAGACCCAGGTCGTCCAGAAACTGACGCGTGGTGGCGTACAAAGCCGGTCGGCCCACGGTTTCGCGGTGACCAATGACTTCCACCCACCCACGGTCTTCCAATTGCTTGATCACCAAGGAGTTGATGGTGACGCCTCGGATGTCTTCCATGTCGCCGCGCGTGACGGGCTGACGGTAGGCAATGATGGCCAGGGTTTCCATCGCCGCGCGGGAGTACTTGGGCGGTTTTTCGGGGTGCAGACGATCAAGGTATTCCCGCAATTCGGGCCGGCTTTGAAAACGCCACCCCGAGGCCACCTGCACCAACTCGACGCCGCGTTGGGTCCAATCGAGTTGCAAGGATTCCAGCAGCGAGCGCAGGGTGTCAGTTCCGAGTTGACCCGCAAACAGGGTGCGCATGTCGGCCATCGACAAGGGTTGCGAGGCGCAGATCAGGGCCGTCTCGAGGATACGCTTGGCATCCGCCGTATTCATGGTGTCATTTCGCTTTGAAGGACGGGCAAGAGGCGGGAGATGTGGGGCGATCCAGCGCGGCGATACCGCCTGGGGTCACACCCCCCGAAAGGCACTTCAGGCAAGGGCCGGAAGCAAGCTTTCATTGTATCGCAGGCCCAACGCCTGCAAGGCGGCATCCAGATCAGCCGGCCACTCGGCAGAACAAGTCAGCCACTCCCCCGTGATGGGGTGCGCCAGGCTCAAGCGAAACGCGTGTAAGGCCTGCCGTTGCAAGCCCTCCAGCAGTGGGCCTGCGTACTGGGTGTCTCCGTACAAACGATGGCCGATATGGCCCAAATGGACGCGAATCTGGTGCGTACGCCCGGTGTGCAGCCGGCAATGCACCCAGCAGGCTTGCTCGTTGGAGTCCAGGCACAAGGCCGTGGTGCGAGCCGGCTTGCCCGCCTGGCGAGCCAGATCCACCACCGCCATGCGTAGGCGGTGCTGGGGGTCGCGTCCAATGGGCGCGTCAATGTCCTGGGATTCGGGGCCGCGCCACGGCCCTTGCACGATGGCCAGGTATTCGCGACGCACTTCACGTGCTGCAATTTGCGCCATCAGACGATCCATGCAAGCGCGTGTCCGCGCTACCAACATGAGCCCGCTGGTGTCCTTGTCCAGGCGGTGCACGATACCGGCCCTGGGCAATTGGGCAGCACCTGTGTCCAGCGCGAGCAGACCGTTGAGCAAGGTGCCACTCCAGTTGCCGGGCGCCGGGTGCACGACCAGGCCGGGGGGCTTGTCGATGATGCGCAGATGCTCGTCTTCATAGACCACCCGCAACGCCATGGCCTGCGGGACAAAAGCCTGACTTTGCGGGGTGGGCTTAAGTGCCACCCGAAACACCTGCCCCGCCTTCACCCGCGTGGCGGGCTTGAGTGCGGGGACGCTACCCCTCGCTGGGACCAGCAATTCAATGGCACCCTGCCCAATCAACTGCTGCACGAAGCTGCGCGAAAACTCGGTCAAGCGCTGCGACAGCACCCGGTCCACCCGTTCACCGTGCAGTGGGACCGGGATGACGATCTCACGCCACTCGACAGCAGGCTCGAGTTCGTCAACCAGGTCGGTTGCTGCGTCAACAGCCAAACCAGCGGCATCTTGAACCGGGGTGGACACCCACCCGTCGGCCTGGGCTAGACCCCCCTCGGTCGAAACACCAGGTGCTATGGCTGATAATGGGGGACTGGCGTGCTTCAAAAAGGTGACCTGTGTTGCGATGTCTTCGATTATCGGTACTTCTGTGTCTGGCATGGCTGACCGGCTGTGCCACCACCGAGTCGGACTGGACGGCTGGCTGGACGCCCGAGAAGCTGTACGCGGAAGCGCGCGACGAAATGGACAACAAGGCCTATGAAAAGGCCATCAAGTTGTACGAAAAATTGGAAGGCCGCGCCGCCGGCACCCAACTGGCCCAACAGGCTCAGCTGGAAAAGGCTTACGCCTATTTCAAGAACGGTGAGCCAGTGCTGGCCGTGTCCACCCTCGACCGCTTCATCAAAGTCAACCCGGTCAGCCCCGCCATGGACTATGCCCTGTACCTCAAAGGCATTGTCAACTTCAACGATGACCTGGGGCTGTTGTCCTTCGTCGCCAAGCAAGACCTGGCCGAACGCGACCAGAAAGCCGCCAAAGAATCCTTCGAGGCCTTTCGTGAACTCGTCACCCGCTTCCCCGAGTCACGTTACAGCGAGGATGCGCGCTTGCGCATGCGCTTCACCGTCAACACGCTGGCTCAGTCTGAAGTGAAAGTGGCGCGCTACTACCTCAAGCGGGGTGCGCATGTGGCCGCCATCAACCGAGCGCAAGCCGTGCTGCAAGACTACCAGGACGTTCCGGCAGCCGAGGACGCGCTCAAAATCCTGATTGAATGCTACGACGCCCTGGGTCTCACCCAGCAGCGAGACGACACGCGTCGCGTGCTACTGGCCTCCTTCCCCCCCCAGAATTCGGCTGCAACAGTCAAGAAGCCCTGGTGGAAGCCGTGGTGAGCCGGGCCAGGCCCTCCAGCAGCACCTCCTGCGACGATACCTTGGCCATTGGCGGCAATGCCGCCATCAGTCGCCGACCATAGCCCGTGGTGGACAAGCGTGTGTCACACACCACCAGCACCCCGCGATCGGTCTCACGCCGGATCAAGCGCCCCGCTCCCTGCTTCAACGAAACAGCCGCCTCGGGCAGGAAATAGTCTTTGAACGGGCTGCGCCCTTGATCGTTCAAGCGGTCACTGCGCGCCTGGACCACCGGATCATTCGGCGGCGGAAATGGCAACTTGTCAATGATGACCGCTTGCAGGGCATCGCCTGGCACATCAAAGCCTTCCCAAAAGGTGGCCGATGCCACCAGCACACAGCCCCGGCCAGCGTCATCCGTGCCCTGCCGAAAACGGTCCATCAACTCCCGCTTGGACCCTTGTCCCTGCACCAGCACCTGCACCTGAGTGTCCTCGGCAAACGCTTGTTGTAACTGATCTCCAATGGCTTGCAGCGCTCGTAGCGTGGTGGTAAGTACCAAGGTGCGCCCCCCGAGCACGCGCACAATACGCGCAGCCAACTCGCCCACTTGCTGGCTGTGCTGGGGGTCGCTCGGCACCACCATGTCACGCGGTACAAACAGCACCGCCTGACGGGGATAGTCAAACGGGCTGCTGACTTGCAGCACGCGGGCAGATTCCAGTCCGCAGGGCTCGGTGAACCAGCGCAACGCGGGCTCATCGCCCAAGGTGGCGGAGGTGAAAATCCAGCTGCGCGGCAGGCTGCCGGTCTGGGCAGCAAGCTCAGCAGAGTCTTGGGCAGGCGCTTGATCCGCCGCCTCAGGGGGCTCGCGCAACGCGTCTAGATCCCACGACGCATGGTGAGGCGACACCCCCGGTGCATCCGCACCCAGCAGTCGGCTGCGAACCGTGTCGGCAATGTCCAGGGGGGCCTCCAAAAGGCGCACCTGTGCACCGACCTCGACCCAGCGCACACAACCAGTGGCCATGGGCGCTTGAAAGGCGTTTAATCGAATCAAGACCTCGGCCACGCGCTCTTGCAGCCGCACAAAATCGGGAGCCGTTTGCACCACGAGCTCCAAACCCTCTCCCAGGGCTTCACAGGCCGTCTGCACCTGCAGCAACCCCGCTTGCCAGGCCTCGGGTTCAATGCCCTCCGGCACCGGACCCGACCACGACAAACGAGAGTTTCTGGACGACTTGGCAAATAGCAGTCGCAGGTCTCGCGCTGACAACTCCACGGCAGAGGACAAGGCACTCCAATCCACCAGCCCCTGCGCCAGGGTGAGACCCGCAGCGAGGCTGTCGCGCGCCAGTTCAATCAACTGGGTCGACCCGAGTTGTTGCCCCAGAAATTGCACCCCGGTTTCGTTGAGCTGATGCGCCTCGTCAAAGACCACCACCCGCACCGACGGCAGCAACTCGGCCATGCCGGTTTCACGCACGGCCAGATCCGCAAAAAAGAGGTGGTGATTGATGACGACGATGTCGGCAGCCAATGCGTTTTTGCGTGCCTGCATCACTGGGCACTCGCGGTAGTGCGCACATTCACTGCCCAGGCAGTTCTCGCGGGTGGAGGTGATGAGGGGCAGCAATGCGGAGCGCTCATCCAGACCTGGCAGCTCGGCCAGATCCCCGCTTCGGGTGCCCTGCGCCCAACGCTCCACTTTGGCCAGCAGTGCCACCGTGGCGCGATCGGGCAGCAAGGCCTCACGACGGGCCAATTCCAGCCGGTGTGGGCACAGGTAGCTGGCTCGGCCCTTGAGCAAGGCCAGGCGCACCGGCAAGCCAAAGGCCGCAGCCAAACGCGGCAAATCACGGCCAAAGAGTTGATCCTGCAACGCCTTGGTGGCGGTGCTCACCAGCACGCGCTCGCCGCTGAGTAACGCCGGGACCAAATAGGCAAAGGTCTTGCCCACGCCGGTCCCGGCTTCCACCACCAGGCTACCGCCCTGCTCCACGGTTTGCGCCACGGCCAGGGCCATCTCGGTTTGACCACTGCGGGGTCGAAAGCCAGCATCCGCACGAGACAACACGCCGTCAGCACGAAACGCTTCTTGTACGGCAGCGGCGAGACCCAAGGGGCTTGCCGACCCATTCATCGAGGAGCACCCGTGGCCGGGGGGGCGCCCTTCAACCCTGAGCCCTCGGCAGGGGGGCTGGCTTCGAGCTTGCGTTGGCGCTCTTGCCGGTCGAGCGCATTCAACCGCAACTCCTCCGTCCGCAAGCGGTGCTGCACCTCGTTGTGGCGCGCCATGGCCTCACGGCGGCAATCGTTGACAGCAAAACGCTGGTAACACTCTCGCAAGGCATTTTGCAAACGCTCCTCTTCGCGGGCGCGGAAGTGCTCAATCTGTTGTCGTGTCATGGTGTCAGGCAGCGACCAGGACGGCCACGATGGAGCAAACGAGCACGCAGACAACCCTGCCAGCAACAGAAACGGCAGCAGGAAAGATAACCAGTAGCCGAGAGACAGGCGGTGTCCCAGGGCTGAGGCCTTGGCGGTCCATGAGACCTTGACAGACAACAAGCGCTTCATGTGAGCGCAGTATCCACCACCCGGCGCTCGAGTGCCAGGAATTCCGCCGACTGCATCTCGGTTAATCGTGACACCGTTCGTGGAAATTCGTGTGACAAAGGTCCCTCGGTATAGAGTTCCTCTGCCGGCACAGCCGCCGACAGCACCAGCTTGACACGGCGGTCATAGAGCACATCCACCAGCCAAGTGAAACGCCTGGCTTCCGAGGCCATGCGCACCGGCATGTGGGGCACATCGCTCAGGATCACGGTGTGGAACTGGCTGGCGATTTCCAGGTAATCGTTTTGCGAGCGAGGTCCACCACACAGCGTTTTGAAGTCAAACCACACCACCCCGCCAGCGCGGCGCTTGGCACTGATCTGCCGCGCCTCGATGGTCATCACCGGGTCTTCGTCCTGACTTTCAGCCAGACGCTCAAAGGTTTGGGACAGCTTGGCGTCGGCGTCAGCGCCGTTGGGCGTGATGTACAGGTCCACCTGCTCCAGGGTTTGCCGACGGTAGTCGGTGCCATTGTCCACATTGATGACTTCGAGCCGGCTGTTGAGCAACTCGATGGCGGGCAGGATGCGGTCGCGGTGCAACCCACCCGGGTACAAATCGTCGGGCTTGAAGTTGGAGGTGGTGACAAACCCCACGCCATGCTTGAAGAGAGCATCCAGCAGACGGTGCAGAATCATCGCGTCGGTGATGTCGGCCACGTGGAATTCGTCAAAGCACAAGAGCTTGTAACGCTGGGCCATTCGCTGGCCCAGCACATCCAGCGGATTCACCGTGCCTTGCAGTTCGCGCAACTCACGGTGCACTTCGCGCATGAACTCGTGAAAGTGCAAACGCGTCTTGCGCTCGATGGGTACCGCGCTGAAAAAGCAATCCATCAGGAAACTTTTCCCGCGACCCACACCGCCGTACATGTACACACCCCGAGGGATCTCGGGGCGGAAGATCATTTTTTTGAGCGAGTTGGAGCGCTTGGACTTGTAGTGTGACCAGTCCGTGGCGCAGCGCTCCAAAGACGCCACTGCGCGCAGCTGGGCGGGATCCGACTCGTACCCGCGCTGCTGCAACTCGCGTTCGTAAACCTGTTGAACCGACATCGGTCGGCTCAGAAATTCAGCGTGCGCTTGTCAACGGCCAACGCCGCTTCTTTGGTGGCCTCGCTCAGGCTGGGGTGGGCGTGGCAAATGCGCGCGATGTCTTCGCTGCTGGCCTTGAACTCCATCGCCACCACCGCCTCGGCGATCAGTTCGCTGGCCATGGGGCCCACGATATGCACACCCAGGATTTCATCGGTGACCGCGTCGGCCAGAAACTTCACCATGCCGGTGGTGTCGCCCAGCGCACGGGCCCGACCATTGGCCAGGAACGGGAAGGTGCCCGCCTTGTAGGCACGACCACTGGCTTTGAGTTGTTGCTCGGTCTGACCGACCCAGGCAATTTCGGGGCTGGTGTAGATCACCCAGGGAATGGTGTTGAAGTTGACATGCCCGTGTTGACCGGCCATGCGCTCGGCCACCGCCACGCCCTCTTCCTCGGCCTTGTGCGCGAGCATTGGGCCGCGCACCACATCGCCCACCGCCCACACGCCGGGCAGGTTGGTGCGACAGTCGTCATCCACGACGATGGCGCCGCGCTCGTCCAGCTGGAGCCCCACGGCCTCGACATTCAGGCCGTGGGTGTTGGGCACCCGGCCAATGGAGATGATGAGTTTGTCGACCTCCAGGGTCTGGGCCTCACCTTTGGCGTTGGTGTAAGCCACGCTCACACCCTTCTTGCTGTGGGTGATGTCGCCCACCTTGACGCCAAGCTCGATGTTCAAACCCTGCTTGTCAAAGGCTTTCTTGGCTTCCTTGGCGATCTGCTCGTCTACCGCGCCCAGGAAGGTTGGCAGCCCTTCTAGCACCGTGACGTCCGAGCCCAGACGACGCCAGACCGAGCCCATCTCCAGACCGATCACGCCCGAACCAATCAGACCCAGACGCTTGGGTACCGCACCCAGGCGTAATGCGCCATCGTTGGAAAGAATGTTCTGCTCGTCGAAGGGCGCTCCCGCCAGTGCACGCGCATTCGAACCGGTGGCCACGACAACTTGTTTGGCCACCAGAGTCTCCTCAGCGGCGCCACTCACCTGGAGTTCATAACCGCCCTCCGCCGCTTTGACGAACGAACCACGCCCGTGGAAGAACGTGACCTTGTTTTTCTTGAACAGGTACAGGATGCCGTCGTTGTTCTGCTTCACGACCGTATCCTTGCGGGCAATCATCTTGGCCACATCGATTTTCACGTCCTTGACGGTGATGCCGTGGTCGGCGAAGTGGTGGTTGGCCTGCTCGAAATGCTCGGACGACTGCAGCAGCGCCTTGGAGGGAATGCAACCCACGTTGGTACAGGTACCGCCCGGGGCCGGACCACCCTTGTCGTTTTTCCACTCGTCAATACAGGCGACGTTCATGCCCAACTGGGCTGCACGGATCGCGGCGATATAGCCACCGGGGCCGCCGCCGATGACGACCACATCAAATTGTTTGCTCATGATGGTGTGAAGATTCGGTTAAGGATGCGCCAGGCCCGAGCGCAAGGGCGCAGCGGGCCGGGGCGCTCAGAGGACTCAGATGTCGAACAGCAAGCGAGACGGATCTTCCAGCGCCTCTTTCATGGCGACCAGGCCAAGCACCGCTTCGCGACCATCGATGATGCGGTGGTCATAGGACATGGCAAAGTAGTTCATCGGACGCACCACCACCTGACCGTTTTCCACCATGGCGCGGTCCTTGGTGGCATGCACGCCCAAAATGGCCGACTGCGGCGGGTTGATGATGGGGGTGGACATCATGGAGCCAAACGTACCGCCATTGGAGATGGAGAACGTGCCACCGGTCATGTCCTCGATGCCCAGTTTGCCATCGCGCGCCTTGGTGCCGAACTCGGCGATCTTCTTTTCAATGTCGGCAAAGCTCATCTGGTCGGCGTTGCGCAAAATGGGCACCACCAGTCCTCGGGGTGAACCCACCGCAATACCGATGTCAAAGTAGCCGTGGTACACGATGTCGGTGCCGTCCACCGAAGCGTTGAGCACCGGGTATTTCTTGAGCGCGTGCACCGCCGCTTTGACGAAGAAGCTCATGAAGCCGAGTTTGACGCCATGCTCTTTCTCGAAGCGTTCCTGGAAGCGCTTGCGCATCTCCATGACCGGGGCCATGTTGATCTCGTTGAACGTCGTGAGGATGGCGTTGGTGGCTTGCGACTGCAGCAGACGCTCGGCCACACGGGCACGCAAACGGCTCATGGGCACCCGCTGCTCAGGGCGGTCACCCAGGTTCACGCTGGGGGCGCTGACTTGCGGCAGTGCCGTCGTGGGCACCCCTGTGGGAATCACGGCAGGCTTGGCTGCGCCAGCGGCGACAGCACCCAGTACGTCGCCCTTGGTCACACGGCCATCCTTGCCGGTGCCTGCCACAGAGCCTGCGGCCAGGTGGTTGTCGGCCATCAGCTTGGCGGCAGCAGGCATGGCCACCCCGGCCTTGCTGGCGGAAGTGACAGCGGGTGCCGCGGCAGGAGCGGCGGCAGGTGCAGTCGCTGCGGGAGCGGCGGCCGGGGCCGCGGCAGCACCTTTGCCCTCGGTGTCGATGCGGGCAATCAACTGATCGGACACCACCGTGCCACCATCAGCCACCACATGCTCGGCCAGCACGCCCGCGGCCGGCGCAGGCACTTCGAGCACCACCTTGTCCGTCTCGATCTCGATCAGGATCTCGTCGGCCGCAACGGCCTCCCCGGGTTTCTTTTTCCACTGCAACAAGGTGGCCTCTGCCACGGACTCAGACAGTTGCGGAACTTTGACTTCTACGATAGCCATGGAACGCTTTCAGTAACTTGGATTTCGGAATGGATTATTTGGTCAGGGTGAAGCCCTTGAGCTTGGCAAACGCGGCTTCCACCAGCGCTTTTTGCTGCTCCTGGTGCAGGTGCGAGTAGCCCACCGCCGGCGACGCCGACGCGGCGCGACCGGCATAGCCCAGGCGCTGTCCTTCGACCATGTTCTCGTGGATGTTGTGCTGGATGAAGAACCAGGCGCCCTGGTTCTGCGGCTCATCCTGGCACCACACCAGCTCGGTGGCGTTGGGGTACTTCTTCAGTTCGGACGCAAAGGCCTTGTGCGGGAAGGGGTAGAGCTGCTCGACGCGCAAAATGGCCACATCGTCAGCGTCCTTCTCTTCGCGCTTCTTGGCCAGGTCGTAGTAGACCTTGCCTGAGCACACCAGCACGCGCTTGACCTTGTCGTTCGTCAAGTCCCGGTTTTCGGGGATGACGGTCTGGAAAGCACCCTTGGTGAACTCAGAGACCGGTGACGCTGCATCTTTGTTGCGCAACAGCGACTTGGGCGTGAAGATGATGAGCGGCTTGCGCAGGTTACGCACCATCTGACGGCGCAACACGTGGAAGATCTGGCTGGCCGTGGTGGGCTGCACGATCTGCATGTTGGTGTCAGCAGCCAGTTGCATGAAGCGCTCGACGCGGGCCGAGCTGTGCTCAGGACCCTGGCCTTCATAGCCGTGCGGCAGCATCAGGGTGATGCCATTCACGCGACCCCACTTGACTTCGCCAGAGGCGATGAACTGGTCAATCACCACCTGAGCACCGTTGGCAAAATCGCCGAACTGGGCTTCCCAGATCACCAGGGTGTTGGGGTCGTTGGAGGCGTAGCCGTATTCATAGGCAAGCACGGCTTCCTCGGAGAGGATGGAGTCAATCACCACAAACGGTGCCTGGTTCTCGGCCACGTTTTGCAGCGGCACATAGGTTCCGGTGTCCCACTTCTCGCGGCTCTGGTCGTGGATGACCGCATGGCGGTGCGTGAAGGTGCCGCGACCCGAGTCCTCACCGGACAGGCGCACGGCGTAACCGGCCGCCACCAGCGAGGCAAAGGCCATGTGCTCGCCCATGCCCCAGTCCACATTGATCTCGCCACGGCCCATGGCCGCACGGTCGTCATACACCTTCTTGACCAACTGGTGCGGCGTGATGGTGGCTGGCAACGTGGTGATCTTCTCGGCCAGACGCTTCCACTCGCTCATGGGAATGGCGGTCTCGCCCGCATCGGTCCACTTTTTACCCAGGAAGGGCGCCCAGTCCACGGCGAATTTACTCTTGAAATTGGTCAACACCGGGTCCACGGTGTGGCGGCCTTCGTCCAGCGCGGCGCGGTAGGCCTTCACCATGTCATCGCCCAAGGTCTCGCCCATGCCCTGAGACGACAGGCGATCGGCGTACACGCGGCGCGTACCGGGGTGTGCCGCGATTTTTTTGTACATGAGCGGCTGGGTCAGGCTGGGGGTGTCCTGCTCGTTATGGCCGAGTTTGCGGAAACAGGTGATGTCGACCACCACGTCCTGGTTGAAGGTCATGCGGTATTCAAGGGCCAGTTGAGACGCCAGCACCACAGCCTCCGGGTCGTCGCCATTGACGTGCAACACCGGGGCCTCGACCATCTTGAAAATGTCGGTACAGAACAGCGTGGAGCGCAGGTCGCGCGGGTCGGAGGTGGTGAAACCGATCTGGTTGTTGATGACGATATGCACCGTGCCACCCGTGCTGTAGCCGCGGGTCTGCGCCAGACACAGGGTTTCCTGGTTGACGCCCTGCCCGCCCACTGCGGCATCGCCGTGCACGATCACCGGCAGCACCTGCTTGCCCTTGGGGTCGCCACGACGGTCCATGCGCGCGCGCACCGAACCTTCGACCACCGGGTTCACGATTTCCAGGTGAGAGGGGTTGAACGCCAGGGTCAGGTGAACCGGGCCACCCAGCGTGGAAACATCTGAGCTGAAGCCCTGGTGATATTTCACATCGCCGGCGGGCAACTCTTCAGGTGCGGTGTGATCAAACTCAGCAAACAGGTCCTTGGGCATCTTGCCCAGGGTGTTGACCAAGACGTTCAGGCGACCACGGTGGGCCATGCCGATCACAATTTCTTGCACGCCTTGTTGACCCGCGGACTGGATGAGTTCGTCCATGGCCGCAATGAAGCTCTCGCCGCCTTCCAGCGAGAAGCGCTTTTGCCCCACATACTTGGTGTGCAAGTAACGCTCAAGGCCTTCTGCGGCGGTGAGGCGGTCGAGAATGCGCTTTTTCTTGTCAGCTGAAAAGTTGGGCTTGCTGCGGATGGATTCGAGCTTTTGCTGCCACCAGCGCTTTTGCGCCATGTCGGTGGTGTACATGTACTCCACCCCCAGGGTGCCGCTGTAAGTTTCGCGCAGCGCATTGAGCAGCTCGCGCAGGCTCATGCGGTCTTTGCCAAAGAAGGTGTTGCTGGTGTCGAACACGGTTTCCTGGTCGGCATCGGTGAAGCCATAAAAGGACGGTTCGAGTTCAGCGATGTTGGGGCGCTCGGTGCGCTGCAGGGGGTCGAGATCGGCCCATCGTTGGCCCACGTTGCGGTAGGCGGCAATCAGCTGCTGCACGGCGGTGCGCTTGCGGCCCATTTCGGCATCGGCGTTGGCCAGCACCACCTTGGTGCCCCCTTGTTTGGCACGCTCGGCAAACGCATTGATGACCGGCAGGTGCGGGACATCGCGGACCTGGGTGCCATCGGCAGCGGGAACGTGTTGGAGGGCGTCGAAATACTGGCGCCATGTGTCCGGCACGCTGCCCGGGTTGGCGAGGTAGTTTTCGTACATCTCTTCGACGTAGGGGGCATTGCCCCCGAAGAGATAGGTGTTGGCCGAATAGGCCTGGTAGACGCTGGATGTCTCACTCATTGCGCTGACCTCCGTTTCCCTGCGGGAAACATTAGCTGGTTGGAAAAAACCTTCCGCGACACGGCTGAACCGGTTGGCGGATGCGACTGTGGCTGGGAAGGGCCTTAGTACAAACTGCGATTATGCCCCGTTTCAATCCGAGCCGCGATTTTTATTTCGCGGCGGCTCATGCCGCCGTCAGGACACCAGGTCCTTGATCTGCTGCAGGGCCGTGGGGTCCTCGATGGTGGTGAGGTCACCCGGATCGCGCTTCTCGCAGACGGCCTGGATGGCCCGGCGCAACAGCTTGCCGCTTCGGGTCTTGGGCAGCACGGTGACAAAACGCACCCGTGCGGGACGCGCCACCGCACCCAACTGGCTGTCGACCACCTTCATGATCTCACCTTCCAGCTTGAGCCTGGCCGCCTCGTCCGTCAAGCCGCTGGCGTCCTTGGGCACGGCAAAAGCCATGGCGACCTGGCCCTTGAGCTGATCTGCCACGCCCACCACGGCCACCTCGGCCACATTGGGATGGCTGGAGATGCTTTCCTCGATCTCGCGCGTGCCCAGGCGGTGACCGGCCACATTGATGACGTCGTCGGTGCGGCCCAGGATGAAGTAGTAACCGTCCTTGTCGCGAATGCCCCAGTCAAAAGTGGAGTACACCACCTTGCCCGGCACGCTCGTCCAATAGGTCTTCACAAAGCGGTCGTCGTCGCCCCAGACGGTCTGCAAGCAGCCTGGGGGCAGTGGCCCTTCTATGGCGACCACACCTTTCTGGTCGTGACCGGTGTACTCCTCACCATTGGACTCATCCAGGAGCTTGACTTTGTAGCCGTACATGGGCACACCGGGGCTACCGAACTTGCTGGGCGCCTTCTCCACGCCGTTGGCGATGGTGAGGATGGGCCAGCCCGTCTCGGTTTGCCAGTAGTTGTCAATGATGGGGCGACCCAGGCTGGAGGCGATCCACTGCGCCGTGGGCTCGTCCAGCGGCTCGCCCGCCAAGAAGAGCGCGCGCAGACTGGAGAGGTCGTACTTGGACAAGTAGGCTGGGTCCTGCTTTTTCAGCACACGAACCGCTGTGGGGGCGCTGAACATCACGGTGACCTTGTACTTCTCGACCAGCTGCCACCAGATACCGGCATCGGGTCGCGTGGGCAGCCCCTCGTACATGATGGTGGCCATTCCGGCAATGAGCGGCCCGTAGATGATGTAGCTGTGTCCCACCACCCAGCCAATGTCGCTGGTGGAGAAATACGTTTCGCCCGGTTTGCCCTGGAAGATGTGTTTCATGCTGGCGGCCAGTGCCACGGTGTAGCCGCCGGTGTCACGCTGGACGCCCTTGGGCTTGCCGGTGGTGCCCGAGGTGTAGAGGATGTAGCTGGGGTGGGTGGACTCGACCCACACACAGGGCACCTGGGTGTTCATGTGCTTGGCGCGGAGCGTGGCGTAATCGTGGTCACGGCCAGCGACCGCCTGGTACGGCACCAGCTTGCGGTCCACGATCAGCACGCCGGCGGGCTTGTGGGTGGCCAGCGACAGCGCTTCATCCAGCAACGGCTTGTAGGGAACGCTTTTGCCTGAACGCGAACCCGCTTCCGCCGCTATCACCACCTTGGGTTGGGAGTCGTCGATGCGGGAGGCCAGTGAGTGGGAGGCAAACCCCCCGAACACCACGGAATGGATAGCGCCGATGCGAACGCATGCCAGCATGGCAAAGCAAGCCTCGGCAATCATCGGCATGTATATCAGGACGCGATCACCTTTTGTCACGCCCAGCTCTTGCAGAACAGCCGCCATGCGTTGCACTTCCTCGCTGAGTTCGCGGAAGGAGTAGACCTTCTCCTGGTCGGTTTCCGTGGAGACGAAGATCAGCGCGGGCTGATCGGCGCGGTCCTTCAGGTGACGATCAACAGCGTTGTAGCAGAGATTGGTCTGCCCTCCGACGAACCAGTTGGCGAAGGGAGGACGGTCGTACTCGCAGATCTGCTGAGGCTCGACGTGCCAATCCACCAGCTGAGCCTGTTCGCGCCAGAAGCCGTCACGGTCTTCGATCGAGCGGCGATAAAAATCGGCATAAGAACCCATGCAAGTCTCTCCTCGGAGTTTTGTTGGAATTTCCCGAAATTATGAGGAGCGGACTTGCTAGAAGCTGACTTGGCGACTTATTTGATCAGTGCCTGAACGGCCTTGAACTGGGGGTGCTCGGCGGTTCTGAGCCATTCGAAGGCCACCATCTCAGTGGTGAGCAATTCGGCCCCTGCGCCGGCCAGTCGGTCAAAGGCAGCATCGCGGTTACGCTCGCTACGGGAGGCGCAAGCGTCGGTGACGACCCACACCTCGAATTCCTCTTCCAGCAGGCCCAAAGCGGTTTGCAACAGGCAGATGTGGGCCTCGCACCCTGCGATCACCACACTGTTGCGAACAGGGGCTGGGACGGCCTTTTGCAAATGGCGCGGCAGACTGCGGGCATTGCCAGAGGGCGCACTGGCCTGCGGGCGGAGCACCTCCCCCAGGCCCTCCTCACACGCACCAAATGACATCTTCGCCAGGGTCCGTCGACACACCTCGCTGATCTCGACGGGGTTGTGGCCCAGTCGCTCGGGGTTTTGCTCGGTGCCCCAGGTCGGGACCTTGAGGAGGTGGGCCATCTGCGCCAGGCGAACACCGTTTCGCAACACGGCTTCGCCCTCGTGCATCACGGGCATGAGTTGGGACTGGTAATCCACCAGCACCAATTGAGAGTCTTGAAGTTCCAGCAACATATCAAATCCTGACCACCACACGGCCACTGATTTGACCGTCCATCAAGGCCTGCGCTTTCTCGATGGCACGCTCAAGCGGCACCTCCTCGATCATGGCCTCGAGCGCGTTGGGGTCCAGATCACGGGCCAGGCGTTCCCAGGCCTGCTGGCGACGCGCCAACGGCGCCATGACGGAATCCACCCCGATCAAGGCCACGTTTCTCAGGATGAAGGGCATGACCGTGGTCGGGAGGTCCATGCCCTGCGCCAGGCCGCACGCGGCCACTGTGCCGCCGTAGCGGGTTTGCGCCAGTGCGTTGGCCAGGGTGTGCGAGCCCACCGTGTCGACCACCCCCGCCCATCGCTCTTTCTGGAAAGGCTTGCCTGGGCTCGACATGCTGTTGCGATCGATGACGCTGGACGCACCGAGTCGGGTGAGGTAATCGCAGGCTTGCGGCTTGCCCGACGACGCCACCACTTTGTACCCCAATGTGGCCAGCAAGGCGATGGCCACACTGCCCACGCCACCGGTGGCGCCGGTGACCAGCACCTCACCGTCAGCAGGCCGAACGCCGCGCTCCTCCAGTGCCATCACACAGAGCATGGCGGTGTAACCGGCCGTGCCAATCGCCATGGCCTGTCGAGGTGTGAACGCCGAGGGCAGTCGCACCAGCCAGTCGCCTTTCAGGCGCGCCCGCTCGGCCAGACAGCCCCAATGGGTCTCGCCCACCCCCCAACCGTTGAGCACCACCGCATCCCCCGGCTTCCACTGGGGGTGCGTCGACTCCATCACGGTGCCCGCCCCGTCAATGCCCGCCACCATCGGCCATTGCCGCACCACCGGGCTGCGGTTGCAGATGGCCAGACCATCCTTGAAATTCAGGGTGGAATAAGCGACTGCGACGGTCACATCGCCGGGGGGTAACTGCTCGACAGACACCGACTGCAAGGAGGCCTGGAAGTTGTCGTTCTTCTCGAGTAACAGGGCTTTGAACATGGCAAGCGCTTTCGAATTCAGACACGGGGGTTCTATCACAGGACCGTCCTGCCCCGACGCGGAGAGACAACCCTCCCTATTTAGGTAAAATGCGTTATATGTTCAGACACCTGATCCTCGTGGTGTGCCTGTGTCTGGGGGTTGCCCATGCGGCGCCACCCACCCAAGCCGCCGACGACATCGAGAAATTTCTGGCCGACCGCGGGCTCATCAGTCAGATGGAGCAGTTGCGCCAACGCATGAGCCAGCAGGCCTCTGACCTGGTGGTCAATGCCATGGGCTTTCTCGGTGTGCCTTACCGACGGGGTGGCAACACCGCCGAGTCCGGCTTTGATTGCAGCGGCTTTGTGCGTGCCATGTTCGAACAAACTGTGGGCCTGGTGCTGCCCCGCCGTGCGCGTGACCAGGCCGCTGTCACCGAAACCATCGAGCGCCAGGACCTTCAACCGGGTGATCTGGTGTTTTTCAACACCATGCGCACCAAGTTCAGCCACGTCGGCATTTATCTCGGCGACAACAAGTTCATCCACTCGCCCAAACCGGGTGAGCAGGTTCGCATCGACGACATGCGTCAGGCTTACTGGGATCGTCGCTTCAATGGTGCCAGACGGGTCCAGGACGCGGACAAAAACAAGCGAGTCCACTGAATTCGCGCGCCTTGCCTTGGGCAACGGCCACTGAACCCCGGCCCTGAAACAAAGCCGTCAACCCCCGAGGATTGACGGCTTCGCACGTTTCCATCCCTCAACTGCTTAGCGCTTGGTCGGCGGCAAGTCTGTGCAGCTGCCATGGGCCACCTCGGCGGCCATGCCGATACTCTCGCCCAGGGTGGGATGCGGATGAATGGTTTTGCCAATGTCGACGGCATCGGCGCCCATCTCGATGGCCAGTGCAATCTCGCCAATCATGTCGCCCGCGTGCGTACCCACGATGCCGCCACCCAGGATCTTCCCGTGGCCGTGGGCCTCAGGCGAATCATCAAAGAGCAACTTGGTGAAACCTTCGTCGCGACCATTGGCAATGGCACGACCCGACGCGGTCCAGGGGAACAGACCCTTCTTGACCTTGATGCCTTGGGCCTTGGCCTGGTCTTCTGTCAAACCCACCCAGGCCACTTCGGGGTCGGTGTAGGCCACGCTGGGAATCACGCGGGCATTGAATGCGGCAGTGGCGAGTTCGGGCTTGCCCTGCAGTTCTCCCGCGATGACTTCAGCCGCCACGTGCGCTTCATGCACGGCCTTGTGTGCCAACATGGGTTGCCCCACGATGTCACCGATGGCAAAAATGTGCGGCACATTGGTGCGCATCTGGATATCGACGTTGATGAAACCACGGTCGGTGACCGCAACACCGGCCTTATCTGCACCGATCTTCTTGCCGTTGGGCGAGCGGCCCACGGCTTGTAGGACCAGGTCGTAGGTTTGCGCGGGGGGCGCACCTTCGCCTTCAAATGTCACCTCGATGCCGGCCGGTGTGGCTTTGGCGCCCACCGTTTTGGTCTTGAGCATGATGTTGTCAAAGCGGTGGGCGTTCATCTTCTGCCACACCTTGACCAGGTCGCGGTCTGCGCCTTGCATCAGCCCATCCATCATCTCCACCACATCCAGGCGGGCTCCCAGCGTGCTGTACACCGTGCCCATTTCCAGGCCGATGATGCCCCCGCCCAGGATCAGCATGCGCTTAGGCACTTCTTTGAGGCCCAGGGCACCGGTGCTGTCCACCACCCGCGGATCGTCTGGCATGAAGGGCAAGCGCACCGCTTGCGAACCGGCTGCAATGATGCAGCGCTTGAAGGCGATCACCTGCTTGCTACCCGTCTTGTCCTGCGCCATGCCGGTGGTCTCTTCAACCTCGAGATGATGAGAGCCAACAAAATGGCCGTAGCCACGCACCACAGTCACCTTGCGCATCTTGGCCATGGCCGCCAGACCGCCGGTGAGCTTGCCAATCACTTTTTCCTTGTGACCACGCAGTTTATCGATGCTGACCTTGGGCGCACCAAACTCAATGCCCAGGTCGCCCAGGTGCGATACCTCGTCCATCACCGCGGCCACATGCAGCAAGGCCTTGGAGGGGATGCAACCCACGTTCAGACACACCCCGCCCAGCGAGGCATAGCGCTCGACCAGCACCACGTTCAAACCCAGATCGGCGGCGCGAAAGGCTGCCGAGTAGCCACCCGGGCCAGCGCCGAGCACGAGCACGTCGCAGGTAAGATCCGCAGCACCACCGAAGGCAGCAGCGGCGGGTGCCGCCACAGGCGCTGGGCTGGCTGCAGGCGTTGCTGAAGGCGTTGCAGCGGGGGCAGGCGCTGGCGCGTCAGACCCCGCGCCTTGCGCCGCCTCCAGACTCAGCACCACCGAGCCCTCGCTCACCTTGTCACCCACCTTCACCTTGAGGGCTTTGACCACGCCCGCATGCGAACAGGGAATTTCCATCGAAGCCTTGTCAGACTCGACGGTGATGAGGCTTTGCTCGGGCTTGACCGTGTCACCGGGCTTCACCAGCAATTCGATAACGGCCACTTCCTTGAAGTCGCCAATGTCGGGAACCTTGATATCAATCAGTGCCATGACGGTGTCCCTTCCTGATCAGAGCATCACCCGGCGGAAGTCCGCCAGGATCTGCCCCAGGTAGGCATTGAAACGCGCGGCAGCGGCACCATCGATCACGCGGTGATCCCAGGTGAGCGACAGCGGCAACATGAGGCGCGGCACGAATTCCTTGCCATTCCACACCGGTTCCATCTGGCTCTTGCACACGCCCAGGATGGCCACCTCGGGGGCGTTGATGATGGGCGTGAAGTAACGCCCACCAATGCCACCCAGGCTGGAAATGGTGAACGTGGCCCCGCTCATGTCAGCAGGTCCCAGTTTGCCTTCGCGGGCCTTCTTGGCCAGTTCGCCCATCTCCTGGGAGATTTGCAGCACGCCTTTCTTGTCAGCGTCCTTGATGACGGGGACCACCAGGCCATTGGGGGTGTCAGCGGCAAAGCCGATGTGCCAATACTGCTTGTAGACCAGCGAGTCGCCGTCCAGCGAGCTGTTGAACTCGGGGAATTTCTTGAGGGCGGACACACAGGCCTTGATCAGGAAGGCCAGCATGGTGACCTTCACACCGCTCTTCTCGTTCTCTTTGTTGGTGGAGACGCGGAAGGCTTCGAGCTCGGTGATGTCGGCATCGTCATGGTTGGTGACGGCCGGAATCATGATGGCGTTGCGCAGCAGGTTGGCACCGCTGATCTTCTTGATGCGACCCAACTCCTTGCGCTCGATGGGTCCGAACTTGGCAAAGTCGACCTTTGGCCACGGGATCAGACCCAGCGCGGCACCATCGCCACCAGACGGTGCCTTGGCTGCCTGGGCCTTGGTTTGTGTGGCGCCAGCCATCACTGACTTGGTGAAGGCCTGCACATCCTCCTGCGTGATGCGGCCTTTGTTGCCGGTGCCCTTGACCTCCTCCAGCGGCACGCCGAGTTCGCGCGCAAACTTGCGCACCGAGGGCGAGGCATGCGGCACATGCACCGGCGCTGTCGTGGGGTTGTGCGCGGGCACAGCCACTGTAGCAACGGGCAGTGGAGCTGCTGCAGGGGCAGCCGCGGGCGCTGCGGGGGCTGTGGGAGCTGCAACCGCGACAACCGCCGAGGCGGCAAGTGACGCAGCGACCGGTGCCGCTGCCGTGCCTTCCAGCACCGCGAGCAGGTCGCCAATGTTGATCTTGTCACCCAGCTTGACCTTCAGTTCCTTGATCACCCCAGCGGCAGATGAAGGAATCTCCATCGATGCCTTGTCAGACTCCACCGTGATGAGCGACTGCTCAAGCTTCACCGTGTCACCCGGCTTCACAAACACCTCGATCACGGCCACATCCTTGAAGTCGCCGATGTCGGGCACGCGTACTTCGACGGGACCCAACGCACCAGCCGGTGTAGCCGGTGTTGTCGGCGCAGAGGCTGGCGCAGCAGGGGCAGCCGCAGAAGCTGCCGCTGTTGCCGCTGCTGCGTTCGCCGCAGCCGACACCCCGTCGGCTTCCAGCACCAACACCACCGTGCCTTCACTGATCTTGTCCCCCATCTTGACCTTGAGTTCCTTGACCACCCCCGCATGCGAGCACGGGATTTCCATCGACGCTTTGTCAGACTCGACAGTGATCAGACTTTGCTCGGGTTTGACGGTGTCGCCAGGTTTCACCAGCAACTCGATAACGGCCACTTCACTGAAGTCCCCGATATCGGGAACCTTGACTTCTATCAATGCCATGTTGGTCTCACTTGTTCAAAAAGCGATTCGCCGATGCGCCCACACCGTCAGCAAGTATGGGCAGCCAAGCTAAACGCAGATGTACCATTGTCTGCTTACGCGTACAGAGGGTTGAGCTTGTCGGCCTTGATGCCGTACTGCTTGATCGCCTCAGCGACTTTCGTCGCCGGGATGGCCCCGTCGTCACTCAGCGACTTGAGCGCAGCCACCACGATGTAGTGACGGTTGATTTCAAAATGCTCACGCAGTTTGCTGCGGAAGTCGCTGCGACCAAAGCCGTCGGTACCCAGCACCCTGTAGGTCCGGCCCTTGGGAATAAAGGGACGGATCTGCTCGGCGTAGTTTTTCATGTAGTCGGTGGAAGCAATCACCGGACCGGCATGTGGCGCCAGTTGCTGCTCCACGAAGGACGACCGCGCGGTCTCGGTCGGGTGCAGCAGGTTCCAGCGCTCGGCAGCCTGCCCGTCACGGGCCAGTTCGTTGAAGCTGGGGCAACTCCAGACGTTGGCAGCCACCCCCCAATCCGTTGCCAGCAGGTCGCGCGCGGCCATGGATTCACGCAGGATGGAGCCCGAGCCCAGCAGGTTCACGCGCGGGGCTTTCTTGGCGCCCTCGCCTTCCTGCAGCAGGTACATGCCCTTGATGATTTGTTCTTCGGTGCCGGCCTTCAATCCCGGCATGCTGTAGTTCTCATTCAGCAGGGTCAGGTAATAGAAGACGTTGTCTTGCTTCTCCACCATGCGCTTCAAGCCATGGTGCATGATGACGCCGACCTCGTGCGCAAAGGTCGGGTCGTAGCTGAGGCAATTGGGAATGGTGCCGGCCAGGATGTGGCTGTGTCCATCCTCGTGTTGCAGGCCTTCGCCGTTCAGCGTGGTGCGACCGGATGTTCCACCCAGCAGGAAGCCACGGGCCTGCATATCACCGGCTGCCCAGGCCAGATCACCAATGCGCTGGAATCCGAACATCGAGTAGTACACATAGAACGGGATCATGATGCGGTTGTTGGTGGAGTACGACGTGGCCGCCGCAATCCAACTCGACATGCCGCCGGCTTCGTTGATGCCTTCTTGCAGGATCTGCCCGGCCTTGTCCTCCTTGTAGTACATGACCTGGTCTTTGTCGACCGGGGTGTATTGCTGGCCCGCCGGGTTGTAGATGCCAATTTGGCGGAACAGGCCTTCCATGCCGAACGTGCGGGCCTCATCGACCAGGATCGGCACCACACGCGGACCCAGGGCCTGATCGCGCAACAATTGCGTCAGAAAACGCACGTAGGCTTGCGTGGTGGAAATCTCACGCCCCTCGGCGGTCGGTTCGATCACCGACTTGAACACGTCCATCGACGGAACAGTGAACTGTTCCTCCGCACGCGTGCGACGGTGCGGCAAATACCCGCCCAAGGCCTTGCGACGCTCGTGCAAGTACCGCATTTCGGGGGTGTCGTCGGCCGGCTTGTAAAAAGGCAGCTTGGGCAACTCGCTGTCAGGAATCGGAATGTTGAAGCGATCGCGAAAACCCTTGATGTCCTCGTCCGTCAGCTTCTTGGTCTGGTGCACGGTGTTCTTGCCCTCGCCCACCTTGCCCATGCCAAAGCCCTTGACCGTCTTCATGAGCAGCACAGTGGGTTGGCCCTTGTGCTTGACGGCGGCCGTGTACGCCGCGAACACCTTGTCGGGATCGTGGCCGCCCCGGCGCAGGTTCCAGATGTCGTCATCACTCATCTTGGAGACCATCTCCAAGGTACGCGGATCGCGACCGAAGAAATGTTTGCGCACGTAGGCACCATCGTTGGCCTTGAAGGCCTGGAAATCGCCATCCAGCGTTTCCATCATGATGCGACGCAAGGCACCGTCCTTGTCGCGAGCCAGCAGCGGATCCCAGTTGCTGCCCCACAGACACTTGATGACGTTCCAGCCCGCTCCACGAAACTCGCTTTCGAGCTCCTGGATGATCTTGCCGTTGCCCCTCACCGGGCCGTCTAGACGCTGCAGGTTGCAATTGATCACGAAGATCAGGTTGTCGAGGTTCTCGCGCGCGGCCAGGCCGATGGCGCCGAGCGACTCCACCTCGTCCATCTCGCCGTCACCGCAGAACACCCATACTTTGCGGTCTTCGGTGTTGGCAATGCCACGGGCTTGGAGGTATTTCAGGAAGCGCGCCTGGTAGATGGCCATCAACGGGCCCAGCCCCATGGACACCGTGGGGAACTGCCAGAACTCGGGCATCAACTTGGGATGCGGGTAGCTGGACAGACCCTTGCCATCCACTTCCTGACGGAAGTTCAGCAACTGCTCCTCGGTCAAACGACCCTCGAGGAATGCGCGCGCATACACGCCTGGTGCCACGTGACCCTGGATATACAGCAGGTCGCCGCCGTGGTGTTCATTCTCGGCATGCCAGAAGTGATTGAAGCCGGCACCTAACATGTGGGCCAGCGAGGCAAAGGAACCAATGTGCCCGCCCAGGTCACCGCCATCCTCGGGGTTGTGGCGGTTGGCCTTCACCACCATGGCCATGGCGTTCCATCGCATGTAGGCGCGCAGCCGCTCTTCGATCTCGATGTTGCCAGGACAGCGCTCTTCCTGGTCGGGCTCGATGGTATTCACATAGCCCGTGTTGGCAGAAAACGGCATGTCGATGCTGTTTTCGCGCGCATGTTCCAGCAGCTGCTCCAGCAGGTAGTGGGCTCGCTCGGGACCCTCGGTCTGGATGACAGCGGACAAAGCGTCCATCCATTCGCGGGTTTCCTGGCTGTCGACATCGTTGATCGCGAAGGTTTGCTGGTCATTCGGTCGTGCTGACATGGGTGTCTCCTGTTTCACAACATGATAAGGATTTACGTGGTCAATGTTGCTGGTGCGGATTGTGGCATATTTTTAGAAATTTTCAAATAATGATCTTAATTTTCTTATTATGAAATTAAGCAATCTCCTACACTTGAAACATGACGGCTCAACACGTGCTCAAACAACCCCTGCGACTGGTCAGCCAGCGCTGGATCAACTGGTGGCGCCGTCTCAGCCCTTACCGGCAAGACCGACTGGCGTTCCTCGCCCCACTCGGTGCCGTGCTGGTGTTTCTTGCGGCCGTCCTGATTGCGTTCGGGTATTTGCGTTTTGAAGAGATCGAGCGGGAGCAGGAGTCCGTCCGTCGGGATGTCGAATATGCCCAGCAACGCCTGCGTCTTGAATTGCTGGAACGCCAAGAGCATCTCATGCGCATGGCGCGTGACCTCGGGAACCGTGATATCGATCAACGGGAGTTCCTAACCGAGGCTCAGTCCCTGGTCAGCCAGCACCCCGAGATTGCCTCGGTCACCTGGGTGGATGCCCAACGACGGGTCAAAGCCAGCTACGCAGGACCGGGGGTACAAAGCGCACAGTGGCGCGTTGCGGGCGACTCGCTGCGCCATGCGGACACATCGGGCACTTTTCAGCTCGCGCGGGAACAGCTGCAAACGGTGTATTCGCCACCCTTGATGCGCCAGTTACCTGGCGAGCGCACGGTTGCACTCATGCAGTTGCACGTCCCGATCCAGCTGCATGGCCAGTTTCAGGGAATGATCCTGACCGAATACAACATCGATAGCTTGCTGCGCTTTGTCATCCCCTCGGAAATTGCTACACGCCATGCCATCTCTCTCATCGACGACAGCCACCACCTGCTCGCCGGTCAACCTATCGACAAAAAGAGCCGCCTCAACTCCAACATGCCCTGGATGAGCCAGGCCTACGAATACGCCGTGCCTATTCAACCGGTGGGCAACACCCTGCTGCTGCGCGCCCAGGCCTACCGCACCTCGCAAGGCTTGATCGGCAACGGCATGTTCTGGCTGATGACCGCCTTGAGTCTCATGACCGCCTGGATGCTGATCGGCAGCTGGCGTCACACCCGCAGGCGTCTGCAGGCGCAACAAGCGCTGGTTGCCGAAACCAATTTCCGCCGTGCCATGGAGAACTCCATCCTTACCGGCATGCGGGCCATGGACCTGAACGGTCGCATCACTTACGTCAACGCAGCCTTCTGCCAGATGACGGGCTGGAGCGAACAGGAGCTGGTGGGGCGCCTGCCGCCCTTTCCCTACTGGCCCGACGAGGATATTCAGTTGCTGAATCGTCGACTGCAGGACGAAATCAATGGCATCACCTCGCACAGCGCCTACCAGGTCCGGGTCAAGCGCAAGAACGGTCAGCTGTTTGATGCCCGTGTGTACATGTCGCCGCTGATCGATGCCAAGGGACAACAAACCGGCTGGATGACCTCCATGACCGACATCACCGAGCCGAACCGCATCCGCGAACAGTTGCTGGCCTCGTATGAACGTTTCACCACGGTGCTGGAAGCGCTGGACGCTTCGGTCTCGGTGGCTCCCCTGGGCAGTGCCGAGATGGTGTTCACCAACAAGCTGTACCGCCAGTGGTTTGGCAACAAGGCTGTCGGTCACCATGTGCTGATCACCCAGGCCGGCTCTCTTGACAAGGCCTCCTCCGACGACAGCCGGGACAACGTGGACTCGTTGGCAGGACTGCCCTCTGAGAGCCTGACCATGGCCCAAAGTGAAAACGCCGAGATCTACGTGCCCGACCTGGACAAGTGGCTGGAGGTGCGCTCGCGTTACCTCAATTGGGTTGACGGCCGTCTGGCGCAGATGGTGATTGCCACCGACATCACGCCGCGACGCCATGCCGAGGAACAGGCCGCGCAG
>JACCDP011374343.1_pt1 | contig 25034 bp, 28 predicted proteins | sample 7445841 | NCBI WGS metagenome assembly JACCDP01 (sample SAMN15323441, study PRJNA562643) | freshwater metagenome | isolation source: river surface water | place: USA:Blue River Watershed | collected 2017-08-17
AAATGTAATATTGAAACAGAAAAAGTTTAATGAGGTCTTATAATTTTAGCGTTGGTCCATCTTCTCTACCAATAGAAGTACTTAATGAAATAAAGGAAAATCTATTTGAGTGGAAAGACGGTATGGGGGTTTTAGAGGTTGGTTGTAGAGACCAGCATGTTCTCTCGCTCATTGAGGAAGTGAAACATCTATTGATTGATGTTATGAGTATACCAGAAACACATGAAGTTCTATTTCTTCAGGGTGGTGGTATTGCAATGAACTCCATGGTTCCACTGAACCTCATGAAGAGATCTGCTGATTATATAATCACAGGAACATGGAGTAATAAATCAGCTATCGAAGCAGCAAAGTATGGAACAGTTAACACATTTGTGAGTGGTGGTTCATACGTGCATATATGCGATAATGAAACTGTTGATGGTATTGAGTATAAAGAACTACCAGAAACTTATGGAGTTCCTTTAGTTGCTGACTTTTCTAGTAGTATTCTCACTAAATCCATAGATGTGTCAGAGTATGGAGTTATCTACGCTTCTGCTCAAAAGAATTTAGGTATTGCTGGTCTCACTATAGCTATCGTCAGAAAAGACTTAATTGGGCATGCCATGGATATAACACCAAGCGTATTCAATTGGAAAATAGTGTCAGAAAACAACTCATCATATAATACTCCATCAGTGTTTCCGATATATGTAGCTGGATTAGTATTAAAATGGATACAAAGATCTGGTGGCGTAGAAGAAATAGAAAAACGAAATAAGCTAAAGTCAGATATGCTTTATGAATTTGTTGATTCTAGTGATCTATACTCAGCGCCAGTTAGTTTGAAACAAAGATCTAGAATAAATGTCATCATTAACTTAAATGATAATTCTTATGATGATTTCCTTGAAGAAGCTAAGAAATCTGAAATATACGGATTGTTCGGTAGCAAATTCCTAAAACCCCATATTCGGGTAAATTTATATAATTCTATTAGCGTGACAGATGTTGAGTATTTAATAAATTTTATGAAAAAATATGAACATAATCGACAGCAAAATTAAAAGTTCTTACTCAGAAGATAGTTATTTACAAGTTAGAGTAAAAACAAACAACAATTATAAAAACCCAATATTGTTATTGCATGGGTTGTCTCTTCCATTTTATCTAAACTACGACTTCGAATTAGATGGCAAAAGTGCAGCCGATTTAATGGTTGAAAACGATACCACATGCATAATGATCTCTGCTCTTGGATACGGTAAAAGTTCTGTTTATAAAGAGATGAATGACCCTCCGAAAGAATCTACAGTTTTACTTAATAGCTATGATGACTGGATCAGAGATATAACTGATACACTAAATTGGTGTGAAGAAACTCTTGGTATAAAAAAGCTAACGATAGTAGGATGGAGTGCAAGTGCTGTACCAGCATTGAGTGTTGGTATAAACGATGACAGGATTGAGAAAATAGTAATCTATGGTATGCCTATTCATTCTAATATGATTGCTCCAGATAATGTTCCAAATTATAGGATGAGCGATCCCCAACAAACAGTAGGTGGGCTCGCTAAAAGAAGAATACAGGATATTCCACCGCACGATTTGGAAAAAATTCTACCGTTCAGGTGGTTTAAAGAATGGGCAGATGCAATCATTAAAGAAAATATTACAAAAGTCCCCAATGGAACATATGTACAACGATTGAAATTTTCTAGTGGTACAGAGAATCTCGATAAATACTTTACATGGGATAAGGTGCTAAAGCCTATATTATTTACTAGTGGTGAGTGGGACTCAGACTTTAGCTTCGAAGATCACAAAAAATACTATAATCAATGTGCAAGTAACCAGAAAGAAATTGATTACCTGAATAGCGGATCTCACTGGATGTTACTTGAGACCACAAGAAAAACTATGACTGATAAAATAACTGAATTTGCTAAGAAATAAAATGGACAAGCACTTAGAAAGATTAAAGTCGAAAAGCAACTGGCACTTTGACACGACAAGAGAGTCTCCTCCAGGGATTGAGAGTTACATCCATGTGTGTAACTTTCAAAATATAGAGCATGACATCGAGCAGATGAAGCAATCAACATCCAAAGAAACTTGGAAAACTGTCGCTGATTTTTGGAAAGGTGCGACAGGTGCAGATTATGATGGATCTGCTGCTGAACGAGAAGTTGATTACCTTAAAGATGCTGGAGCAAATCCAGAAATTCCTATGTTTGATCGCTTGCCAGTTTATGACAATCCATCATATAGAAAAATTGTAGAATGGCTGGGTCTTAGCTTCGAAGGTCTTGGGTTGAAGTTCCATAACCAGAAAACTGGTCACGTACTACATACACACATAGATAACTTCGTTGCGTCGAAAGATGCTGGCTCTTACACTAGATTCGTTGTTATGCTCGAAGACTGGAAGTGGGGTCAGATATTTCAGATTGCTAACACATATATTCCACCATGGAAAGCTGGAGATTGTTTCACATGGGATGTTCCTAATATGCCACACGCAACAGCCAATATTGGTTGGTGGGACAGACCAATGTTACAAATTACAGGTAAAGTGAGCGATATCACTTTCGATAGAATAAAAAATGCTAGTTCTAATTTAAAAATTGATTTGAAAGGTCTATAATGGATTTGAATATTTTTCCTCTCTTTTCGCAAGAGATTGGATTCGCTCTATTGGCATTTTATGCCATTATTGTTTTTGGTTTAACGTATGTGTTCAGTCAGGGATACAATAAAACAAAAACTGGGTTCTTGTTGGCTAACAGACAAGTTGGATATGTTCAGGGTAGCATGTCAATTGCTGCTGCTTGGACTTGGGCACCAGCAATGTTTATTAGTTCACAACAGGCATATACAAATGGTCTTGCTGGACTATTCTGGTTCTGTATCGGTAATGCATTCAGTTTGATTCTGTTTGGTTATTTCGTGCAAAGAATCAGAGAGGCACATCCAGATGGATTCACTCTCGGTGGTTATCTAAGACAGAAATATAGCGAGCGTGTTAAATCATTGCTTGTTATAGAAATGATTGTTCTTGCTTGTTCAGCATTCGTAGTTAACGTACTGGCTGGAAGCCAGTCTTTGGAACTACTCACTGGCATTAACTACCACATCACAACTTTCATTATTGCATTGATCGCTTTAAGCTATGCGCTTCGTGGTGGTCTCAAAGCAAGTATCGTGACTGAGATGTTTAAGGTTTGTGTCTTCTATGCTGTTTGGGTCGGCTTGGCACTATGGGCTATTGATGCTGGTGGTGGCTGGAGCGTGGTTCAAGCAGGTCTTGGTGGTAAAACTGGCAATGGTGCAGAGATTTTTGGAACACCATTCGCTCTTGGTGTTATGTTCGGCTTTGGTTTACCTACAGCGCTCGGGCACTTGAGTTCTCCATGGGCTGACAATAGCTTCTATCAACGAGCATTTGCTATCGAGAAGAAATCTATTTGGCCAAGCTACATTACTGGTAATTTGATCTTCATCATCGTACCTATTTTGAGTGGATCTCTTGGATTGCTTGCTGCTGGTTTGCAATATGACATCCCAGCTAAACTGGCGAACTATGCTAACGTAATTTCTATTGCTACTACATTACCAGAATGGACCAGTATTCTGTTCGTGTTTGTTGCTCTTGCTAGTTTAATTTCTATCCTTGATAGTCAATATGCAAGTGGTGCTTCGATTGGTGGTAGTGACTTGTGCGAAAAGTTCAGCAAGAATCCAGAGAAAGACGCTGTTAAATGGGGTCGTTGGGGTATGGTTGGAATTGGTGCTATTGGTTTAGCTGTGGCGAATATTCCTGGACTAACTTTGATTACTGTATTTTTAGTTTATGGTGTGACAAGAGCGTGTGTCTGGTTCCCTATCATGCTTTCTTTGTTGTTTAAGAATCTAATAACAGAAAAGGGTATTTTCTGGGGAATCTTGTCAGCATGGTTCATTGGTATGCCAATTTACCTATACGGACAGCTATACGGTGGTGGAATGTATTATACATTCGCTGGAACTATGACAGCAGTTTTTGGTAGCGGATTGTTAAGTGTATTAATTTCTAAATTAACGAAAGATTAAGATGACTTGGGAGTATGAAAACACAATTTATGCGAAGCTGAATATAGACTTCGATAGAGAACTATTCTGTAAAGAATATGACGAGTTCATACTCCCTAAATCTAAAGCACTTTACTATCCAGCACAGGCATGTGTTGACAACTCGAAAGAGTTGAACAAGTTTTGGGGTATGGTGGATCCAGAACTTTATGACAACGCCACTGTTAGCAATTTTACTGGCGATCATATGCCAACTGGAAGGGCTAAGTGGAAACTATTACAGTTGTTAGAATTAGATCCCAAACATTTTTCTGAATATCCTGAGTTGCTCGCTTTACCAGACTATGGTGGTATAGCTGTTAGAAGTATGACTAGAGAAAAGCCATGGACCATAAAACCAGAATTTGCTGATTTGAATTTGGTGAAGTTTGTGTACGAAAAACTGCCTCTAGAGAGGATTGTTAGCTTCCACACAGTCAGTAACGAAGCAGGTGACTTCACTGTTATTCACAGAGACGCAAGACACGTCGTTAGTAATGTTCCAAGTAAGTTAGCTAATAATGGATTGTACAAAGATGGATATGTTCTTATAACTCTAAACCTCTCTGATGGTGGTCAACCACTTTGGTGGTGTTTAGATAACGATAGAACACCAATAAAGAGTAACGATAAATGTTATCTGACTAATGATTATTTTCTGCATGGAGTTGGTGTGATGACAAGTAGAAGAAGACAGGTAAGAATCACTGGATGGCCAACCAAAGAGTTAAGAGAAATGATAGACGAGAGCACTCGTATGACTATACCGAGTGATTTTAATTTTAACATAAACTATTGGGGTAAAGAATGAGATTATTGGTAGTTGGTGCTGGAACTGCGGGTTGGTTAACCGCAGCTTCTATAAAAAGAAACTGTCCACACATCGATGTAACTTTGTTGCACGACCCATCAATCAAATCGATTGGTGTTGGAGAGACTTTGGTTTGGAGTATGCCACGATACTTTCATGATATTCTCGGGTTAAAAAATCGAAGAGAATGGATGAAGAGATCTAATGCAACTTTTAAGATCGGTATGAGTTTTCAAAATATGGGAACGCTTGGTGCTGTAGTAGATAGTGCATATGCACCAGACCTATCTTCAAAGTGGCTTTACTCTAGTCAAGACCCAAAAACTATTTTCGACTATCAATATGGTCATGAATCGGTAGAGGGATCTCTTTTGGAGATATGGATTAATTTACATAATGGTGGTAAGTATGGAGATTTACTTCAGTCTCCTTTCCCAGGACTAGCAGATGGTCATTATTTCGGAGAATATAAAACTTCTATCATAGACAAAGAAGGTAATTGGCTTCTGTCTAGCGAGTTGAATGGTTATAGCTATAACTACGATGCATCAGAAGTTGGTAATGTTATTGGTGAACTTGTTGGTAGACCATTCGGTGTGAAGGAAGTCCACGGTAATGTACAAAGTGTAGTAACAGAAGGTGACAACATCAAAGAATTGTTATTGAGCGATGGTAGAACTATCACTTCTGACATTTACGTTGACTGCACTGGATTTAAAAAACAGTTGATAAAACACTTACCATTCAAGTGGCACTCTTGTGATGAGTATGTTAACAACTCTGCTCTAGTGAAACCTATTTTCTATGACGGTAGCGATAACAGAGCAAGACTTCCATCTAACAGATCAGCTATGTATGGACAAAAGAATGGATGGAGTTTTGAAGTTCCACTCGCACATAGAACTGGAAACGGATATGTCTTCAACTCAAGAATAACACCAGACGTAAATCAAATTGCAGACGAATACAATGAGTTTCTTGGACCAGAAAATAAAGAAGGTGACCTTCGCTTACTGCAATGGGATCCAGGTTATTACAAACAGATTATGGTTGGAAACTGTATGACTTTTGGTTTGGCTTGGGGTTTCATCGACCCTTACTCTGCGAATAATCTAGCACATACAATTCAGATGCTGCAGCTAATGATTCAGAGTGGTGACATGGATCGTCTCAGCAAAAATCCAAATTTCATATCTGATTTTAGAAACAAGTATAATCACAGAGGGTTCCAACTTTGGGATAATGTTGAGCATCGCTTAGAGTCTGTATTCAGAATGACCAATAGAGAAGATACTGAATACTGGAAAATAATGAAAGATGTCGGAGAGCGTAACAATACTCGAGAATGGGTCAATGAGTATGTGAGAGAAAGAGATCGCATGACTAAGTTCGGTAACAAGTCTATGCTCCACACATATATCTTAGTTGCGCAACGCATGGGTATTAAATTGGACAATGCGCCAATAACTATCAGCGAAGAAACTGAGAAGAGATTCATAGATTACTTCATGAAGAAGAAGACAGAAAATGAAATCAAAGCAAGAAATTCTATGCCATTGAAAGATTTTTACAAGTTCTTCTACTCTGACGAGTTCCCGAACCAACATATCTAAAGATAAAAATATTTTTAAAATACTTGACTTTAATACACTTTTGAGGCATAATTCGTTATAAATAGATTACTGACTGCAGAAAAACCCTACAAGTTGTAAGGTTATCTGCAGAAAGTACTTGACTTTAACCTACCTTTGGGGCATAATTCTTTCTACTATGAAACACGTTTGTATATCCAGATTGCATAAACAGCTACCGTTAGTAAACGGCTGGAATAGCACACGCCCATCATTTTATGCCATTGAGGATAGTGGGGGTTTTGGCAAGTAAGACTTAGAATACCATAAGGTTACTTACCAAAACCCTCGAAGATGAAAATCTCGAGGGTTTTTTGTTTTAGGGGTTGACGATAGCGTTAACATGAGATAAGATCTCGCCCTGTTCTTTAAAAATTTGCGTACCAGTTTAATGAGTCACTAGCGAAAGTTCGCAAGTAGCTAGTGACTCTTTTGTTCCCTGATAGTGTAGCGGTAACACAGTTGACTTTGACTCAACTATCACAAGTTCGAATCTTGTTCGGGGTGCCAAACATAAACACATTGCGTGACGCCACAGTCGTAAATGCTGCAGCATGAGAAGACAAAAAGCCTAAGCATGCAGATGGGCTCGCATGGCGTAATGTGTTTTTGTTTGGTAACAATGTTCATAAGGAGAACGACATGAAAGCTAGTAAAAGCTAGTGTCGCTCAAGATCCCGTATTGGTCTTGGGTTGGCACGTAAAATCAATTTAATTACGACAACCCACTTGTAGCGTTAACGGTAGCGCACTTGACTCTTAATCAATGAGGTGTGAGTTCGAATCTCACCGAGTGGACCAATATGGGGGTATAACTTAACGGCTAAAGTAGCTGGCTTTTAACCAGTTAATCAGAGTTCGATTCTCTGTGCCCCTACCAAGAATTCTTTGGGGAGTCATTAGTTTAGTGGCAAAACCACGGGTTGTGATTCCGTTATCACGAGTTCGATTCTCGTATGACTCCCCAAAGAATTTTTGCCGATATAGCTCAGGTGGTAGAGCAGCGGATTGAAAATCCGTGTGTCACAAGTTCGACTCTTGTTATCGGCACCAAATATACCCAATTAGCTCAGTGGTAGAGCAATCGCTTGATAAGCGATAGGTCAGTGGATCGTAACCACTATTGGGTACCAAGTTTTAGAATCGGTTCAGCAAACAAAATGCATTCAACTTGTAATTGAAAAACGCAAAAAACGATTCTGTTGTATATGTCGCATTAGACTTCTGGTGAGGTCATCACCCTTTCAAGGTGACCAGAGGGGATCGTAACCCCTATGCGACTCCAATTTTGGAGATGTGATGTAATGGTAGCATAGCACAGCAAAAAAGTCATTCTGTCTATAGAATGGTTGCGGCAATGTTAAAGCTATCCCTCTGTTAAAGGGCTTGTCTGCGGTTCGAATCCCAGCGTCTCCACCAAGTTTTAGGTTAGTTACAGCAAAAATTACACATGCGAATGGTTCGCAATTTGCCTTCTAAGCAAACCTTGTGGGTTCAATTCCCACTGTAAACAAACTAGCCTGTTGTATAATGCCCCTGTAGTTCAACGGATAAGAATACGGTGCTACGAACGCTGAGACGGGAGTTCGATTCTCTCCAGGGGTACCAGTTTTAGGATACTTACAGCAATTCTAACATAATCGTTAGGTAGCAGGTTCGATTCCTGTATTTTCCGCATGGGAAATTAGCTCATTTGGTAGAGCAGACGCAAAGAAAGTATCCTGTTGTATATGGAAGCGTGGCAGAGTTGGTTTATTGTACCTGTCTAGAAAACAGACGAGTCAGCAATGGCTCCGTGAGTTCGAATCTCACCGCTTCCACCAATTATGGAGAGTAATGCAGGTGCGTTGGTGCGCCGACTAGCCTTGAAAACTAGGTTCTCAGAAATGGGATGGGGTTCGACTCCTCTGCTCTCCGCCAGTTTTAGGATAGGTTCTGCAAAAACAAAACTAGCTGGTTCGATTCCAGCATTACCAACCAGCCGAAAGGCAATTCTGGTGATGTGCCACGGTGGCAATCAAACTATCCTGTTGTTTAACTTTGAAATGGAGGCTCATATGCCAAGCGTGTTTTTAACAAGTGACACACACTTCGGTCACGCTGGTGTGTGTAAGTTTTTACGTGAAGATGGTTCTAAGTTAAGACCATGGACTGATCCAGAAGAAATGGATGAGGCGATGGTCAAAATGTGGAACGAAACAGTAAAGCCAACTGATAAGGTCTATCACTTAGGTGATGTAGTCATTAACAGAAAGGCATTAAAGATTTTGCATCGTTTGAATGGTGATAAGGTATTGATCAAGGGAAACCACGATATCTTTAGGTTGGAAGACTATACTCCGTTCTTCCGAGATATTCGTGGCTACCATGTGATGAATGGTTTAATCTTAAGTCACATCCCTGTTCATCCAGATCAATTAAGACGATTTGGTTGCAACGTCCATGGTCACTTACATAGCAACAGAGTTATGTATGAAGACAAGTGGATGGGTAGCATTATAGATCCACGGTACTTCTCTGTCTGCGTCGAGCAAACAGACTTCAGACCCATCTTGTTTGAGGACGTCTTGAAGAGAATTCAAGAACAGGGTGGTACTGTGGGTTTTGCCAATGGTAACAAATAGTGAGTGGGCAGGATGGTAATGCAGCAGATTGCTAATCTGTCGTTGTAGTGATACGGCGAGTGGGTTCGATTCCCACACTCACTGCCAGTTGTGTGTCGACACTGATCTCGGTGCTTCCGTTCTCCCGAGTTAGAATAGATTTAAGATACAACCCATAGGGGGTCGAGGTCTTACTTCAAGACGGAGCCATGCTCCCATAGTTTAATGGTAGAACGCCAGTCTTATACACTGTTTATCGCCAGATTAGCGAGTAGTGAAGGTTCGAATCCTTCTGGGAGTACCAAATTTTGCCGATGTGATGGAATTGGTATACGTGCCTGACTCAAAATCAGGATTCTGCGAGTTCGTGTCTCGCCATCGGCACCAAGATGTCGGGCTGATAGCTTAATGGTAAAGCAGCCGACTCATAATCGGTCGAGTCTGAGTTCAATTCTCAGTCAGCCCACCATTGACTTGTAATAGTTAATGATGTATAATAAAGGTTATGCGGATGTGATGGAATTGGTATACGTATCGGACTTAAAATCCGAGTTCTGTGGGTTCGAGTCCCACCATCCGCACCAAGTTTTTGTCGCTGTGGTCTAAAGGATAAGGCAACACTCTTCTAAAGTGTCCGATGGGGGTTCGAGTCCCTCCAGCGACGCCAGATTATGTAGGTGGAGCCAGTTGGATGGGCACTGGATTGCAAACCCATGGAAGCAAGTTCGATTCTTGTCACCTACTCCAGATACTTGTTGACTTACAAGTATGTTTAGTGTATAATTGAGTCTCTTTAGTTAGTTCTAAAAGTCCTCTCTAAGTCTACGGTAAATACGGAGCCTGAGGCATTTAAGACTGGTTTGGTGGTTTTACCAGATTTTATATCAAAAACCACCACCCTTGCTCGGTTCGTCTATCGGTCTAGGACACCAGCCTTTCACGTTGGTAAGATGGGTTCGATTCCCATACCGAGTACCATTTGTTAGTGTTATTATGGAAGATTCCAGTGCTCACTGGATAGTGAATCTCTGAGTGGTTGTGTCTCCTAGGAAAGCGCAATCAGGAGTTGAATTGAAAGCGAATGCCCTTTGGACGCATTGGGAATAAGCTGAAGCGTTAAAATCAAACTCTGATACGGTGAAGGTCAGACATAACATAGTAACACTAACTAATGGTAATTATGGAGCAATTGATGCTATGGCGTGTGCATCGGCGGACTGTAAATCCGTCCCCTCGTGGTAAACATTCTTGGTTCGACTCCAAGTTGCTCCACCACTTTCCGTTCCAGCTACGTGAAGTCTGGCGTTTTGTTAACGATAGAGACATGGTGTCCAGAAGACCGATAGCGCAGACGTAAGCAGAATCTGGTATGATGATCCACACATAGGAATATGCAAAGGTGGCGACAGGGTTGTAAACTCAGTTTGGGGCGACATGAAAAACGTAGCCAAACATCTTACACATGACAATTGGTTTGACAGATGCTTTGAACACCGACTGTAGGCATACAGTGGTTAGGTACTCTCCGCAAGTGAGGCTAAACTAGCAACTACCAAGTAAAGGCTGTTACTGTCGTACCCTAAGGTTAGCAAGTAGTGAGATATGCCCAGCTAACAGTTGGGAAGAATCCTCGATCTATCCAAGTAACCAAAAGCAGAGGCGCTGATAAATTCTGCATAATGGGGTCTATGTTGTGGTGACCCGAAGTCAGTTGTCAGTTGTAAGATGAATTTGGTCTTAAAGTGTTCATGGACGCACGCAGCACTGTCACTGCTGAAGAGTGGGGATCGTTACCCCCTAAGACCGCCAATTATGCATCGTTAGCTCAGCGGTAGAGCTGCGCCCTTACAAGGCGAAGGTCGGGAGTTCAATCCTCTCACGATGCACCAATTTTATAGCGGGTAGGTCAAGTTGACCCGAATGGTCTCATAAGCCATATCGAGAGTGGAGCGTTACCACTACCCGCAACCAGTTTTAGGATTCTTTCAGCAATTAAAAACTTTACTGGAAATAAAGCAAAGCGAATCCTGTTGTATTAGCCCCTGTAGTTAAATGGTAGAACATCGGTTTTGTAATCCGAGGACGGGAGTTCGATTCTCTCTAGGGGCACCATATTGAAGCATATTATGAATAGCTGTAGGGGGATGACCGATACCTACTATGCGTGGTCCAGATAGTATGCTTCAATATGGTAATGTAGCATAATGGTAGTGCAGCACCTTCATACGGTGTCCAGTGAGAGTTCGACTCCCTCCATTACCACCAAAGAATTATCCGAGTATAGCGCAGTCTGGTAGCGCATCTGGTTTGGGACCAGAGGGTCGCAGGTTCGAATCCTGCTACTCGGACCACTAAATAAAATTACGCCCCGATGACGGAATTGGTATACGTGTTGGTCTTAGAAGCCAAATTTTGAGAGTTCGAGTCTCTCTTGGGGCACCAAGTTTATTCCGAAGTAGCACAGCGGTAGTGCAGTTGACTGTTAATCAATTGGTCGTAGGTTCGATCCCTGCCTTCGGAGCCACATTTTTGAGGATATATGAAAAATTCTAAACATCAAAGAGTTGTTAAGAAAACTTCTCAGAATGGAAGTAAGTCTAGCACTCTTAACAAAGCGAGAAAGACTCGCAAAAAGTATAGAGGACAAGGAAGATGAGTGACGGAGGTAAAGGTTCTGCTCCAAGACCATTCTCAGTTGATCAACAGACGTTTGAAAACAATTGGGAAGCTATTTTCGGTAAGAAACCGAATGGTGGTATGAGCACAGAAGAAGCTGAAGCACTTGGTACTTACCAGTCCGAAGAAAAACTGGGGGATTAGTCTAATTGGGAAAACACTAGCCTTGCACGCTTGAGTCAGCGGTTCGAATCCGCTATCCTCCACCAATTACAAAACATTATGGATTTGAAACTTCACGAAGATTATGTCTATACGAGAAAGTTAAATCTCGATCTAAACGAACAGAGATTTTCAGCTAACATGATGTATAATTATGTTAAAGAAAATTTCGCAGACAAAGATCACAGTGGACAAGATACCATGGTTTACGATCTTTATCTGAAGTATAACTATATGATGTATGCCCTTCCAGGTATTCATAGCTTATATACAGAAATTAGACGCACATTTTATGAATGTGCTAAACATAAATTTAATGGTAATGATCCATATGAAGGTAAATACTTCATGCAAAGTTGGTTAAACTTCTACCACAAAGGGCAGTTTATTGATTGGCATGGGCATTGGCCACCAGAATATCATTCTTGGCATGGATTTTATTGCGTAGATGTAGAACCAGAATCTTCAACAACATATAAATTATCTAATGGCAAGATCGTAGAAATAAAGAGCGAAGACAACCTGCTAGTACTTGGACCATCTGATGGAGATGAGCATCGTTCATCTGAGTGGAATCTAGATAGACCAAGAATAACAATAGCATTTGATATAGCTCCAGAAAGAATTATGTGTGACACGAACACTTCTCTTAAAATCGCAAATCATTGGGTTCCACTTTAATGCTGAATTAGCTCAGTTGGTAGAGCAACGCACTAGTAATGCGTAGGTCGTCAGTTCGAATCCGACATTCAGCACCAAAAACATATGTTACAAATATATTCTAATTTCTTCACAAAAGACCAATTCGATAGAATCATTGGTACATTAGATAGAAATAATATGCAAGATGTACCTAACTCGTTTAATGTTAAGTCTTGCGGATCAAGAATCTTTAAGGTAAATGATAGTATCTCTCAATTCGGAAATGTAACTTTTCAAGAGATACTTGTCTATTCTGTTGGTGGCTTTTCTAATCCTCATATTGATGGATCATCTTATGATGGTAAAATTTGGAAAAACACAGCAATTTTAATTTGTAACGAAGAGTATACTGGCGGAGAGTTGTACTTTCCAAAACTAGATGCTAGGTTCAAACTACCAAAAAACACATTGGTAGTATTCCCAGCTGGTCCAAATTCTCAATTATTTGAACATGGTGTTTCTGAAGTTTTAAGTGGCGAAAGAATAACCGCTGTGTTCAGATTTATATAATATCTCGATAGTGTAACGGCAGCATACCAGTCTCCAAAACTGTTGGTCGGGGTTCGAATCCCTGTCGGGATGCCAAATATGCGGGTAAGCTAAAGGTTAGTCGCCAGCCTTCCAAGCTGTGCAGAGTGGAGTTCGACTCTCCCTATCCGCTCCAATTTTTGTAACCAAAGAAAGTGAAGGTGTATCATGAAGCGTATTGACATCGATGAAGTTAAGGCTTTCATTGAGGCTCAATCTCCAGAAACTAAGATTTATATCGGAGGAGACTCTGAAAGATTCCCGATTGGGAATGACTGGTACGCAGATTATACACTCGCTATTGTAGTTCACATCGATGGTAAGCATGGATGTAAAATCTTTGGCGAAGTGCAACGTGAACGTGACTGGGATCAAAAGAAGAACAGACCACGTATGCGTTTAATGAATGAAGTTTACAAGATTGCTGAATTGTATCACAAGCTGCATGATGTTCTAGAAGACAGAGATGTCGAAATTCACTTGGACATCAACCCTAACGAAAAGTATGGGTCAAGCTGCGTTATCCAAGAAGCAACTGGCTACATTCGTGGTATGTGCAACGTAGTTCCTATGGTTAAGCCACAGGCATTCGCTGCATCATACTGTGCAGACAGACTGAAGCACATCATGAGCCACAGAAAAGCTGCATAAAAATTTTTGTTAAAATCCCCAGAATTTCGGTTCTGGGGATTTTTTTTGACTAAATACTAATAGACTCCCACAGAGGAGTCGTTCCCAATAATAATAATAACAAAGAGGAAGTCACCTATGCGTAAGCGTATCAAAACAATCACAGAACATACCCATGAGTATGGCACAATCGCCATCGAATGCTCACTATTGGATAAACTATTGGGCTATGCCAGTTTGGACGGAGTCACAACTGAGCATATTGATCTAATGCTCGATAGAACTATGAAGATTAGTGAAGAGATCGATGGTGAAACGCTAACAACTGCTGAACACATAGTACCAATTACTGCTGGAACACCAGCAGCAGCTGATGCTATTGTAACTGCAGAAACAGCAACTTACTAAATCAAAAGAATTTGGTCTACACCAAGTCGCTTGGTGATGGCGCACATCACTTAAAATTTTCTAACAACAATAATAACAAAGGAAAATAAAATGGCAGAAGTATTATCCCCTTCAGGTATGGTAATGGCAGGTGGAGGAGACGCAGGTCTCTTCGGTGGCAGTGGTCTAATCGGTGGTCTTATCTTAGGTTCACTATTGCGTAACAATGGCAACCTTTTCGGTAACGATGGTGCTGGTGTAGGTGGTGCAGTTCTACGCAATCCACCAGAACAGAACCAAGCAAACATGGATTTGATGGCTGCGATTGGCGCAGTTGATAAAGCTACAGCAGTTTCAACTGCAGCGATGGAAGCTAGCCAAGCAAACCAGACAATCGGTATCACTTCACAATTCAACAACACTACAGCATCTCTTGCTGCTCGTGTTGAAGGTGTTAAGGAAGCTGTTAATGCAGGAACTATGGTTCTTGCTCAACAACTTGCTGGTCTATCTCAGACTACAATGGAAAATCGTTATGAGTTGTCTAAAGACATTAGTGAAGATGGTGACAAGACTCGTGCATTGATTACTGCTCAATACGAAGCATCATTGAATCGTCAATTGTCTGACGCTAATGCTGCAGTTATTGCTCTACAGGCACGTTTCGACACAGCAGAACGCACTCGTGGTGTTGAAGTTACTACAACTAACAACATCAATCAGATGCAAATGCAACAGCAACAACAGCAACAGTATGGTCAACTATACAATGCTATCTGGGGTCTGGCGCAATCTATTCGTTCTAACAATGAAGCGATTAACGTCGGTTCTGGCACTTTGACAGCTAACCCAACTAATACTAACACTAACATTCGTTAATTAGTATGAGTCAGAGCCAAACAATCATGCCATTTATGGGGTGGTTCCCACCACCAATTGCACCACTACCTGTGCCACCAGTTGTTCAACTGGCAGATACATCAGACACAATCATTAATGTTGGTAGTGGTGGAATTGGAGGAAATCCGAGTCCTGTCTCTGTGACTGAAGTCACAACAGCAACGTACACTGCGCTTCCAACGGATTATATGCTCTGCATATTAACTAATGGACCAGTTACAATAACTTTACCAACAGGTATACTTGGAACAGTTTATGTTATTAAAGATTGTTTTGGTGATGCGAATAATAATCCGATTACTATACAGGGAACTGGTGGTCAATTAGTCGATGGATCAACTGCCACCATCAATTCCCCCTATGGTAGTATACAGTTAATATTCAACGGAGCAGATTGGAGCATTGTGTGATGATTTTATACACAAAGACTACTATCGATCCAGAAAATATCGAAAGAGAAAGTCTTCCTACTCATGTGGCGCTTTGTGCAGCACGAGAAGAAGCACAGAATAAAAGAATAGAAGATATCGAATCGAGAGAAAAAGATCTTAAAAAGTTTTTACTAAAATTAGTAACAGGCGCTACGTTAAGTATAATTTCATCTCTGGCTTCGCTTAGCTTTTTCCTATTTGATCTATTAAAAAAATAATAACAAGGAATAGAAATGTCTTATCAAAATAACCCTACCTCAATTCTAGCTGGCGCAGGTATCATCGTAACTCCAACAACTGGAACTGGCGCAAACACAATCACCATTTCAGCTTCTGGTATTTCTTCATCTGCGATTAGAATTGCAACAACAACACCAGTAACTATCGATCCAGATACTGATGAAGTAGTTTCCGTACAAGTTCCTGGTCCTGTTCCAGTGGATGTGGATCTACCAGCAGGTGTTACTGGTGCGACATTTACTATTAAAGATGGATTGGGTCTGGCTTCAGTCGCTGATCCAATCACCATCAATCCAGATGCAGGAACAATTGATGGTTCTGCAACGGCTCTGATCAGTGCTCCGTATGGTGCATTGACATTCATCTATGATGGCACTCAGTGGTTGATTATCTAATATGGCTTACAGTAGACAACCCAATGTTACCATTGCAGGTAGAGGACTAACACAAAACCCTGCTCCTAATCCAGTAGCGCCAGCAGGAATTATTCAAGTTGGTTATGACTCCAATATCGCAACAACTGCATCTCTAGGTATTATTCAGGTGGGTAGTGGGTTGTCTATTACTCCAGAAGGTATTCTATCTGCGACTGGGGGTGGCGCACCAATACTTAATGTTAAGAATACATCGGTTAGCTATACTGCTGCTGCAGATGATTGTTACATTGGAGCACTTTCAAACAGCATAACGATAACATTCCCGACAGGGATACTTGGTAAAGTTTATATTGTAAAGAATCAGGCGAGTTCTGGTAACATAACTGTTACCGCAATTGGTGGACAAAAATTGGATAATTCAACTAGTAAAACACTAGGGTCAGAAGGCATGCTCATCGCAGTCTTCGACGGAACAAGATGGAGTTTAATATGAAAGAACTATGGAGAAAATTAAATGGACGATTCAACGGAGAAGGAAGAAACACCACAACCACAGTTACCTCTACGTACTATGGAACAGATGCTGACTACTACATTGGAGTCTCTAGTGAGAAACCAGTTACAGTCTATCTACCAGCAAATTCAGCAGATGGAAAAGTCATTATCGTCAAAGCAGAAATGAGACCACCACTCGGTAGTCGCAAAGTAAATATTGCGACAACTGACGGCTCTAAGATCGATGGTTACAGTGATGCGTCAATTAATGTTTCTCATGGATATTTGAAGTTTATACGGAATAACAACGAATGGTATATCATCGGTTGAATTACAGGTTACTCTGTAGTAAGATCAGGGTGTAGTTGAGATAGTTATTATTTTGACTATCATCATCAAAGTTAATAGTGATTTTGAGATGCCACCTCTACCTTATAGAAAGAATGAGAGTATGTAAATGAACATGGTCCGAGAGAAATTAATGCTTAAAAAGATGCAACAAGAACGACAATTGGTGAAAGAAAAGTTCTGTGAAGAGCATCAATGTGATATAGAATCTATTGTCGAAAAAGTCGATGACTTAATTGCCACCGCAGTTGCATGCGGTTCTTCTCCACAAGCATATGTTGAGCTAGAACGTGGAAAAGTTGAATTTGTTAATTATCTTGTGACCATTTCGGAGAAATACAGAGTTGTGGCTGTCTAAATAGAGTACCAGCTTGACTGGGAACATGCAGAAATGCATTTCGAGCAGTGGAAACACTGCTCTTTTTTTCCTAAAATTTCTTTAAATAAGTGTTGACTTGCAAGAAGTTTTGATGTAGAATTATATCTTTCTTGGGATGAGTACAGCACGATAAATCAATCGTACTAAGAGTGCTTTGGAGCGTTACCCCTTGCTTGCAAGACTACGACTACCAAAGATAGGGTATCTCCCCGAAATAGAGGTTATGCCAGAGAACTGGATAAGCATGTGAGTTATGCAAGGTTCTAGTGACTCCACTAGATGATTTCCGCTGGGTTTCCAAAAGAGCGTGGTTACAAGTAAACCGAATAACGTCCCGATCATCCCGTTGTGCTTGACTTTATTCTGTTCTTGTAGTAGAATAATGTCTTCGTTAGGTTAGGTTCAGCAAACAATTTATTTGGTGGCTCCATGCCACCACTTAGAACTGTCAGTCCTATGACTAACACTGGAGCTTAATTGCTTTGAAGGTGTTAGTCGTGTGAATAGGATTGTCTAAGTGAGTTTCGATTTCTCACTGACATAAACAAAAAGAAGGAAACTAACCTGTTGTTTTGATTTAGGCTTTTGTTGCCTGTTATTTGTAAAGGAGTGTCTATGAACACTTTCGTTTCTGCCGTTCAAAATCAATCTGCACGCACTACTAACGGCATGCGTGCTCGTAAGTCTACTGCATCTGCATGCGTAGATCTTTTCTTCAAAATCGGTGCTTCACGTGGTAAGGACATCACTAAAGACTTTGTTGCTGCTTATGTAGAGAACAAGGACATCGCATTGCGTATCGCCCAATGGGTTCGTGATGCTCGTGGTGGTGCTGGTGAACGTGAATTGTTCCGTCAAATTCTTGCTTACTTGGATAAGCATGATCCTGATGCAGCTGCAAAGCTGTTGATGAAGGTTCCAGAGATCGGTCGTTGGGACGACATCTTCGTCGTGAAGAACGACAAGTTGAAGTACCAAGCATTCTCTATGCTGGGCGATGCCCTGCGTGCAAAGAATGGTCTGGCTGCTAAGTGGACTCCACGTAAGGGTGAGTTGGCTGTTGAAATTCGTAATTTCTTCGGCATGTCTCCAAAGTTTTACCGTAAGTCTCTTGTTGAATTGACTAAGGTCGTTGAACAAGATATGTGCGCAAAGAACTGGGATAACATCAACTTCTCTCATGTTCCTTCTGTGGCTCATGCTCGTTACAAGAAGGCATTCTTCCGTAACACTCAAGAGTACGCAAAGTACGTCGCAGAATTGATCAAGGATCCTAAGGATCGCACTGTTCAAGTGAAGATCAACTCTGGTGCTGTGTACCCATATGATGTGTTGAAGGGTGTGATCGGTGCTTACAACAAGAACTACAACTCTACTGAGTTGGGTGCTCTGCAAGCACAATGGGATGCTATGGAAAACTTCATCGGTGACGCTAACGTGTTGCCATTGGTGGACGTTTCTGGCTCCATGACCTGCAAGGCAGGTGGTCACGCTTCTAAGAGCGAAACTACTTGTCTGGACATCGCAGTCTCTCTGGGATTGTACTGTGCAGACAAGAACACTGGAAAGTTCAAGGATACATTCCTAACTTTCTCTGGTTCTCCAGAACTGTTGCACCTAAAGGGCAACATCGTTCAGAAGGTCAAGCAAATGGTTGACTCTAACTGGGGTATGAACACTGATCTGATCAAGGCACTTGAAAAGGTGTTGAAGGTCGCTAAGGAAGGTGGCGTACCACAAGAAGAAATGCCAGAAGTTCTTCTAATCATGTCTGACATGCAATTCGACGCATGTGCTCGTTTCGACGACTCTGCGATGAAGGCTGTTGAACGCAAGTTCACTGACGCTGGTTACGAAGTTCCAAAGATCGTCTTCTGGAACCTGAATGCACATGACAATGTGCCAGTGAAGTACGATACTCGTGGCGTTGCCCTTGTATCTGGCTTCTCTCCATCTATCATGGTCTCAGTACTTGGTGGTGACACTGATAACTTCACTCCAGAAGCTATCATGCTGAAGACTTTGATGGTTGATCGCTACAACCTAGTCTAACTAGGACGGGACGCATTGACTGGTGTGCGTAATCACCAGTCACCATAATTCAGTATATTTCTGTCTTTTACGGGGTTTCAGGTTCCACGATAGGTATGCCAGAACGAGAATAGACTTGCAAGGTATTTCTCGTAGTAACATACTAAAACTTACAGACGACATTGACAATCGTTTGGGAATATACTGAATTATGGTGTATAAATACATATATTACTAATGATGCGGGAATAATTCAGTTGGTAGAATGTTTGCTTGCCAAGCAAAATGTCGTCGGTTCGAACCCGATTTCCCGCTCCACTTTATTGAATTATGAAAACATATAGTGTACAGGCATTTGATAATCTAGTCCAAGATGATCTTCGTTGGAGAGTCTGGGATTACATCCAACATCAAACCTTCCATGCAACACGCAAGGATGTCCCATATCCTGATCCAGGATCTGTAATCTACTACAAACCAATCGATAATAAAAAAGAGTATCTTGATGATACTGTACCTTCTGTCAATAACCAATACATGCATCGTTGTGTGTTTGGATTGCGTGGTGAAGGTCATCCTGTCATTGAAGAGTTGTGGAATACAATCAACACAAAACTCGGTAACCAATTTATAGTTGATGGAGACCCAGAAGGGTTGGCTGATCCAAACCTAGAGAAGCCATATTCTATGTGCTATGTTAATGCTCAACCAGATGAATCTATCAAAAGATCGCATGGCATACACAGGGATACTATCGATTTAAATAACGAAAGCCACTTCACTCTTCTATACATTGCTAATCTGCAGTGGTATCCGACTTGGATGGCTGAAAATATATTTTATTCAGACGATGAGACTACTGGAGACACGCAACAGTTCCAAAAAGGTTATGGACAATCTAGAGGGTTTAATGTTGGTTATCCATACGCTATGATTGCTCCAGCTGCAGGTAGAGTTATCCTATATGACGGTAGAGCATTACATACAACTAAGCCAACAGCCACTTGGGCTGATCAAATGCGATATGCTGTAGTTTTTAGAATCAGGAAAATTTAATGGAACAGAAACTAACAACTTACCTATCGCTAGAAGGAGAAGAAGTCTGCCATGAACTTTGGTCTACTCCAGTAGTTTTAGCTCGCCCATTTTCTAAAGAATTCAATGAGCAGTTAAAAAAAGATATCCAACCTATCTTAGAGGGTCCAGGGAAATTTAATCATAATGACTTATGGAATCTTTCAGAAGAGTGGACTTCAAAGGGATATAAAATTCCAGATACTATGCTTGCCGTAAAAGAAAAGTTTATGGAATTGGCAGACAAATATTTCAGACCACACTCTGAACAACCTTTACCCAAAATTAGAGAAGGTAAAGGATATTTTAGACACACTGTTGGTAACTCTGAATACAAAATATCACCACACAAGCATGCAACTACCTATGGTGTAGGTGTTTATTATGTCAATGCTCCAGAGAAAACTTCTGGTAATCTGGTAATAATGGATCCACGTGGTGGTATCAATTGGGTTAATCAGTTCAGCCCTTATAAAAGAATACCTGTTGAAGAAGGAATGATGGTTATCCATCCAGGTTTTCTATTACATTTCGTTGAGCCTACAGCAACAACAAATGATTATCATGACAGAACTGCTATTGTTACTGCAATCCATAGAAGTTATGATGACTTCTTATACACACTAAAACAGAATGAAGAACTTCTCACTTCGTTTGGCGCCAATGGTGTTACTCCAGAAGAGCAGATGCAGCAAATCATTAAAAAATGAAACCTATTATTATTGACGATGTAGTTGATAAGAAAACGCAAGATCTGATAGAAAATTCTATCTTTTCTAAAAACACTCAGTGGTTTTTCTCTCGAACTATATTCAGTGATTTTACAAGTGAAACGAAGAGAAACGATCTCATGTCTTTCACTAAATTGATGATGGATTTAGATACTAAAAAATTTCTAAATCAAGAAGAAGAATTGTATGCGTCTCCGATCAAATCTCAAAACATAACCAATCTGTTTCAAATTAGAGCACAGCTTCAGTTACCTATACTGACTGAAAAAGAAAAGGTATATGGCACACCCCATGTAGATGGCAATAGAGACATTCCTTATAAAGTGGGTGTCTATTATGTTAATGATAGCGATGGCGATACTGTCATATTCAAACAAACTGCTAACTATAATTCTAAAACGCCATTAGATGTGAATAATTTGAATATAGAAATGACAGTACAGCCCAAAAAAGGTAGATTGCTAATATTTGATGGTAATGTATATCATGCTGTTGGTAAACCTAAAAAAGATATCCGTTGTATACTTAATTACCACTTTGTATGATAATCGAAAACTTTTACGAAGACCCACAATCTATTGTGGCATTAGCCAATGAGTTTAGTAGAATTGGTTGTGGCGTTGGTGTAAAAAGTCCTCCACTACAAGAGATAGATTATACATTTTATAAACGATTCGAGGAAAGAATACAAGATATATTCAGACCATCTTTCGATTATAAACTAACAACATACTTCACCAAGTATGAGTATAATCCAATAGAACAACTAAATGAATATTGTGCACACATAGATGGAAGAAACCCAAATTTATGTGCTGTAACACCCAAAACATATAACTTAAAATTCTGCGGGCAGATATTTTTATCTTATGATGCAGATCCATCAACTGGAATAACCTTTTATGATCCACCCAGTGGATGGTCTATTGATGAATGTTTTGATAAAGCACTTAACAATTACTTAATACCCAAAAATCTTTATCTATCGAACAAAATAACTTTAGAAGAATATACTAAAATGTTCGAAGATTATCATAAACAGTTTACTGTTTCTAGTGTAGTCGATAACAAATTTAATAGATTCGTTTCTTGGTGTGCTGGAACGATTAATAGATCTAGAATAACAAAAGTGCCCGATACAAAAATAGTTCATAATTTTTATATTGAACAGATTTAATATGATAAACTTTAGACCATTTGTAGAAAATGATCCCAGAAAAGACAGAACTCTGTTTACTGTAACAGAAGAATCTTTGTATAATAGATGCGAAGTGATGCTACCTAAAAACATAATTCAAGGTAAAAGTGTGTTGGATATTGGTTGTGCAGCTGGAGCAATGGGACATTGGTGTTTAGAGAATTCAGCTTCACTTTATCATGGCGTGGAAGTGCAAAAATCATATATTGAAACAGCTGAAGAGCTTTTATCTGTATATCAAAATAGTAAAATATTTGATAATATAGAAGATACTAACGATTCATATGATGTTGTTATAGCTGCTGGAGTTTTGCATGGCAGCTTTGACATTATTAATAAAATAAAACAATTATGCATTAAATCTACGGAATATGTTATCATTGAATCGCATCTAATAACAGAAAGCGAATCCCCGAGCATACAAATAACCACTGGAAATATGATAAATCATTCCGATGTGAATAACCCATTCAGTGGTTTACAACTATCACCCACTATATCAGCATTAAACCTATTGATGCAAACTAATGGGTTTGAGATGCAAGGTAGGCTATTCCCGAGAACTATTAAAAATTCTCATGATGCGTACGATGTTGCTAATGGAAACCTCCACAGATTTATAGCCAGATACAAAAGAACAAATAATTATCTACTAACTTTAGAGGAAAGTATAAATGTGGGAGTTTGATAAAAAAGTCGCTAAAAGATTCCAACATGAAGCTGCGACTAATATTCCAGATTATGAGCGTGTAGTTAACCTATGCTATGAAATAGTTAACAACAACTATCCAAAAACAGCAAAAATAGTTGATGTTGGTAGTGCATTAGGATATACTCTTCATAAGTTTATCAGTAAAGGTTATGAAGATATTGTTGGTATTGAGACCAGCGATGCTATGATTGAGCAGTCTTTATATCGTGAGAAAGTGATTAAATCCGATGTATTTGTCGGTAATTATGATGTAGTATTAATGAATTGGACTCTGCATTTCATTAAGAGTAAGTGGACTTATGTAGATAAGATTTACGAGTCTTTAAATGATGGTGGTATACTAATTCTTACAGATAAGATGAAACAGTCTGCTTCTGTTAAAGAATTATATTATAATTTCAAGCGTGATAATGGTGTGGCAGAGTCATACATATATGAAAAAGAAAAACAGCTAGAAGGATACATGTTCACAGAAGATGTATCATCTTACTTGGCTAATTTAAAGTGGATTGGGTTTAATGTAGAAATAATAAACGCATCCCATGGTTTTGTAACATTTTACTGCGAGAAATAGAAATGACATTTGAACAAGTTATTATTGCAACCATAGTTTGGTTGGTTTGTATCGGCATTGTTTATGCCCATAGTGGGTTTATTAAAATCCGTGATTGTTACCTAATGTGGACTAAGAAAGAATATTGGACAGATTACAACACTGTAGAATTCGTTTCTTGGGCTGCGAAAGGTATCATTATTGTACCTGGACTTATTTTTGGTGTTCAGATCTGGTGGTTATATTTCCTAACACTGGCTACTAGTCTAACATTAATTTGGGCATCAAATAAAAAACTACTGCCGACTTTAGTAGGATTCAATACCTTGTGGGTGTGGATCTCTTGTATGGTTCTAGCACAACATTTAATTAAATGATAATCGGATTAATTGATAATGTTATCGGCAAGTCTCATAACAAAATGTTGTTAGAGATTGCGAAAGAGTTACAATATAACATCTGTGAAAAAACTGTTGATGAAAAATTCATTCAGGGTGGAATAGAATACACTTCTTACACGGATGAACATACATTTGATGTTGGACACAGAAGTTATTTGGTGAAAGACACTAATAACAATATTCATAATGAGGTTTTATTTTCTTTATGTATTCCGATCGTTTTGAGCGTTAAGGACGCATTTCCAGAGTTAGATCTGAATAACGTAATGAGATTAAAGTTTAATGAATTGACACCACAACCTCAATTCCCAGAATATTCTTATAATATGCCGCATCATGATGTTGTTCCTCATGACAAAAAGATATACAGTATAGTATATTACTTAAATGATTCAGATGGAGATACGTTCCTGTTTAATGAGTTCGCCAAAGATGATATTCCTTTGACTGGAAAATTGAGTTTAAATACCAGAGTTAAATCTGTGGCCAATACTGCATGTATATTCGAATCTAATAGATTACATGCAGGTTCTAATCCAAAATATACTGACAATAGATATGTAATCAATATCGTGGTAGAATCAAAATGAAATTAGCAACACTAACCCAATACGCAAAACATAAAGATGGAACATATGTTTCTTTGGAGATGTCCGAAGAATCTAGAAAACTTCTAGACCATTACGTCGAAATGAATCTTGGACTACAAGAAAGAGTAGATCCGAGCACATATCATATCACAGTAATCTATTCTCGCACACCTGTTCCATCCGCAGAGAATCTTTTACATATGAATACTTCATTGCCAGTCGAAGCAATGGTTACTGGTTATGAAGTATTCCCTACAAAGAACGATGGCAAATGTCTTGGAATGCGAGGAGTTTGCCCATATGCAACTAGATTAAACACTCAACTATCTCAAGAAGGTGCAACAAGTGATTA
>JACCDP011079376.1_pt1 | contig 25032 bp, 15 predicted proteins | sample 7445841 | NCBI WGS metagenome assembly JACCDP01 (sample SAMN15323441, study PRJNA562643) | freshwater metagenome | isolation source: river surface water | place: USA:Blue River Watershed | collected 2017-08-17
CTGCGCCGCAGCAACAGACCGGAGGGAGGGGCGGAGGTCGCCTTCACGCTGACCGCGGGGCCGCCTCGTCTGAAGGACGCCTCGTGAGCGCGGGAGCCGTGTTTCAAGAGGCGCTGCGCTCGGTGCGCGCGCTGGCACTTCCGGAGGTGGCCGAGCTCGACGTGGTCGCCACCCTCGAGGCGCACCGGCAGGCGCTGACCTTTTTCGCCGAGGCCGCGTGGGAGGCCCACGACGACCCATCGGCCGCACGCCGGCGGGCCGCGGCCATCTTCGTCGCGCAGGCTGCGGGAAACCTTGCCGACGACCTGATGGACGGAGAGGCGACCCAACTGCCGGACCCACAGCGGCTGGGACCTGGAGCCCAGTGGACGCTGCAGCACCTGGGAACGATGCTGCTGCTCGAGAGCGGGGTCGGCGCATCGACGCTGGCGCAGGCATCCATGGAGCTCGCCCGGACCGGGGGATGGGCGCAGGTCGAGTGCCGGGATCCGGTCTGGGACGCCGCGTTGTATCGCGACTACGTCACGGCGGCCGCGGCGCTCCAGACGACCGCCTGGCTGCGCATGATGTGGGACGGCACGCGGCTCGCGCCCGAGGCGCCGCGGCTGGCGCATGACCTCGGCATCCTTTCGATCATCGGCGCCGATGCCGCCGAACGGAAGCCTCGCTGGAAGGCGCTCCCGCCGGCCGCGCGAGATGAGGCTCTCGAGTGGACCCGGCGGCTGGCCGCCGACCACGCGGAGTCGCCCTACGCATGCGCCCGGCTGGTGGTGCGCTCGGTTCGACGCCTGCTCGACGCTCCACCGGCCCCCGACCACCGCCCGGAGATTTGACACCTTCGGGCCGCCGCGAGATAGACCTCCGGCTCTTCGCGCCGCCTCCGCGCGAGAGGGAGTCGACCCCCTTGGCTCGCCCGACGATCCACCACAGGCCCGATGACACGCCCGGCTCACGGCCGCTCTGCGTCGATCTCGAGGGGGCGCTGCTGGCCGGATCGCTGCGGGCCGAGCAGGTGGCGGTCGAACTGTCGCGTTCCCTGCCGCGTGGGCTTTTGTTGGCGGTTCGATCGGGCTTTGCAGCCCCTCTGGACGACGGCGCGGCGAGCGAACAGATCGACGGAGCCCTGCTTCCGCGCCGCCCGGAAGTCGAGGCGCTGGTGGCGACGGCGCGCGCCCAGTGCCGTCGGACGGTCCTCGTCACCTGCCAGCCGGAGTCTTTTGCTGCGTCGGTGGCGGAGGCTGCGGGCCTCTTCGACGAGATCGTGACGCTGTCGGACTCCCCCGCAGAGCGCGCCACTCAGCTGGTCGCGAGGTTCGGGAGCAAAGGATTCGCCTATGTCGGCGGACGCAGCGATGAAGCGCCGATCTGGGTGGACGCAGCGTCGGTGGTGATCGTCGGCGGCGGTGAGCTGCTCCGGTCGGCGAGGGATTCGGGTGCTGCCGTCGAGCGGCACCTGTCCGCGTCCGCGGCCGGCCCCTCGACCTGGCGCAGGGCGCTGCGAATGCACCAGTGGCTCAAGAACCTCCTGGTGGCCGCGCCGGCGCTCGCCGCACACGCGCTGGATGCGTCGACGCTGCTCAAGGCCCTGCTCGCCTTCGCCGCCTTCAGCCTCTGCGCCTCGGCCGTCTACCTGATGAACGACGTGGCCGATCTGGCAAGCGACCGCGCCCATGCCGTGAAGCGCCACCGGCCCCTCGCCTCGGGCGCCCTGCCCCTCACCGCCGTCCTCTGGGCGGTGCCGCTCCTGCTGCTCGGTGCGGGCGGCGTGGCCCTCCAGGTTGGGGTACCGTTTGCGCTGCACCTCGGACTCTATTTCGTCGCGACGGCGGCCTACACGTTCGCGCTCAAGCGCTGGGCGGTCGTCGACGTCCTGTGCCTCGCCGGGCTCTACGTGCAGCGGCTCCTCGCGGGCTCCGCGGCGACGAACGTGCCGATCTCGCCATGGTTCGGCGCCTTCGCGATGTTCCTGTTTCTCGGGCTGGCGCTGGTGAAACGGGCGGCGGAACTTGCCCAGAGCGGCGGCTCGCGCAACCCGCGCCGCGGCTACCGGGCCGAAGACCTGCCGATGGTGACGCAGCTGGGAACGGCCGCGTCGTTCGCGGCGGTCGTGGTGCTCGCCCTCTACCTGCAGTCGCCGACGGTGGCGAAGCTCTACGCGGCGCCGCTGTCCCTCTGGGCACTTTGCCCGCTGGCACTCTTCTGGCAGGCGCGCATCTGGCTGCTGACGGGCCGTGGCGAGATGTCGGACGACCCGGTGCTCTTCGCAGCACGCGATCGCGTCAGCTACGCGGTGCTGCTCGTCGCCATCCTCATCGTGGTGCTGGCGGCATGAGCAGGACGCACGAGACGAAGGTGTCGTCCTGGGGACGGCTGACCACTGCGGCGCATCGGGTGGCCCCGTTCGACTGGCGCTCCGATGACCTCCCCGCAGGCTCCGGCGCGAACCCCACGCTGCTCGCGTTCGGAATGGGCCGCAGCTACGGCGACAGCTGCCTGAACGCGGGCGGCACGCTCCTCACGACGCGCGGGATGACGCGACTCATCGCCTTCGACGGCGAGTCGGGGCAGGTCACCTGCGAGGCAGGGGTCTCGCTCGAGGAGCTGCTGCGCTTCTCGATGCCGCGCGGCTGGTTCCTGCCGGTCACGCCGGGCACCCGCTTCGTGACGGTGGGGGGAGCGCTGGCAAACGATGTCCATGGGAAAAACCACCACGCGGCGGGGACCTTCGGTCGCTGGGTGAAGGCCTTCGAACTTCTGCGCTCTGACGGCTCTCGCCTGCGCTGCACGCCGGCGGAGAACACGGCGCTCTTCGGCGCAACCATCGGCGGGCTGGGGCTTACCGGCCTCGTCACCTGGGTCACGCTCCAGCTGGTGCCGGTGCGCGGGCCGCTCCTCTCGGTCGAATCCGAGAAGTTCGGTTCGCTGGAGGAGTTCTTCGCGCTGGACGAGGCTGCGGCGGGCCGACACCCGTACACGGTCTCGTGGCTCGACGGGATGGCGACGGGGCGCGCCCTGGGCCGCGGCATCTACATGAGCGGCGCACACTCCGATGAACCGGCGCCGATGCCGACGCTCGCGACTCGGTTGAGGCTGCCGGTGAACCTGCCCGAGTGGGTTCTGAACCCGGCCACGATCCGGCTGATGAACTTCGCCTATTTCCACAAGCAGCAGCGGCGCGTCGTCAGGGGCCTGCAGTCGTACGTCCCCTTTTTTTATCCGCTGGACGCCGTCGCGGACTGGAACCGCGGCTATGGCCCGAGAGGCTTTTTTCAGTACCAGTGCGTCGTCCCGAAGCCGGTGATGAGGGAGGCGATGCGCGAGCTGGTGCGCTGCGTCTCCGCCTCGGGGCAGGCGTCGTTCCTGTCGGTGATGAAGAGCTTCGGAGACCTGACGAGTCCTGGATGGCTGTCGTTCCCGCGCCCCGGAGGCACGCTGGCGATGGACTTCCCGAATCGCGGCGAACAGACCCTGCGGCTCTTCGATCGCCTCGACGCGATCGTCGATGAGGCCGGTGGAGCAGTGTATCCGGCGAAGGACGCGCGGCTGTCGGCGGCACGTTTCCGGCGCCAGTACCCGCGCTGGGAGCAGTTCTCGTCCTTCGTCGATCCGGCCTTTTCTTCCGACTTCTGGCGTCGTGTCGCCGCTGACGGCCGAGCGTGCCCATGAAGAGAACCGTGATCTTCGGTGCGACGAGCGCCATCGCCCAGGCGTTCGGGCGCCGGGCGGCGGAGAGTGGCGGAGCGCTGCACCTCGTCGCGCGCGATGCGGTCAAGCTCTCGGCCGTTGCCGATGATCTTCGTGTGCGCGGCGCTCGGCAGGTGACCTGCTCGGCACACGACCTCGTCGACCTCGATGCCCACACCGCGCTGCTTTCGGCTGCCGTCGAGGCGCTGGGCGGTCTGGATGCCGTGCTGGTGGCCCACGGCATTCTGACGGACCAGCAGGCGGCGCAGGCCGATGCAGCGCTCGTCGCCCATGACGTCGCCGTGAACTACCTGAGCGCCGCATCGCTGCTGACCCACGTGGCCAATCGCATGGAGGCCCAGGGCCACGGCGAGATCGCGGTCATCACCTCCGTAGCGGGCGATCGCGGGAGAGCCAGCAACTACGTCTACGGCGCGTCAAAGGCGGCTCTGTCGACCTTCACCGACGGCCTGCGCCACAGGCTCCATGCCAGGGGCGTAAGCGTACTGACGGTGAAGCCCGGCTTCGTCGACACGCCCATGACCGCCCACTTGCCGAAGGGCCCGCTCTTCGCGTCGGCAGAATCGGTCGGAGCGGCGATTCACGACGCGATGGGCCGCTCGGAAACGCTGTACGTGCCGGGCTTCTGGCGGATGATTCTGTTCATCGTCAGACATCTGCCCGAGGCGATCTTCCTCCAGACGAAGCTGTGATTGGTCGTGTGCCCGACACCGCGCCCACGGAATCGGCACTCTCGTCGCTCATCGTCCCGGTCCCCATCAGACGTCGGATAGCCCCGAAAAGCTCCCGCCGCGCTCTGGAATGGGCCCGGCTGCTCACTCAGTGACACAGCCAACATCTTATCGCTTGAAGCAATTTGCGCTCTGGCGGCACCTGCTCAGCAAGGGGGCAGCGTCCCCGGGGTACGAACCGATGCGTCCACTGCTGGTCCGAATGGCGCTGGTGTTGATGGTTGGCGGGGGGCTGGTCACCCTCGGCCGAGCCGCATCGTCGCAGCAGTTCGCCTGGCTCGAAGCGACCGGTGTGACCTCCGTCAGGCTCGAACTGGTGCCGCTCGAACCCGCCCGAAGCCATCCCAACGGCACCATCGCCACGTTCGCAGAGGGCTCGAACCTCGTGCGGATGGAGGTCGTGGGTCAAGCCGCGCCGACGGCCCGGCTTCCCATCCTGCTCTTTGTCGCGGACGCCGCCGGCATGCACCGCGCCGAGGGCAGCATCGTCATCGAGCAGGTGGGACGACAGCTGGCCGGCAGGTTCGAGGCTTCCGGCGAAGGACGGCGTTACGCCGGCGGCCTCCGCATCGACGTCGCTCCATCCGATGCGCGCGGCACGCAGCTTGCCGGGCGCTGAACGGGCTCACCGAGACGAAACGGTCTACAACGGGGTGATGCGCAAGGGAAAGGTCGTCACCATCCACATCGCACGCGCTCGCCGCGCCGCCCCGGAGCCGCTCGACGAGGCGCGCCTGAGACCGGGGCGCGGCCTGCCGGGTGACCATCACGACCGTGCGGGGGCGAAGCGCGCCGTCACCCTCATCGACGCGGAACGGCTCGAGCGCGTCTCGAAGAAGTTGGGCACCGCCGTAGCGCCGGGAGCCTCCCGTCGAAACATCGTCGTCCAGGGGGTCGATGTGGCGGGCCTGAAGACCGGCGCGTTGCTTCGGCTCGGCACTGCGCTCGTGGAGGTGCGGGGCCCCTGCGAACCCTGCAACCGGATGAACTCGAGCATCGGCCCCGGCGCCCTCGCCGCGATGAACGGCGAAGGAGGCGTCCACGTCCGCGTCCTCGAGGGTGGCCTGGTCCGGCCCGGGGACACCGTCGCACCCGCGGATGATCGCCCGGCAGCGCCGTCGGAGCCCACCCCGCTTCAGTCGGCGCTGCTCGCTTGGTTCCGCGCGAACAAGCGCGACCTCCCGTGGCGACGCACGCGCGACCCATACGCCATCTGGCTCAGCGAGGTGATGCTGCAGCAGACCCAGGTGGCGACGGTGATTCCCTATTACGAGCGTTTTCTGTCCCGATTTCCGACCGTCCAGGATCTGGCCGCCGCACCGACCGACGACCTGCTCGCCCTCTGGAGCGGGCTCGGCTACTACGCCCGCGCGCGCAACCTGCACCGGGCCGCACAGCTCATCGTCGGCCGGCATGGCGGCACACTTCCGTCGTCACTCTCGGCACTGCGCGAGCTGCCGGGCTTCGGGCCCTATACGGCGGGCGCCGTCGGCTCCATCGCGCTGGGCCTGGACGCCGCCCTGGTCGACGGCAACGTGGCCCGTGTCTACTGCCGCATCGAGGGCTGGCCCGTCGATGCGAACGAGGCCCTCGAACGGGCCTGGGCCATCGCCGCCGAGCGGCTGCCCCGGGGCGATGCCGGCGACTTCAATCAGGCCCTGATGGAGTTGGGTGCAACGGTCTGCACGCCGCGCCTGCCCCGCTGCGACGTCTGCCCGGTGCGGCCCCTGTGCGCCTCTGCCGGCACCGGCTCACCCGAGCGATATCCGCTGCCGAAGCCACGTGCCCCGCGCAAGAGCCTCTCCGTGGTCTCGGTCGTCGTCCGACAGGAGGACGGCGTGGTGGCGCTCAAGCGCGAGGGGAAGGGCCTCTTCGGAGGTCTGTGGGAGCTGCCCGGGCGCTCCATCGACAGCGGCGAACCGCCCGATGACGTCGCGCGCGGTCTCGCCCGTGCGCTCCTCGGTCCGGCTGCGGAGGTCGCTCCCGTCGCACGCATCGACCACACCCTGACGCACCGGGACGTGACCGTCGCGCTCTACGAGGCCCGCGGCGGAGGCCTGACGCTGCCTCCGGAGGCGCGCCTCGTCCGTCCCGCCGAATGGGCCGGGCTGGGCCTCTCGACGCTCGTCGCGAAGCTGCTCGCCGCGGCGAACGTACCGCTGCCGGAGGGCCGCGCTCAACGTGAGAAGGGGGGTCGCGCACGCGTCGTTCCCGAGGACGCAGAGCGGCAGCGTCGGCTATGGTGATGCGTCCTTGATGCCCCTTCGACGGAGGCCACCGATGTCGCGCCGCCTGCTCCTCGCCTGCCTTGCGGTGACCCTCGCCGCCTGTTCTTCGCCCGCGACGGAGCCCGATGCGGGCGAGCCGGTCGATGCGGGCCCCATCGAGCCCGTCGACGCCGGACCCACCGCGACCCTGACGCTCTCGGCGTCCCCGCTCAACGTCGCGCTGCCGCAAGGCACCAGCGTCACCATTCCGTTGTCCGTCACCTATGACGGCGAGAGCGCGCCGATCCTGGAGGTGTCCGGAGACGGAAGCGGCCTCGAAGCGGCGCCGGATCCGCAGACCGTCGATGGCCGGCTCCTGCCCGTTCTTCATCTGCGGGCGGCGCGCGACGCGGCGGTGCGGACGGCCACCGTGGTGCTCAACGCCCGGGCGGACGGGCTCGCAAAGAGCGTCGAGATCGCCGTCGCGGTGACCCGCTTCGAGGACCCGGCCACCGGTCAGGGCGGCCTCGCCGGACGCGTCGTCGACCAGCGGGGTCAGCCGGTGCCGGGCGCCCTCGTCCGCGTCGGCGGCCGCTCGACGGCCAGCGACGGGCTGGGGCGCTTCACCTTCGATGGCGTGACGACGCCCTACGACATCGACGTCGTTCAGACCGATCTGCGCATCGCCTACCGGTATGTGGGCCTGACGCGCCGCGATCCGATCATCTCGGTGGCCGGCGAGCAGCCGATGCCGAACGCCTGGGCGGTCACGGGCTCGTTGATGGGCGGCACGACGCCCGCCCCCGAGGGCTCGACATACTTCCTCGCGAACGATGCGCCTCGCATGCAGCCCGAGGCTCTCCGGCTCGGCACCATCGACGGCAGCAACTACGACGCGAACTTCCCGTTCTTCGGCGAAGCGACGACCCGCGGCAACCTGTGGGCGGTGCAGCTCAAGCAGGAGGGCGGGCGCGTCACCGGCTTCCTCTCGGCGGGACAGGGCAGCGCCAACATGGTCAGCGCCGATCGCAGCACGCTGAACATCCGGATGAACCGCACCACCACGGCGACGGTCTCGGGAACGCTGCAGCTGCCCGAGGGCTTCACTCTCTCGCGGCGGCGGGCCTGGCTGTCGAAGGGCAGCCTCGCCGGCCTGATGCTCGCCTCCGAGGATTCACCGCAGGAGCTGGCGTTCTCGTACCCGGTGCCGAATGCGCCTGGCTTCCACGTCTCCGTCACCGCCACGGCAACGCGCGGCGACGAGGTCGCTGAGGGCCGCCTCGTGGGCTTGCCGCCGGGAACCAAGGACGCCGTGCTGGCGCTGGCGCCCCCGCTCGAGATCACGACGCCCTTCCCGTCCGGCGCGACCATCGCAGCCACCGTGCCTTTCGCCTGGACCGACAGTACCCGCCGGCTCTACGCGGCGGTCTTCGGCGGCGACGGCGACCCCACCTTCGTCGTCGTCACGCAGGAGGCTCAGGCGCGACTGCCCGACCTGGCGGAGCTTGGCCTCGCCCTGCCCAGCGGCAAGGAGCTGGGATTCAAGGTGATGGCGCTCGCACCCTACGCCTCCATCGACGAGGCGGCGGGTTGGCGAGGTGTTCGTTACGATCACGCCCTGCCGGTGACGTCGCTTCCAATGACCCTGCGCGACGTCACGGGCACGGTCGACGCCACCCGTTTCCAGCTGGCGGCGCCCTGACGGCCGGGGAGGCTGCATGCAACGGACCGACCCGCTCATCGAAGAGATTCGCGCACTGAAGGCGGCGCGCCGCGCGGTGGTGCTCGCCCACTACTATCAGGAGAGCGAGGTGCAGGACGTCGCCGACTTCGTCGGTGATTCTCTCCAGCTGTCGCAGGCGGCCCAGGCGACGGATGCGGACGTGATCTGCTTCGCGGGCGTCCACTTCATGGCCGAGACGGCGAAGATCCTCAATCCCGGAAAGACGGTGGTTCTCCCCGACCTGGAGGCGGGCTGCTCGCTCGCCGACGCCTGCCCGCCCGCACAGCTGCAGGCCTACAAGGAGCGCCACCCCGGCGCGAAGGTGGTCGCCTACATCAACTGCAGCGCCGACGTGAAGGCTCTCGCCGACGTCATCGTGACGAGCTCCAACGCCGAGAAGATCGTCGCCTCGTTTGCTCCCGAGGAGGAGCTGCTCTTCGTGCCCGACCGGAACCTCGGCCGCTACCTGTCGGAGAAGCTGAACCGGCCCATGCTGCTCTGGGACGGCGCCTGCATCGTTCACGAGCAGTTCAACGAAAAGAAGCTGGTGCAGATGAAGGTCCGCCACGCGGCCGCCGAGGTGCTGGCGCATCCCGAGTGCGAGGGGCCGATTCTTCGACACGCCGATTACATCGGGTCGACCGCCGCGCTGCTGCGCCGCGTCCAGAGCTCGCCGGCTCGCGAGTTCATTGTCGCGACCGAGCCGGGCATCTTCCACGAGATGCAGCGGGCCGCGCCCGACAAGGTGCTGCTCGAGGCGCCCATCCACGGCACCTGCGCCACGTCCGGCGCCTGCAACACCTGTCCGCACATGCGGCGCAACACGCTCGAGAAGGTGCGCGACTGCCTGCGAGACCTGACGCCGCGCATCGAGCTGCCGTCACCGGTGCTCGAGCAGGCTCTGGTTCCGATGCAGCGGATGCTCGACCTGTCGCGGCCGGGGCCGACGGCCGCGTGACGCATCCCACGACGCGATCGGGAAGAATCGTGCAGAATGACGTGCAGGATGACGTGCAGAATGAACTGCCACCCCGTCGCGTCCCAAGGATGCTCTCCGGAGGAACCATGTCGCGCATCGCCGCCTTCGTGATCGCTTCGCTCGGCCTTGCCGGCACGGCTCTCGCCGCGCCCTGCCAGACCACTCCCACCGGCGCGCCCCGCGCCACCGGCGGCGGAAAGGGAAACGCCAAGGCGGCGACGTCGGGTCTGCGAAGGCTGCAGGCCGAGCGCGCGGCCTTCCTCGACGCAGTGACGCAGCTCAAGGCCTGCCTCGGCGAGAAGGCCTCGGAAGCCAAGGGATGGAGCATCAGCGACGTTCGCTACTTCGACTCGGACCCCATCGTCGAGGTCGACGTCGTGGCCCTGCTCGAGGGTGCACCGCAAGTGACGGTGCTCGGGTCGGGCCTCCCGAACACGAAAAAGGCGCAAGAGGCCGGGGGTGGCCTCCAGCAGGCGAAGATCGAGGCCCGGCGCGCAGCGATTTCGAACGCCCAGCGCAACGCCAAGGAGGCCCTTGACGCGGTCCTCCCAAAGGAGGGCGAGGCGGGCAGGGCCTATCAGGAGCTCTCCGGCAGCCTGGGCGCCTGCAGCCTCGACGATGTCGCGTTCTGGGACGACCAGGCCATCAGCGTCAAGCTGACCTGCGGCCGCAGCGCACCGGCCGAAAAGACGCCTGAGGAGCATCCCGCTCCTGCAGTACAGAAGCACGAGCCGGCGACGCCGGACGCGGCACAGAAGCCTTGAGTCAAAAGAAGCCCTGAGTCAGTCGATCCGGAAGTCGACCGGCTGAGGCGGGGGCATGTCTTTGGTCTCGCCGCTCGCTACCTCGCCCAGACCGCGCCGCACCTCGGCGAGCCGCACCTCGAGCGCGGCGGCCAGCTGCGCGAAGTTCTTCGAGAAGAGACCGTCGAAGGCCTCGGGCGTGGCGGTCCGGCACCAGACGGCGTAGCAGTACCGGTTGAAATCGTTGTCCCAGAAATAGGTCAGGTGCAGCGGAACGAGCGCCGCCGGATCGGACCACGTCGCATGCCGCTCGGGCAGCGCCTGACGGATGCGATCGGCCAGTTCGCGAACAAAGCGGCGTGGCACGAGGTGGTAGTTGAGCGCGTGAACGCCGACGTCGTGGGCCATCGACATCAACTGGAACTCCACGGCAGCGCGATGCGGGCCGACGAGCATCTTCCGGTAATGGGCCGTCGAACAGAGGTGGATGGTCCATTGGGCGCTCATGGCGCGCAGCAGCCACGGACCCAGCGACAGCACCTCCCGGTCCTCCTCCACGCAGGCCAACGTGAAACCTGCGTCCTCCGGTGCGAGATGCCGGAGAAGGGCGTTGAAGCTCGCCGGTGAGGGCATGGTCCAGAGCCGCCCGGTGCCTTCCCATCGGTACCCGAGGCGGCGCACCTGCTCGGCCATGGCGGGCATGTGCCGGAAATGACCGCTGCCGCCCGCCATCTCGGGCGGAGAGATGGTGCGCTCGGAGACGACCAGCTGCGAGAGGCCCTCGATGCCGAAGGTCTCACCGTCGAACGGAACGAGCCGCGGCGCGTCACCCAGCACGTCGTCGAAAGCCCTCTGCCAGGGCTCGAGAAGCGTCGGCTCTTCCGCAGGCGTCGGGAATCGGCGGTCGGCGATCATGAGAGGCATCATTCCATGCGCAACGGGCCGCCGTGCCGGGCTGCGACACGCCGCCGCATCATGGCTGCAAGCGCAAGAAACATCAGCGCCCAGCCGCCCTGCACCTGCGCGCAGCCGCCATCCTCCGGCAACGAGACGGGCGGAGGAACGGGCAGAACCGTCACGGTCGCCTGAGCCGTCGCTTGCGCGCCCGACGCGTCGGAGACCGTGAGCTCGAAGACGAGCGCGCCGGCTGGAGCGTCGGCAGGCGCCGAGACAGCGAGCACGGGCCCCGCGAAAGGCGTCGGCAGGACGGGCGTTCCCGACACCTGACGCCATGTCCAGGCCACCGGCTCTCCATCCGGATCGCTCGAAGCTGATCCGTCGAGCAGCACGGCCGCACCGTCTGCCTTGACCTCTGCCGGAGCAGAGATGCGAGCGACCGGCGCGCGGTTGACGTTCTTCACGAGCACGCGGACTGCCGCCGCCGCTGACGTCGCTCCTCGGGCATCGGTGGCGGCCGAGGAGAAGGAGAGCAGCAGGTCGGTCGATACGTCAGGGGCACGGAAGCGGGGCGCGGCCGTGTCTGCGGCCTCGAGGGTCACCGCCGGACCGCCGGTCTGCGTCCACTGCCATGAGAGCCGCTCGCCCTCTTCGTCGCTGCCCTGAATCTCCAACTGGACGAGGCTGCGTTCCTCCGCCACCAGCTCGTTCGGACCGATGACGACCGGCGCCCGGTTGATGCGATGGATGCGGACGCGCTGCGTCGCCGCCCTGCTGGAGAGGCCGTTGGCCGATGCCACGAGGTGGAAGAGCAGCTCCTCGGAGGCAGCGCCGCCCGCAGGCGTCGGGGCGACGAAGGTCGGTCGTGACAACGTCGCGTCGTCGAGGGTGACGGACGTGCCGGACGACTGCGCCCAAGCCAGCGTGAGGGCATCGCCCTCGGGATCGGTCGCGCTCCCGGTCAGCACGACGCGCTCCCCCTCGGCGACGTCGAGTTCGGGTCCCGCAGTGGCCGCGGGCGCCCCGTCCGCCAGAACGACGATCGCCACGAGATCGCTCGTCTGGACGCCATGTGCGGCCACGGTGAGCTCGAAGACCAGCTCGTCCGGCTGCTTGATGTCCGGAGCGTCGAACGAGGGGCGCGGGGTCGTCTCGCCCGAGAGCGTCACGGGCGTTCCCGACAGCTGGCGCCACGCCCACGTGACGGCGCTCCCATCGGACGACGCGCCGGAGCCCGACAAAACCACCAGCGTCCGACCAGCGACCGTCGCGTCTGGCCCGGCGTCCGCCACGGGCCGGCCTTCGGCCGAGACGGTGACGATGGTCTCGGCGCTCGCTTGCAGGCCGTTTGCGCTGGCCGTGACCCGCAGCCGAAGTGTGGTCTCGATGGCGCAGCTGGGAGCATCGAAGGCCGGCGCAGCGGAGGAGGCGTCGTCGAAGGTGACGGCAGGACCGTCCAGCTGCTCCCACAGGAAGCTGAGCGCATCACCGTCGGGATCGAACCCCTGCGCGAGCAGGAGCAGGCGGCCCCGGCTTGCCACCTGACGGGCCGCAGAGGTCGTGACAACGGGCTGTCGATCGGCCTCGACGATGAGAGCCACCTCGTCCGAGACCGTGACCCCGCCCGCTGACGCCTCCACGGCGAACCGCAGCTCTTCAGGCAACTTCACGTCGGGCGAAACGAAGGTGACGGCGGAGTCCGCCGCCTGCGAGAGCGACACGTGGCTTCCCGAGAGCTGGCGCCACGTGTAGGAGACCGCATCTCCGTCGGGATCGCTGCCCACGGCGGCCAGCGTCACCGGCGCACGTCCGGGCACTGTCCGGTCCGGTCCCGCAGAGACGACGGGCGGCAGGTCGATCTGGCGCACGGTCACCGAGGCCTCTGCGGAGGCGGCTCCGAAGCCGTCGCCGACTTGAACGAGGAAGCGATAGGTCGTGTCCCGCGAGACCGTGGGCAGGGCGAACGTCGCGACCGCCGAGGTCGCTCCGTCGAGCGCAACCAAGGGCCCCTCGAGCTGCTGCCACCGGAACGAGAGCGGATCGCTCTCGGGATCCGACGAACCGCTGGCATCGAGCGTCACCGTCTCAGCCGAGCGCTCGTCCACGGAGGCCGGGGCAAAGACCGTAGCCGTCGGTGGCCGATTCACCTCATCGGTGACGAGCACCGAGACCGTCGAGGGGGCGCTGAATCGCTGGCCGTCGTGCACGATGAGCTGGAAGCTGAGGGACTCTTCACGCTGCACATCGACCGTGAACGACGGACGCGCGGAGCCGTCGCCGTAGAGCGTCACGGGCGGTCCGGACAACTGCGTCCAGCGGAACGAGAGCGGCGCGCCGGTGGCCGAACGGCTTGCGCTGCCGTCAAGGAGAACGGGCCGCAGCACGGTCCGACCGCTCGCATCGATCATCGCCTCCGGGGCGGCGAGCGGGGCGCCCGCATCGGCGATCGGACGCGCAATGCAGCCTCCGGCCGAGTCCTGAACGAAGGCAGGGAACATCGGCGTCACGGCGCCGTCGATCTGGACGTTGTCGAGATCCAGCCCCCAGGCCGAGACGCTCTCGTCTGCACCGGCGCGGAAGCGGAAGCGGACCGACTGCCCGGCGAACGCAGGGCCGAAGTCGAGCATCACGCGCTGGAAGGCCGGGAAGCCGGCGTTCGCGCTGGCCATCGCCCGGCGGCCACGCAGCGGGTTCTCGCCGCTTGAGGCGAGAATTCCGGTGTAGCGCGGGTCGACACCCAGCGTCTCGATGTCTGTCCATGTGGTGCCATCGGTCGTGTACTCGATCACCGCGCCGTCGTAGGCCGTACCCGAGGTCACCTCGAACGACCAGCGGACGTCATAGGAGAGCACGAGGAAATCGGGACCGGCGCTGATGGTCGGGGTCTCCAGCGCGGCCCAGTCCTTCACGCCGGCCACCGACAGGTGCGCCTTGCGCTCGCCCATGACAAGACGCGGCCCGCAGCTTTCCGGCGTGACGAGGCCAGTGCACGACCAGGTGAACTGCTGCGTCTCGAACCCTTCGCCCGTCGTCGTTGCCGGCACTTCATCGGTGGCCAGACGGTCGTCGACGATGAGCGTCCGCATCGGCTCCGGCAGCCCGGGCAGTTCGAGGCGCACTGCGATGCCGGCGCCAGACGTTCCAGCCGCTTCGATCAGGGCGACGGGGAGCGTCACGGCCACCTGCTCACCCGGCAGCAGCGCAGGAACGGAAAGCAGACTCCCGAGCGGAAGAATCAGCCTGGCACTGGTCGACGAGGTGACCTGCGCATTGAAGGCTGGCAGGGCCGCTCCGCCGACGTTTCGGAGCGTCAGCGACAGCAGGCCATCCTCGCCCGCATCCAGTCGGCCATCGTTGTCGCACCCGCCATCCAGCTCCGTGACTCGGCCCGAGGCGTCGAGGGCGACATCGGCCGAGTAGCCCTCGGATACCCCGAAGAAATCGATGGAATCGCGCGAGGCTGGCGTGGCGCCGTAGCCCGCTCCGCGGCGTGCGAAGGCGGCGACGACGCGGGCGAAGTCGTCGGCATCCGAAGCGGCCACCGCGGCCCAGAAGGCGTCCCGGGCTTCGAGGAACGTGGGCGAGGCCGGCGTCGCTCTCAGCGATGCCACGAGATAGGCCTTCATCCGCTCCTGCGCCTCCTCGAACGGGTGAACGCGCAAGAGCGCGGCGTAGGACTCCCAGAGCATCGTGGCCCAGACCTCACCCGCCGAATGGACCTCCGAATTCCACAACGGCTCCCAGCCGAGGGTGGGAAAGCCGGTCGGCACCGGCTCGCCGAGCGCGATGTGCCCGTAGCGCAGGCCATTTCGTGATGGGTCGGTCGAGTACGGGGCGCGCCGAAGGCCGAAGTAGGCCCCATTCGCTCCGCCGACGGACCAGCCCGCCACCGAGTAGACGCCCTGGAACCACTCGTTTCCCGGCACAGCCCTGTCCTCGTTGCGAACCTTGACGAGCAGTGAAACGAAGTCCGACCAGCCCTCTCCCAGCGCAGCCCCCTGAAGGTTGTCGAGGCCGTTCGCGTCGTGGATGAGGCGGTTCGTCAGGTAGTGGCCCCACTCGTGCGCCACGATGTCGCCGTCGACGCCGGAGTCGCGGTCAGGCCGGCCCAGCATGCTGACTGCAATGATTTCGCCGGCTCCGAGGGCGCTCTTCAGCGCCGCACCCATCGTCTGCCCAACCGTCACCGCCGGAATAACGATGGAGGGATCGCTTCCCGTCATGGAGACCACGGTGGTTCCGCCCGAGTTGTTGGCGATGACGACACCGAGCGCGCCGGCGGCCTGCGCATTTGCGACCTTGACGACGAAGTTGCAGGAGCCCCGGTCGATGAGCGCCACCCGGCCGGCGAAGGACCCGGCAGGAAATGCCGAACAGCCCTGGGTGCTGCCGGAGGTGTCGTTCGTCACGCGGAGATCCGCCGTGACGGCGAAGGAGGCTGGACCGAAAGAAGCGCTCCCGACCGGCACGGAGCCCGCGAGCGGCGAAGTGCCGAGCACCTCGAGCGAGGCGGCGCCATCCCACACGAACATCTGCATGCGGGGGCGGGCACCGTCAGCAGGCGTCGACATGTTGGCGTTGTTTCGGCCGGTGTAGTCCTGCCCCTCGAGCTTCAGACTGTCGCCGCCGAGGCCGCCGCGGCCGTAGTTGTTCTGCTGCGCGTTGCCGGCCGCTTCGTCGAAGCCGGAGTCGTAGAACCAATCGTGCAGGTGGTTCGCGGTGTAGAAGAGCGAGGTGAGGGCCGCCATGCGCTGGTCGTCCGACGCCGTCGGCGAGAGCGCGAGGTCGAACGACCGATCGAACAGGGCCTGCGCCGTCACCGTCGCCCGGAACTCTCCAGAGGCCGTCTGCAGGCCGTCCGGCGAGGCGAGATCGACATACGCCTCAGCGTTGTTGCCCTCCGTCTCCGTGGCGTCTGCGGCGAGCCATGGGTCCGCCTTGGAGAAGGGCAGGCTCTCGAGGGTGACGAGCGACGAGCCCACCGCAGGTGCGACGTAGCCGTCCGGCAGCCCCGTCGGGTGAGGCGAGCCGCCGTAACCCTGCGGGCCGGGCATCGGCATCAGCGTCGTCGGGTCGGCCCAGGTCCGGTAGCCGAACCGCTCGTTGTCGATCTGGCTGTGGCGCATCAGCAGCGCTGCGGAACGCGCCGAAACGACCAGCGCCGTCGCCTCGGCCTCGGCGCCGCGCGACAGATCGAGCTCCACGTACCAGGCCGGCTCGAGCCCCTCGGGCAGCACGAACCAGACACGCTTGGTCCGCATCCGGCCGATTTCCCAGCCGTCGACCTCGCCCGCCGCCAGCTCGAAGTGGCGATAGAGGTCCTCGCTCTCGGGCAGACGTCGCAACAGCTGTGCCGGCAGGAGGGAGCCGGTCGCGGCCTCGAACGCACGGCGCACGGCCTCCTCGGCCGGCAGACGAAATGCCCGACGCAGGTCGACCTGCTCGGCCGCGCGCACCGACTCTCCCGGCGCGAGCCAGCCCGTCGCAGCGACGAGCGCGTGGCTTCGGTCCATGACCAGCGCGACCTGCGCGCGGAAGACCGGCACGCCGCCCACCGACTGCCCGAAGCGCGCCACGAGCGGCCCTGGCGACGCCGACTGCAGCGGCAACCACGTCGCCTGCGCCACATCGGCCGGGCGGAGACGCAGGATGGGCGCCAGTCTCGCCAGATGCCCCCGCGCTGCGCCCTCGGTCCCGGTCAGCGTCGCAGCGAGAGGTTTCGGTGTCGCCCACAGCACCGTCGGCAGCCCGAGGCGCGGCTCCTCCTGAGACACGCGCAGCCCCTGTCGAAGCAGCTCTTCCGGCGTGAGCGCCAGCGGCCGTCGTAACGGGCTCGAGAGGAACAGGTCCGTCTCGGTGCCGGCACGCGCGGCAGTCGAAACCATCAGGGAGACAACGAGAACGGTCAGCAGCCGCGCAATGTGACGCATGTCCTCCGCACTAGCACAGGAACGTCCAAACCGCCGTGATCGCGCGCAACCGCCGCGCGTCAGCCCTGCGCGGCCTTCGCCATCTCGACCTTCGAGTACTGGTCACGCATGCGCCGGCCGAGGTTCGCGTTCTTGTGCGCCGGCTCGGTGGCGATGTCCGCAGCGAGCGGCGCCTCAAGCTCGGCGATGAGCGCCGTCATGCCCTCGCGCAGCGCGTCGAGGTCGATGAAGGCCGACTGCTGCGCACGCGGATCCATCACGAGCCGGTCGAGCAGCCAGCCGCCGATGGAGCGCAGGAACGGCACGACGCGCGGGTCGGTCGTCGGGTCGATGAAGCCGGCCGGCACCTTGTACGAGAGGCCGAACGAGCCCTTTCGCAGGAAGGTCTTCGCCTCCTCGGCCACCGGCGACACCATCAGCTCCAGCGCGCGCCCCGACAGCTCGATGCGAAGGCCCGCGCCGCCGAGTCCGTTCGTTGCGTTCCGGTCGCTGATGCGCCACCCGCTCTTCGCGATGATCCGGTCGAACTCCGAATTCTCGGCGACCAGCTCACGGACCGCGTCGGCGAAGGCCAGCTTGAGCGATGCGGAGGCGCCGAGATTGCCGCCCGAGGTCAGCGACGGCTTGGTGCCCTGCGTGAGGCAGCGCAGCTCCACCTCGAGCGTCGCGCCGCCCTTGGCTTCGACGGGAACGACCATCGCCTCCTGCCGAACCTCGATGCCGCCTTCGGCGACCGCGATGCCCTTGTTCGACAGCAGTTCGATGGCCGGCGTCCGGGCCTGCACGGCCGCCTTGAGCGTCTGCTGGTACGACTTCGGATGCGCCGGCGCGCCCAGGTAGGCGTCCTCGTAGCAGCGCACGATGTCGGCCTTGTTCGCATGGCCCATCCGGTCGTACAGCCAGAACAGCAGCTCCAGGTCGATGGCGCCCGACCAGTACTTCGGGTCAATTTTGAGCCGGCGGATGGTGTTCGTGATCAGCTCCGTCGCCTCGATGATCTGCCGCTTCTTGCGCTCCCACTGCAGCCCGCCAATCTCGTTGAACGCCTGATTTTCCAGGAGTCCCGACGCGTTCGGCAGCATCTCGATGTTGTAGCGGTGCGGGAAGGCGCCCATGAGCGAGCTGCCCACGAGATAGAAGCTCGAGATGCTGTAGGCGTTCGAGTAGTCGCGGCTCTTCTCGAGGAAGTCGACGAAGTGCTTCTGGTCCTCCTCGGTCTCGGTGGGCAGGCCGGTGATGAGCAGGAGATGGTTCCAGATGCCCAGCTCGCTCGCCAGTTTGAGCCGCTCGTGCGCCTGCTTCACCGTGATGCCCTTGCCGACGTAGTCGAGCATCTTGTCGGAGGGGCACTCGAGGCCGTAGGTGAAGCGGATGCAGCCGCTCTTGACCAGCTTCTCGAGCAGGCGCGGGTTGAGCGCCCAGAGGTTCGCGCAGTCGCTCCAGTAGATGCCCAGGTTCGCGGCGATCAGCTCGTCGACGAACGCCTCGGCGTACTTCATCGAGCCGTTGATGTTGGTGTTGAGGAAGTGGAAGTACTTCACGTCGTACTTCTCGCGCATCCACGCCAGCGACCGGACGACCTCCTTCACGTCGCGGGTCACCATCTTGGTCATCGAGTAGGCGCAGAAGGCGCAGCGCGCGTTGCACCCCTCCATGAAGATGGACGGCAGGATGGCGATGCGATCTTCGCCGAACTGCGCGAGCCGGGGCTCCCACTCGGTGCCGAGCAGGTGATACCGGCCCATCAACTCGCGGCCCGTGAGCTTGCGACGCTCGATGTTCCGCGGGTCGAAGTACGGCGTCATCATGATCGACGGGTTGAAAATCGGCTTGCGCTCGTGGTCGCCCTGCGGCCCGAACTCGGGTGTTTCGTTCGTCGGGCCCGCCTGCTGAGGGAGCCCCTGCGAAGCGGCCGGCGGAGAGTTCGGCGTGCGAAGACCAACGGGGGCCCCCAGCTTCGCGGGAATCGGCGCGATCTGGACGAGCGACGTCGGCGCGACCTTCGACACGTCGGCCACGTTCGCGCCGTTCACGAGGAACGAGTTCGAGTGCACGGTCACATAGCCGCGGGCGACGTCGATGCCCTCTTCACGGGCAATCTCGGGGCTGAGGCGAATTTCGCGCGAGCTGCCGCCGCGCACGAAGAGGCCGTTTCCGATCGGCTCGACCTTCTCACCCATCTCGGCGAGCGACACGCCGCTGCGGATGGAGTCGACCAGCTGCAGGATGATGCCGTCGCCGCGCCCCTCGATGGCGTAGTCGAGGTGCTGCGAGCGGCGCAGCATCGAGCGGTACTCCTCCTGGTGCTTGATGTCGGGGCTGATCTTGAGGCCGCCCACCGCGGTCCGGCAGTTTGGAAAGCGCTGCTTGAGCGCCTTCGACAGGCACAGGATCATGCTGCCGGCGGCGTGCATGTCGGCGTAGATTTCGAGCACCGAGGAGCTGGAGAACGCGAAGAGGTCGGCCTCCTCGACCTCGAAGGCGTCGAGGATCAGCTCGCTCTGCGCGCGCACCTCGGCGTGGTCGCCCTGCAGGTACGCATCGACGTTGGCGTCGTCGAAGAAAGCACGCAGGTTCAGCCTTCCCGGCTGCCTGCGCTCCATGTCGAAGATCTCGACCTCGAAGTCATACTGGCGAATCACCTCGATGCCGTTGGCGTAAAGCGCTCCGGAGATTTGCGGGGCCGCCAGCTTCACGATCTGCGGGTCTCGCCGCCAGGTCGGGGCGAGCGTGTGGAACGTGGGGGTGACGAAAGCGACGCGCATGTGGTTGCCCAGCCTTCCTAGAGTCAGGGACAGTAACGGTCGGTCGATAGGGCGTCAACGGAACGCGCGGCGACCAAAAACATTGAAACTCACGGCCTTTTCGAACATCGAAGGCGCGGCCGGGCGCTTGACATCATGGCGGCTGCGGCGTCTCGTCGGGTCATGCGAACCGTCTTTGCTCGCCTCGCGCTCATCGCGGGTCTGGCGATACCCTCCGCTGCGATGGCCGCGCGTCCAACCGGCAACTTCGACGCCGGTGGCCCGAACCTGGTGGGCGGCTGGGCCCGAGACCCGGACCACACCGGCCCCATCGCGGTCCACATCTACATCGACGGCGCCATCGCCCACGCCATGCTGGCGAACGAGCATCGCCCGGATCTGCCGTTCGCCGACAAGGACCACGGCTTCTCGTGGAGACCGCCGTTCTTCGGACCCGGCCCACACCGCATCGACGTCTACGTGATAGGCGTCGACGCGAGCGGCGACAAGAACGATGAGAATCCGGGCCTGCCGAACTCGCCGCGGACCGTCACAGGCAACTGCAACGGTCTGTCCCTCTCGACTGCCGCGTGGTGCAACGGCGTGCAGAACTTCTATCGAAACAGGGCCCGCGACACGAACTATCTGTTCTCGGATTCGGTGCGCGTCGGCGTGAACGGCTCGTACGGCGGCACCATCTTCGAGCTCTACGGGGCAGACCACTCGAAGAACCTCATTCTCCCCCACGGCGGCGGCGCGATTCAGCTCTCCATCTGGGGCTACGACGAGGTCGGACCGCCCGCCTTCTTCGCCGCGAACGCCTGCGACCCAACGCCGTTCCCCGACGAGGCCGCCTGCCGTGCCCGCTACAGCGAGTGCCGTCCGTGGGCCTACTCGCAAGGCTCGCACGTCGCCGACTGCTCGAACGAGCTGGCCTGCGTCGGCGGATGGGGCGCCGGCTCGCCCTACAACCCGATCCAGGCGCAGGCCGACCGGTGCGGTTGGGACTCACCCACCAACGACGTCTCATCCACGACGCTCAGCGACCAAAGTATTACCGTCGAAAAGTCGGCGCCCTACCACTTCACGAAGGGCACCTCGATGCCCGGCCTGACCTGGTCACAAGAGACCTCGCTCGTGCCCGGCGGCGTCCAGCTCGACTACCGCATCACCTACTCGGGGCCGATGAGCCTCAGTCCGCACCCGCAGGAGATTCCGGCGGTCTTCCCCGGTCCGGGCATCGAGCACACTTACTTCTATTACACGGGTAATACGCCCTACACCGATCCGCGGTCGCCGGTCTCGACCACCGTACAACCGAGCCAGCAGTTCATCCTCCGCTACGCCGGTCGAAGCCCCTACCCGCACGACACCTTCACGGGGGTGCTGACGGAGCACTGGGCCTCGGTCTGCGACGCCGCCGGCACCTCGTGCGTCACCGTCGCGTCGTTCTCGCCCCAGGTCACCGAAATCGCCGCACACCACCCCGGCACGGGCGAGGGCTACCTGACGCCGATCGGCGGCTTCGCCATCGAGCCCGGGCTCGACGAATCCTTCACCACCTACGTCTTCCCCTACCGATACGACGCGGTCGTGGAGGGCAAGACCATCCGCGAATGGATCTTCGAGTACTCGGGAAAAGTCGGCGGCGGCACCGGCCCGACCGACCCGACGGATCCGACTGACCCGACCGATCCCACAGACCCTACCGACCCGACGGATCCGACCGACCCCACGGACCCGACCGACCCCACAGACCCCACCGACCCCATCGATCCGGGTGGTCCCGACGCGGGCCCCGTCGACCTGATGCCGCCGCGCCTGTCGTTCGGCTTTCCCAGTGGCCGGGTCGTGGACGGCGCGTCGTTCGAGGTGACGGGGACGGCGAGCGACGACGTGGGACTCGCACGCGTCGAGGTGGAGGGCGTCTCGGTGCCGCTGTCGACCGAGGGCGCCTTCGCGCTGCTGGTCGATCTGGAAGAGGGCGTGAACAGCATCACCGCCACCGCCACCGACCGTACAGGACGCATGACGAGCATCACTTCGGAGGTGGTCCGCAACAAACCCCTCGCCGGCGTCGAGGGAACCGTCACCGATGCGACGACCGGACGGCCGATCAAGGGCGCGCTGATCCGCTTCTCCGACGGCGGCGAGACGGTCACCTACACCAACTCGGCCGGGCTCTTCGAACAGGCGCTCGAGGCAGGAGAGTGGCGCGGCGCCGTCTCGAAGCGCGGCTACCGGAGCAAGGGCTTCTCGGCCACGCTCGAGGGCACCTCGCTGGTTCGTGTCGATGTCGCGCTCGAGCCGCTCCCGGCCGAGACGTCCGACGCCGGCACCGACACCGAGACGCCGGCCCACATGCCCGGCTGCAGCTGCGGCGGCTCGGATTCCACGCTGCTGCTGCTGCTCCCGGTCGCGCTGGCCCTACGCCGGCGACAGTTCGAGCGCCTTGTCCGAGGACAACGAAATTGATACTCATTTTCAACTGTTGCCCTCTGTTCGAGTGACCCGCATGTCGACCGCCCCCGCCCATCGCACCGCTGCCCCCGGACCGGAGTCGTCGCTCGCGGCGCTGACGGTCGGGACATCGGGGCGCGTCACCGGGCTCGAGGTGGCGGCCGACGAGGGCGCGCTGCTGCGTGCGATGGGCGTCGCGGAGGGCCAGGAGATCCGGCTGCTTCGCGCGGCCCCTGGCGGCGACCCCCTGCACGTGCGACTCGGGTCCGGGGGGGAGTTCGCGCTCGCCCTGCCCCTTGCCCGCGCCATCCGCATCGAGCGCCTTCCATGACCGCCGCAGCCTCCCCCGTTCCGACGGCGCCCCTCGTGGCCCTCGTCGGACGGCCCAACGCCGGAAAGTCGGCGCTCTACAACCTGCTGACCGGCGGCGCGGCGCGCGTCGGGAACTTCCCGGGAATCACCGTCGATCTGCTCGAAGCGAGGATGAGCCTGCCGACCGGCGTGGAGGCGCGCATCGTCGACCTCCCCGGCGTCTACTCGCTCGAGGCGAACGTCGATCCGGCCACCGACGAGGGCGTCGCGCGCCGATTCCTCACGCGCAGCGGTGGCGACGCGGTGGGCCTCATCGTTCAGGTCATCGACGGCAGCCGCCTCGCGCTGGGGCTTCGGCTGACCCGCGAGCTGTGCGCGCGACCCGAACGGCTGCTCGTCGTGGTGTCGCAGGCCGACGTGCTCAAGGAAGAGGGCTACACCGTCTCGGTCGAAGCGCTCGAGAGGCGGCTGGGTGTGCCGGTGCTGGTCGTGAGTGCCCGTGACGATGGCGCCCGATCGCTCGTGCTGTCGGCCATCGCATCGACGCTCTCCGCGCCGCCAACACCTCGCGCGGCGCCGACCTGGGATCCCGATGACCTCGCCGCCGAAGCCCGCAGCGAAGTCTCGAAGGGTCGGGAGGTCGCCGCCCGTCGCCGCTTCACGGAGCGCGTCGACGCCGTGCTCCTGCACCCCGTCGCGGGGCCTGTCGTCTTCGTCGCCTTGATGGCCTCGGTCTTCGCCGCGGTCTTTTTCGTGGCGTCACCCATGACCGACGCCATCCTCGCCGGCGTCGACTGGGTTGCCGGAACAATCGGCCCGTTCCTGACCAACGAGACGCTCCGCTCGCTCACCGTCGACGGCGTGCTGGCCGGTGCGGGCACGGTGCTGGGCTTCCTGCCGCAGATCGTCGTGCTGGCCATTGCCATCGAACTTCTCGAGGCGACCGGCTACCTCGCGCGCGGCGCGTTCCTCGTCGACCGACTGTTGCGCCTTGCGGGACTCGGCGGCCGCTCGTTCGTGCCGCTGCTCATGGGCCACTCGTGTGCGGTGCCGGCCATCACGGCGACGCGCATCGTCCGCAACCCGCGCGAGCGGCTCGTCACCATGCTGGTCGTGCCGCTCATGACCTGCTCGGCGCGCATCCCGACCTACGCGCTGCTCATCTCGGCGCTCTTCCCCGGACATAGCGTCTGGTTTCGCTCGGGGCTATTCGTCGCGCTCTATGCCGCAGGCGCACTCGTCGCAGTGCTGGCGGCGTCGGTGCTGAGGCGCACGGTGGTGCGCGGCAAGGGCCTTCCGATGGTGCTGGAGATGCCAGCCTACCGGTCGCCCGAACCCCGGAACGTGCTGCGGGCCGCCTGGCGGACGGCGAGCCAGTTCCTCGGCGAGGTGGGGCGCGTCATCGTCATCGCCTCGATCGTGCTCTGGGCGCTGCTCAACATCTCGTGGCCCGGCACGACGCTCCCCGACGATGCGACCGACGCGCAGCGGATGGAGCGGAGCATCGCGGCCCACATCGGACGGGGGCTCGAGCCTGTGACGGCGCCGCTGGGCTTCGACTGGCGCGTCAACGTCGGCCTCATCGGCTCCTTCGGCGCGCGCGAGCTCATGGTCAGCACGCTGGGCATCATTCACGGCGTCGAGAACGCCGAGGATGAGCCGGAGCCGCTCGCCCAGCAGCTGCGCGAGACGCGCGCCGAGGACGGCAGGCAGGTCTTCTCACTGCCCACGGGCCTGGCACTCATGGCGTTCTTCGTCATCGCGTGCCAGTGCACCAGCACGCTCGCCACGGTGCGCCGCGAGACGAAGAGCTGGCGGTGGCCGGCGTTCCTCGCGGCCTATACGTACGGCCTCGCGTGGGTCGTCGCGTGGGGCGTGCGGAGCGTCGCGCTGGTGGCGGGCCTCTAAGGCCGGCGTTCCATCGCTGCGGTGTTCGGCTGGGCGACGACGCGGCCGGGCCGGGGCCCTCGCGGTATTCCGCAGGGCCGCGCCTCGAACGTGCAGTCGTCCCTCAAAAAACGACCGTCGGGGATTCCTGCACTATACTACCAATTCCGACGAAGCTCCTCGAAACCAGCACCATAGTGCAGAAATCAAATTGGGTTCCGGTGCGGAGCGCCCCCTCCGTCCCCTGCACAGGCGACCGCGCCATCCCCCCTGTCGCCCAGCCAGACACCGCATCACGCGAGCCGCCGACGTCTCGAGGCTTGGCGCAAAGCCTGACGCTGCTCCAACGAGAACGGCCCCGGAGGATCGCTCCTCCGAGGCCGTCGATGGTCGAGCCTGCTTTACGCTAGAGGCAGGGGTTCGCCGTGCCGCCGCCGGAGGAGCCGCCCGTGAGGCACTGGCCCGGGGCGAACGGCACGCCGAGCAGTGAGACAACCCCCTGACAGGTCTCGCCCGGGACCGTGCATTCGGAGTCCTCGAAGCATTCGGTGCCGCTCCCGGTCCCGCCGCCGGTGCCGCCGCCCCCGCCCAGACCGCCGCCGCCGATGAGGGCGAGCAGGCATCCGGTCGGATCACACGCGCGGCCATCGATGCCGCTGACACAGCCCCCCAGAGCGCAGGTGAACGCGTCGCAATTGTTGCCGCTGCCATCGA
>JACCDP010122972.1_pt1 | contig 25025 bp, 18 predicted proteins | sample 7445841 | NCBI WGS metagenome assembly JACCDP01 (sample SAMN15323441, study PRJNA562643) | freshwater metagenome | isolation source: river surface water | place: USA:Blue River Watershed | collected 2017-08-17
ACTCGGAGTGATTATCGCAGTTTTTACATGTCCAAATACCTTCCTTTGGATTGGCAATCGCAATGAGACCGCATTGCTTGCACACCCAACAATTAAATCCGTCACTGCACTCCATAAACCGTTCCTTTGTGAACTCGGCAATCCCATGGGACGCTACACAGTCACGCTCCATTTCACCAAAGCGCAACCCACCCTCACGTGCACGGCCTTCGGCTGGTTGATGGGTTAACATGACGAGCGGTCCACTGGCACGACTGTGCAACTTATCGGCACTGCAGTGACGCAGACGTTGGTAGAAACAAGGGCCAACAAAGATTTGCGTGTCGAGCATACGGCCATTATGTCCATTGTACAAGATTTCATTGCTGTGCGGTTCAAGACCATACTTGTCCCGCAAGAGGGATGTGATATATTCGGATGTCAAGTTTTCATTAAAGGGGCTTCCATCTCCCAAGGCACCAATTTCGCAGCCAAGGCGACCGAGAATCGTTTCCATGAGTTGGGCAATGGTCATACGAGAAGGAATCGCATGCGGATTGATAATAATATCTGGTACAATCCCACTGGCCGTCTGGGGCATGTCTTCGGTATTTAGGATGAGACCACAAGTACCTTTTTGACCGTGACGAGAACTGAATTTATCACCAATCTCTGGAATACGGTCTTGACGCATACGGATTTTGACAAACGAATACCCTTCCCCATTGTGATTTTTAAAGATCTTGTCGACATAGCCATTTTCATTGTTTCGCAAAGTACGTGACACATCACGGAATTGCTTTGCACCGGCAGGAAGGACCATCCCAGTTGGTACACGAATCGGCACGACTTTTCCAATCAATATATCGTCATTGTCGACAAAGGTGTCTTCAGGGACAAAACCGTCTTCGCCCAGTTTATTGTAATTTGCGTGGCGGGTTTGTTTGGTGAGTACAGGATTCGGTTTGCAAAAGCGTTCTTCATCCCCAGACGATTGATTCTTCTTTTCTTCGTCCTTGTATGTACGGTAAAAGATACTGCGGAAGAGGCCACGATCGAGTGCACCACGGTTAATCATGATAGAATCTTCTTGATTATAGCCACTGTAGGTCATAATGGCCACAATAATGTTTTGGCCACTCAACATTTTTTCACAGCCGTAGAACTTGCTCATAAAGGGTGTCACAAGAGGAACCGTTGGGTACGCCAAAATGTGGGACATGGCATCAAACCGTTCACGAAAGTTGAGAGCGTACACCCCCATGGCTTGTTTTCCCATGGCACACTGGTACGAGTTACGAGGCGACTGATTGTGGTCTGGAAAGGGAATATTACTGGCCAGGGTCCCCAAAAGAGCCGAAGGGTGGATTTCGCAGTGGGTATAGTCATTTGTTTCCTTGACTGCTTCAGGATTCATGGCAATGTAGGCACAGTCCGATTCACCAGGGTCAATGTATTCAATGAGTTGGTTTTTGTTGGGAGTTTCCCACAAGAGCAATTGATCCCAGGTTTTCATGACAGAAATTTCCTTGACTAATTGTCCACTCTTATCATTCATGATTTCATGGATGGCAGGGGCATAATACACGGGGCGGAGCAAACGACCGGCTTCCGTACTAATCCACAATTCATTCAAACTCGTCTTCCAAATAATACTGGTATGAATATGGATGATGCCACGGCGTTTTGCACTGCGGAGTTTGGCAATATATTCCTTGGAATGGGTGCGGACAATAACCCCCATCCAGACACCATTCACAAAGACTCGAGTTCCGCTATGCAATTCATCGACAGCACATTCTTTGAGGGGTTTGATGATTTTTTCCCGCATCATGTAATCAATAACAATACTCTTGTTGCTGTAAATACTGACAGATGAAGTACTCGCCATGTTTTTCACGACACCGACACTGTGACCTTCTGGTGTTTCGGATGGACAAATGTACATGTATTGACTGTTGTGCAACTTACGTGGTGGAATGAGTTTTCCCGTCTTTTCAATGGGTGTACTGGTACGACGCAAATGGGAAATACTACTAATAAAGTTGAGTCGATTGAGGACTTGACTAATCCCAATTTTGGTAGGCCCGCCAATTTTTGCCGAGCCGAAATTTCCTGTTGCCAAACTACTGCGAAGTCCCACGTCCACAATGGTCGATTTGATAATCTTGTAAATGTTGGTAACGTTGACAATATCTTCAAAATTTCCGCTGGCCTTCCAAGAACCACTGTGAATTTCCTTGCTCAAAGAGCCACGAATATCCTTGACCATTTTGGTACTGAAATAGGTGCGAAAGAGATTACCAAGAAGGAATCCAGGCAAGTCAACACGCTTGTTGGCATATCCATCACGGTCATCAATGGGAATACGACCGGACGAAACCCACAGCAGTTTCCGAGTCATGTGAGCCAGCAAACACGCCTTTTCATAACTGGCATCCGCTCCGCCAACGTGGGGAAACAATTCTTCATTCAAAATGTCTTGGACGACCATGGGTTTCTGGGTTTTGAGAGACCAGGTATTGACAAATTGGCTAATGTACATGATTGCCTCTTCCTTGGTTCGTACGTGAGACGCTTCCTTCATACTTTCATCAAAGAGGGGCTCAAAGCGTGGTTCATAGGCATCTCCCAGAATCAAGTCCATGATTTGTTTATCGGAGCAAACCCCCAAGGCACGAAAGAGGATAAAGGTGGGAATTTCCGGTTTAATGCGTGGAATGTTACTGCGGAGCAAATGAATCAGGGGATTCTTGGGATGATACACAATTTTCACGGTATTGCTCTTTGGTACCTGTTCATTGGTGGGTCCAATGGATTTCACTTCCACCACTTCGAGTTCTTTAGTGGTGTTGATATTGTTGCGGAAAATGAAGGGGCGGTTTTCACTCATACGTTCTTGACTAATAATGACACGTTCACCGCCCTGGATAATAAAGTAACCGCCAGGGTCTTCACTGCATTCGCCCAGTTGCAAAGGATTCATGTAGCGTTGGTCTTGCAAGAGACAAAATTTGGAACCGACCATTACCGGAATTTTGCCCAGGTGGACGTTGGGGAAAATCCGTTTCTTGATTTGTTGAATCCCGTTTTGAGTATTGTCAATGAAGGTGGTGGTTACGTGAACATCCACATACAAGGGGGATGCATATGTCAAATTTCGCAAACGGGCGTCATTGGGAAGCATAGGTTGTACTGACCCATTATTTTCGAAAATGGTGGGTTTCCGAATACTTACATTTTCAAATTCCATCTTGACTTCGTATTCATAATTGACTTTTTTCCCACCCACCATATCCAAACCGGCTTCATTTCCCATGAGGGCATTGGCTGCACTCGTCGACAAACCGGTGGCAGATGCAAGTGCACTGCGTGGACCTGCCAACGGAATTTCAGGACTGCCATGTACAATAATGGGACTGCTTTGTTGAATGATTAAAGGGACCTGGACTTCCAAGAAGTCGTTAAAACTTTCGATTTGATGGGCAATAATTTGTTTGCCTTCCGACTGTTGGAAGAACAGTTCAAATACGTGTTTGTGATCCATTATTATTATATCATTGTCTTGTATTAAGTAGGCTCAATTTTTTCGCATATTTGATAATAATTCTTTAAGCCAAATTCTTTTTATACGTAAAAAAGTAGAGTATTGCAATGACCCAGTGTGACCCAGATACCAAAGTTGTAAATTTATCTCCCAGTGCCTTAAAGGTTGCTGCTCCACGTCGCAAGCGTGAAACTCGGAAATTACGTGGAGGAGCAGCGGAACATGCTTCCGTGGAAAGTTTACAAACTCCACCGGCCTTTGTAAAAGATCAGGGGGCGATCCATTCTGCCATGGCAAATTTCGGTCCTTCAAAAATGCAACAAGGGGGGAAGCAAAAGGGTGCAGGATATGTGGATTCCTTGGCCAATGCTCGTACGGATGTCGTGGGTGCGGCATTAAAAATGATTCCTGGTGCACAAGTTGCTGCCCAAAAAGGAGGTGATTCCACAGGAGCCGTCACTCAACTTGCTTCTACCCGTGCTCCCGGTAGTGATGCATCTGTGGTTCCTTATACAAAAGATAGCCCCAGTGGTCCTGCACCGGCAGGGTTAAGTGGCGGTGCCTCGGTCAAGTTAGTACCTCCAAAACAAAAAACAAAGATTACACTCAAGGCCCCGAAAAAGCACGGCCCCTTAAAACATGTGCACAAATCACGTAAGATTGCATTACGAACTCGTGGGGTTACCGCACGGATTTCCAAGGCCAAGAAATTGATGAAGAATGCACATGAAGCCCCCATCAAATATATTAAAGCAACCTTGGAAAAGCACGGTGTCATTAAAAAGGATTCAAAGGCCCCTGAAAAAATGCTCCGTGACATGTACGCCGATTTGCTCATTACGAAAAAGGGCATGTAAATTCCTTCTAGAAATTTCATAAAATATACAACTACATTTATAGAAAGGTATCTAAAAATAGTTTTCTATAAACATGTAAGAAGATGGTGCACAGTAAAGAATTTTACAATCATTACCACAAGATTTACCGTGAATATTCGGCTCTTTATGGCCCCAAAACCATTATATTTTATATGAAGGGGTCATTTTATGAATTCTATGGAATGCAAGATGCGACCACCCTCGAATACAAGGATCCAGTCAAGGAAGTATGTGAGTTTTTAAATATTGAATGCACATTTACCCCCTATGATGTTTCGCCGACAATCCACGGTCTTTTTTCTGGAATTCCAGAACATACTTTGCACAAACATGCGGGAAAACTTACCAGCCACGGATGGACAGTGGTGGTGGTCGACCAAGTGAAGGACGGCGATAAGGTCGTAAATCGTACGGTGAGTCAAGTCTTATCCCCAGGGACGCACATGGAAAATATTCAAGGTCATAAGTCGTCGTATGTAGTGTCATTATACATGCACCACACTCCACAAGAACCACCGTCCTATGGAATTGTTGCACTGGATTTAACGACGGGTCAAATTGTAATCCATGAATCCCAAGCCTCTGGATATTACAATTCGTGGAATATGGACAGTGCACGTCATTTTTTGCAAGTGTATAATCCTGCCGAATGTATTTTTATGTACCAAGGGGCAAGTTACACATGTCCGTCCGAAGAAACCTTGCGTCAATTATTGCAAATTTCCTATATTCCCATTTACGAAAAGCATGATTATGCAAAGGGAAACTTTCAAAATTACATTCATCGCGAGAATTATTTGCGGTCGTGCTTTCAACCGAAAACCCTTCTTCCCTTGCGTACCTATTTACAATTAGGTACAAATATTTTGTGCGAACAAGCTCTGTGTGGACTTTTGCAATTTGTGGAACAGCATAATCCACGATTGATGCAACAGTGCAAAATTCCGCAAGTATGGAATCCGCAAGATCATGTTCAGATTTTAAATAATGCCTTGCAGCAAATCAATCTTTTACCCACGGAAGCAAATCCAATGAGTGTATACAATTTATTTACAAACCCCTATACATCGATGGGAAAACGTGCATTGCGGCAAATATTGTGTCGCCCCTATACAAATATTGCAACGCTGCAAAAACGGCAAGATGCATTGACCTGGTTTTTAGATTGCGATGCGGATACCATGCTTTCTTTGCAAAAATGTTTTTTATCCATCTATGATTTGCCACGTTTGCATCGTAATCTTGTGTGTGGAAAAGTTCGACCCCATGAGCTTATTCAATTGTATCAATCCTACACATCGATACAAATGGTGGGAACTCTTTTGCAACCCTCCTTTTTGTATGATGCCACCATTCAACAACATGTAACCGATATTTTGAAGACATTTCAAGAAATATTTTGTATGGAAAAACTCGAAAAGTCACAACAAAATCCGGACGATGTGGGGTGTTTACAAGAACATTATGGACCCCAGAGTCATGCACATGAAGCAACCATTCAAACCCTATTTGAATCAGCACAAACGTGGTTGCAAACTTTGTATCGTGAAATTCACATGGACAAAAAAGTATTGGAACAGGGACTCTATTTTAAAGATGAAACCAAGAATTGTTTTACCTTGTATTGTACAAATAAGATTTATAAGGAGTTGGAGATTTTAAAAAGCAAGAAAAAAAGTTTGTACAGTCAGTTTGAATTTCAAAAACTCAAAAGTTGTGCAAATGTCGACCATCCAGAGTTACAAGCCCTGCATCGTCAATTGCAAACATCACGAAGCTTGTTGGAAAAAAGTCGAAATGAAGAAAATATGAGTGCCATAGTGCATTTTATTCAACAACACCAAGAAAAATGGGATGGATTAGAACAATATGTGATGCTGTTGGATGTATATATAAGCATGGCCAAAACGTCGCAAAAATATGGATGGGTCAAACCAACCCTTGTGGAAAATAAAGGATCGTCCCACGTCAAGGTGGAAAATCTACGGCACCCTCTTATTGAAGTTCAACAGGCGTCACGAACAAAATTGGTATGTCACAGTCTTACGCTTGATGAAGGGTCTTCAGGGATTTTGTTGTACGGTATGAATGCTTCGGGAAAAAGTAGTTTAATGAAGGCTCTGGGAATCAGTATTTTCTTGGCACAAGTGGGATGCTATGTGCCAGCATCGTCTATGGTTTTACAACCGTTTCAGCAAATTGCAACTCGTATTTTAAATCAAGACAATTTATGGGCCGGTCTTTCTTCGTTTGCGGTAGAAGTTCGTGAATTGCGAGACATTTTTTCCGTATCGAATCAAAATACGCTGGTTTTGGGGGATGAATTGTGTGCAGGAACCGAATCCGTCAGTGCAACTGCGATTGTGGCAGCAGGAATTGAGCATTTGCAAACCACCGGTGCAAAGTTTGTCTTGGCCTCCCATTTGCATGATTTAATGAAATTACCAATTGTAGAAAATCCAACCTTGCAAGTCTTTCATTTAAAAGTGTATTATGATCCAGGTCACGATTGTCTTGTGTATGATCGCAGTTTACAACCAGGGCCAGGAAACACGTATTATGGACTGGAAGTGGCAAAAGCCCTGCATATGAATCATAGTATTTTAGAAAGTGCCCAGCGTTATCGACATGTATTATTGGGAAGCACAACCACCCAAGAAGCATCCCAAAGTGCATGGAATTCCAATATTTTGCGAAAAGAATGTGAATTATGTCACCACACAATTACAAAGGATTTAGAAGTTCATCATATTCAGCAACGGAAAGATGCCAAACAACAAAAAAATAAGGATGGAACCCAGAATCATGATGCACGAAATTTAGTGGTGGTGTGTCAAACGTGCCATGACGCTCACCATCGTGGACAATTACAAATTGCACCTTTGGTGGATACGTCCCATGGACCCCAACGAATTCAGACACAACATATATTACCAGAACAACTCCCTCCTTCACCAAAACAAACCTATGACGAGGCAACCTTACAAATGATTCAAAAAGTGTGTCGTGAAAATCCACTTTTACATCCTCGTTTGTTAGTTGTTCAACTAAAAAAAGAAAATGTTTCGATTGATGAAAAATCCTTAAAAAAACTGTTGAAGACCGCTCCCCTTTAACGCCGGTTCATACTAAAACTGCTTTGCATTGCTGCTCTCCGTGCCTCTTCTGCTGCCCGTGCACGTTCCTCTGCAAGTTTTGCAGCTTGGGCCTCCTTGAGAGACTTGTACCCGTTGTAGACTTCAGGATTCTTTTCTTGTAGAACGTCGAGTAACATTTGTAAATCCTTTTTACTGTTTTCTAATTCACGTTGTAAGCTACGAATTTGGTTACCGATGGGGTTACTTCCTTGGTATCCCATGCCATTGAGTACTGAAGTCATTGTTTCTATGATTCTTTCGGAATTCTACATGTACAAAACAACCGCACACATAAAAAATTGAGGCAATTGTTTGTGAATCTTGAATCAGTACAATGAGTTCCACAAGTGTCAATCCAATTCCGTGTAGTATTTGTGGGGAAGGCGGACATCGTGCCAGTAATTGTGATAGTCTGGGAATCCCGCCATTTGGGTTTTCAAAAAATGAAGGGGGGTATCGTGAAGAAGGTGGGGACGACGATGAACATCTTTCCCATGCGTTTCGTTTACAAACCTTTGATAAAATTGAAAGTTGTAATTTAAACAATTGTATAGATAGATTATACAAGGATGATTATTCCAGTACGTTGTATGAATTGTGGAAACATGTTGGCCGATAAGTGGCGTTATTATCAACAAGAAGTTGCACGTCTTCGTAATGAACAAAATATTACTCAACCCTTTGTTATTGATGGTACACAATCGCCCGACGCAATTCCATTGACGCCCGAAAAACAAGTCATGAACAAGTTGGGTATTACACGATATTGTTGTCGTAAACATTTACTTACCCATCGTGATTTAATTGATAAGATTTAAAATCCATACAAGTTATTAGAAGATGGAATTTTTTATTCCTGGGTTAGCCGCCTTGTTAGTCACAATTGCACTCATATTTTTGATATTACCTCGTTTGGGTGCACCCCTAATTGCTCTCATTAGTATTGCACTTTTGATGTTTGCCGTATACCAACATTACCAATTATTCCAACCTGAATATCGGTATGCAACCTGGATGGATACAATTAAGGTCTACGGCCCTTACATTATTATCTTTTTCATTATTATTTCAGGCCTTCTTTATTTGGGATTGAATGTGGGGGGTGGAAAGTCGAATGGCAATAGTATGTCCCCGATCAATTCATTAACAAGTACTGTAACACCGATGCCTTCGGCAGAATCCGCCACCAATCCATTAACTTCCGCCGTCAATAATACGTTACGAACTGCAAGTAATTTATTAAATATGGGAAACAATGCTCGTAAGAATAATGGCTTATTATCCAACTTAATTGCAACCCCCAGAAATAACAATGTATAAAATAGAATACCCGTATAGTAGAGAATGGCAAAAAAGACAATGAAAAAGTCATCCACCCGAAAACATCGTGGAAGCCGTAAGAGCACTGGTGCTATGATGGATATTCCCCAACTACGTCAAGGAATGCATTATATTGGTCAAAAGGCTCAACAACTTGTGCATTCCACAAAGAGCTTACCTGCAGCGGCTCGCCAATTTGCCCGTGAATGGAAGCAAATTTTCGGCAAAACCTTGCCCATCAAAGCAGCAGAAAAATATTTGAAGCATGTTCGTGGTGCCTTCCGTTTTACCCGAAAGCAACGGGGTGGCGAAGCCCCTTTGGATTATAGTATGGGTCCTGGAGCAAACATTCCTTACGGAAAGTACCCTGAATATTTAATGCGTGGTGGTCTTGAACCTCCTATGCCTGGTACTGCCAGTACATGTGGAAGTGAAGCTGGTAAATGGGCACCCAGTGCTGATAATATTCAAGGGGGGCTCAAAGGAGGTGGTATTATGAGTCAAATCCTTTCACCCTTGGTTGACAATGACTTTACACGATACATGAGTGGTATGGCACAACGTCCCGTCACGGCTCAAAACCCTGAAACCCCGCAACATCAAGCAGTAATGGCGTTGAAGGGTGCATCTTCCGCCCCCGGTCCCAATTCGTACGAAACAACGTACCAATATCGCCAAACTTCCAGCCCATCGGTCCCACCGATTGCCCAAACACTCGCCCGTGCATTAGGGCAAAGTTCCGTGGTAAATTCCACCTCTCGTTAAAGAAATACACTTATTTTTCTATCGTCTTCAGCGTAAAACGATATAAGGATAATACATGTCTACTTATAGAATATGGAGATTCCACAGAATGAAATGGAAGGTCCCAGTGTACTCAAAAATCCGGCAGCCGCAAAAGCGGAAACGGAAGGATGGACTGGTTTTTCGTCTCGTAAATTAGCCCAAGAACTCATTCACCAGTATTTTACGACCCTTCATAACCCCTTGACCAAACATCATTTGGAAGGGTATAATAAATTTATACGTGAAGATTTACCATCCATTATCAAAGCGGAAAACCCTATTTTGCTTTTGAAATCGCCAATGAATAAAGAAGAAACAGTATACAAGTACAAGATTGAAATTTCGATTGGAGGGAAAAGTGGAGACGAAATCTTTGTTGGTTTACCCACCCTTTCCTTGCAAAAGGGACACGATGTACGTGCATTATTTCCGAATGAAGCTCGTCTTCGAAATCTAAACTATTTTTTGGAAGTAAGTGCCAATTTACACATCAAAGTGTATATTCGTGAAAAGATTACGCAACCAGACAGTGAAATTGTTCCACAAATCATTGAAATTCCGAAATATGAATTATGTCATCTTCCCTGTATGTTGCACAGTATGTATTGTCATTTATACAATAAACCCAAACCATTGTTAACCGCCATGGGAGAATGTACCGAAGACCAAGGAGGCTATTTTATTTTGGATGGGTCTGAAAAGGTCATTGTCACTCGTCAAGAAGGTGCATTTAATACCTTGTATGTGACGGAACAAAAGCGGGATAAAAAGGTGTCGTATTATGGAACCATTGTGTCGATTCATCCCACGTCGCACATTACCAAACGTGTATCCTTCATGTACAATCGTGAATTAACCCGTCAAAGTGCATACAAAACAACCCTCTACGGAAAAGAAGTCGAAGATAAAAGTTTATATGTACCGTCCACCCTTGAAGTCAGCATTCCCTTTGTACGAAAACCCATTCCTCTTTTTGTTCTCTTTCGTGCATTGGGTGTCCAAACGGACAAGGAAATCTTGGAACAAATTTTCCCCGATTTGGAAGGATCGGACGCAAAATACTTGGCGGAATTATTGATTCCTAGTATTACCGCTGCCTATCCAATCTTGGACACCTATAGTGCCATTCATTATATTAAGACCCTTACCAAAGGATTTAGTGAATTCCACGTCTTGGATATTTTACACAATCAATTATTTCCGCACGTGGAAGAAATTGGCGGCTTTGGTGCACGTGTCCAATTTCTCGGCTCCTGTGTTTATAAAATGCTACGTGTCATTAAAGGAATTGATGCCCCCACCAACAAGGACGATACACGCAACCAACGTTTGTTGAGTAGCGGCTTTTTAATGCAACAATTGTTTCAAACGACGTATAAAAAGTATTTGAAGATGGTTGCATTGGCTATTGATACCGAATACAACGAACACAAGGCTCAATACGACGGACAAAATTTTGTCAACCTTTTCCAATCAGGAAACATATCCAATTTATTTCAAAAGGGAAGAATCACAGAAGCTATTACACGTGGATTCAAAGGAAAATGGGATTCTGGAAAGGGGGATGTGAAAAAGGGGGTGGTGCAAGCATTGAGTCGTTTGTCTTATTTGGATTTCATGAGTCATTGCCGTCGTATTATTTTGGAGTTTGATACTGGATTAAAACTTACGGGTCCACGTTTGTTGCAAACGAGTCAGTATGGATATTACTGTACAAATGAAACTCCCAGTGGAGGACATATTGGTGTCACCAAAAACTTGTCGATTTTCACGGCCATCAGTATTGGTGGTACCCAAGAACCAATTGTCAACTGGCTTTTTACAAAGGCAAAGGTCAGTCCTTGTCAATTTATGACCACCCAACGTATAAAGGCGATGGTACCTGTGTATATCAATGGAGGAATTATTGGATACACACGGCATCCCCAAGAATTGGCGACAACTTTGCAACTTTTGAAACGAACTGGGTGTTTACCACCGTTTAGTAGTTGCGGATTTAACATTCAAGAACGTAAAGTGTTTTTGTATAATGACGATGGTCGTCCTTTACGTCCGTTGATTCATTGCCCAACCCCTGGAAATCTCCCTCCCTTGGAAGAATTCAAAGGGAAATCGTGGGTGCGTTTGGTGATTGGAAAATACCACAAGGAGGAAATTTCCTTGGAGTCAAATATTTTTTACGACCCCTTGGAAGGAAACGCAAATGCAAAATTGCAAGATTATATTACCTTTTTAACACCATTGCAAGGGTTAATTTCGTATGTGGATCCCTATGAACAAAACGAGACCTTGTTGGTTAGTTACCCAGATCATTTGGATCAGAATAGTACACACATGGAAGTCCATCCTTCCACGATTATGGGTCTTTTATGTTCGATGATTCCTTTTGCCAATCACAACCAGTCACCTCGTAACCAATTGTCGGCCAGTCAAAGTAAACAGGGGTTATCGATTTACGCCACCAATTGGAAGAATCGGTTTGACAATAATACCCACGTCTTGTGCTATGGAGAAATGCCCTTATCACGAACCATTTATCAAGAATATATTGGCGGTGGACAAATGGCCTATGGACACAATTTAATTTTAGCCATGGGGGCGTTTACGGGGTACAATCAAGAAGATGGTGTTGTGCTCAACGCTGACAGTTTACAACGTGGACTATTTCGTAACATGACGTATCGTTCGTACGAAGCCTTTGAAGAAAATGATGAAAAGTTGCAAACACGAACTCGGATTGGCAATCCAAAAAATATTCCTGGGTGGACCGATTTGAACCCTGGGTATGATTATAGTCACTTGGACGACGAAGGAATTATTAAAGTCGGTGCCGTTGTGGATGAAAACACCGTCATTGTTGCACGCTACTTGCAAGCAGGAAACGGAAAAATGCGGGATGCATCGGTGACTCCCCAAGTCTGGACTCGTGGTCGTATTGACAGTGTGGTGCGGCTCATGAGTAATCAAAACTTGAAGCTAGTGAAGATTCGTGTGGTGCAAGATCGTACTCCTGAATTGGGGGACAAGGTATCGAATCGCCACGGTCAAAAGGGAACCTTGGGTATGCCTATTCGTGCCGTCGATATGCCACGTACGGTTGAAGGAATTGTACCGGATATGATTATGAATCCCCACGCCATTCCTTCACGTATGACCATTGGACAAATCTTTGAAATGTTGTTTGGATATGCGGCCGCACAAGTGGGGGCATTAGCAGACAGTACAACCTTTATGAATGAAGGGAGTCCACATGAAGCCATTGGACATGTTTTACAGAGTTTAGGATTTCATAGTATGGGAAATCACGTCATGTACAATGGTCAAACGGGTCAAATGATTGATGCGGAATTTTTCATGGCACCAATTTACACGATGCGTTTGAAGCACATGACGGAAGATAAGTGGAATGCTCGTGGGGAAGGTCGTCGTGAAATGCGTACCCATCAACCTACGGGGGGTCGTGGAAACCAAGGAGGTCTCAAGATTGGTGAAATGGAACGTGATGCGATTTTAGCACACGGTGGAGCATCCTTTGTGCGTGAATCCATGATGGAGCGTAGTGATAAGACCGAGTTTATTATATGTAACGGTTGTGGTACGATTCCTATTTACAATGAAAAGGAAGAATTCTACTTTTGTACCATGTGTGATGGTCCCATTCAATTTTCAGGCAACAGTGTTCAGAATCTTGAACCAATTCCGCCGGTAAAACGAAGTGTGGCATCGTACAGCAAAGTCGAAATGCCGTATGCCACAAAATTGTTGATTCAAGAATTGAATACCTATGCCAATTATGCATTACGTATTTTAACGAGCAAAGACACCCATAAATTGGCAGGAGCCGAAGCCCTTGAATCGTTGGTTGATAAGGAATTATTGGACATTGAAACACAATTACCCATTCGTGTATACCCAACATATGCAGTCAAGGCGGATGAACACAAAACGTATGCAAAAAAGGACTCGTCCAACTCGAATTCCAATACCAACTCAAACAGTAACAGCAATAGTAACAGTTCGAGTAATTCCAATTCAAATAGTAATAGCTCTTCCAATTCCAACAGTAACAGTTCCAGTAATTCATCCTCATCCTCATCTTCATCCTCTTCCTCGTCTTCCAACAGTAACAGCTCGAGTAATTCAGATTCCTCTTCCAACAACAGCGAAAAATCCGTCATAAATCGTGTGTCGAATGTAGTCAATAATGTTGCAGCCTCGGTGGAAGGACTCTTTCAACCATCCACTGGAATCCCAAAGACCGGTGTTCAACAAGGAGGTCTTGCACCCATTGTACGAAATGAAGGTGAATTAAAAGTCTACGACTCCCCTGCCGGCGATGCACCTGTCATTGAAGTGATTACGGACGAAGAAGCCATGCGAAAGGATGGTCTCCTTGCTCCACCCGATTCCAATTCAATGAGTCCAATGGCATCCCCTCGTCATATTATGCGGGTTCCTGCACAACGACGCCCTCGCAGCCCCATGGCCCGTCAAAATCGTGTATCGTTTGGTTCTGAAGCCGGTGGTGGAGATTCGTATGATTCGTATTTGGACACCATGGGGGATGGGTTTGAAGACGAATCCCAAGGACCACCTCCACCCCCAGGTGTGTATAAAAATAAAATTAGTATTGTCAAGGGGGAATAAATTTCATTCTACAAGTTTTATAATATAATTTTCGATTCTATTATAAACCACCTGTTTTTACAAACAATCATAAAATTGAAATACATAAAGACCAAAACACTATTAGTAAAGAATGGCGGAAGCACTCCCACCCAACACGAATGATATTTTGATTCGTTCACGTCAGACGGTTTTGGAATTATTGCAAGACCGTGGTTATAACATTGCTCCTTATACAAAACTTGGACCCGATGAATTAGTAAAACTCGTTGTACTTTCAAATCCCCGACCTTTACAAATTGTTGTCAGTAAAACATCTGACCCTTCAGAAAAGGCCTTTGTCTTTTACAGTTTTACACGAATTAAGCCATCGGTCGGTAATATTGCATCCAAGTTACTGGGGGAAGAATCCGCAGACCGTTTGATGAACCCAGACAATCCTACAGAACCGATTGACCCTACCAAAACCACCGTCATTTATTTGACAATGGAACAAATTGCCGACACCTTTCATATTGCATCCTTGAATGCATATAATAATCATAAACTTCGTCTTCAGTTCTTTTCCATTCCCAGTTTGGTGAATAATCCCATGAAACACTATTTGCAACCCAAATTTGAAAAGATTCCGACGGAAGAACATGATGTTCTCTTGAAGACGTGGTATGCAAAGTCAAAGACCCAACTTCCGATGATTCGCTATCACAGTGATATGGTCGCACGGTACATGGGTCTTGTGGTGGGGGATATTGTAAAGATTACCAGTCCGTCCTATAGTTCTGGGGAAACGATTCTCTATCGTGTATGTGTTCCATAATAGAGATGGTTCTTTGTAGTCAAGCAACATGGGGTGCAGCAGACCAAGATGGAAAACAAAAATGTTTTGAAACCCGAAAAACAGGCCTTGTAACAATGATTGAAAGTTCAATCAGTGCATTGCAAAATGACACATCCTTTCAAAACTATGTAAGACGAGGAGGGATTAGTCAAAATGATGCAAACGATCCAGAATACAATAATGTAAAAGATAAGATTGAAACCGTTATTCACAGATTAACACAATATGAGAATTTAAATAAGGAATTGAGTGAATATATAAAAACCTTTGTAAGTGGAAGTGATCCAACTCAATTGGCAACAGTACAAAGTGAGATTACAGCTCTTCAAAAACAAATCAAAGATGCCAAAACCGATTATGAAAACGCCAAGTCCCGACAAGAAAATGTGGAGAAACCACGTCAACAGGTATCGAATTACCAGGGGCTTGCAGGAAAACTTGGCTTTTCCAAACCCTTTCACAAAGTATCGATTGCAATCTTTCTTGCATTGGGGATACTCTTCATTTTTCTTTCGTTTATGTTGGTCCGTGAGATTTTGAATAAACCCGATGCATCCTTGGCCATGAATTACAATGCAGGAAACAGTACCGGATCCATTTTCAGTAACACGTTATTGACACTTGTGGGTATCGTATTTTTGTTTGTATTGTTGGGACTCTTTGCCGCCAGTGGAAAATTCTAATGAAAGATAGTAGGAACGATGCCACCCACAGTTATTACACCCCCTAACGTCACATTAAGATGTGAGGATTTGACTTCATATCGTGATTTACCTGAAGGTATTTTAGTACAAGTGAGTACATCAGATGTAGGAGCCGATGGTCTTCTTACACAATCAGGGGCTTCTGCAGTCATTGGAAAACTCCGTACTGCAGGAATTATTCCAACGGCCCCAAACTTGCAAGAAACAAACTTGAATACAAAAACATGGACTGATCCAAGTCAAGCAGGTGGTAATGCAAATGACCCTTTGGCAGTATACGTCCAAGCACAAAATACATTAATTACGAATATTGATAAAGAATACAACTATGTAAAGGGTTATTATACAAAGGCGGTTGAGTGTCTTGTTACAGCAATTACTGAATTCACAAGTGCAACAACAGAGATCGCTCGTACTGTGATAAATAATAATCAAATAACCCCCTATCGTACTCAATCCATTAAATTTAATGAAAAGTTGAATTTACTCTTGGATGTGGCACGAAAAATTAGTGAAACCCTTTTATCCGATTCCAAAACATACGAAACCGTTATTAATAATTACAATACTGAATTTGGAAATCGTAAAGCACGTTTGGAAGAGCAGTCCAGAATTTTAAATAGTGAAAACAGTGCTTCCGAATTGCATAAACGGATGGTTGATTATACCGCCGAAAAAAATCGTGCACATAATAATTTACTCACCTTGTATTCTTGTTTAAATATTGTCGCAATTGCCATGTTGTTTTATATTGCAAAGTAAATTTGAACCCTGTCTTTATAAATTTATATACCATATATTTTTATAAACCTATTAGCAGAAGATACTATGGCACCAGTTACAACTGCAGCACAACAATATACGTTTGATTTAATCAACTTGATTCAAACCGAAAATTTATGGCAATTGAAAGATACTCCAGCTGCATTAAGCGAGTATATGCGAGAGAAAGGGGCGGGTATTAAAAATGCAAGTACAACACAGCATTCCGGTGCATACGCAACCGTAAAAGACCATTTACAACAATCATCCAATAGTAATAACAATGTCTTATACTATTTTACTCGTAATAAAGACTTGAATCATTTACAAGAATCGTTGGAAGAGCGTGTCAAGGGGGAAGCCTTGGGTGCCCGTCACGACGCTCAACTTGCAAAACGTCAATTTGAAGTCAATGAATGGACTTCCGGAAATAAATTAGACACCTTATTCTTTTTTCAATTGCTCTTTATTTCCCTTATGATTCTTGCCCCTATTTTCTATTACCATCGTCTTGGTGTGATTCCTGGGGGTGCATTTTACGGAATTGTGGCCTTGATTGTTCTTGCCCTCCTCCTCACCATTATTATTCGTGCACGATACACCGAAGTCATTCGTGATTACCGATTCTGGAATCGTCGTCGTTTCCCCACCCTTCCTGCACCACGTCCGGCACCTATTTGCCCAGGGTTTTCAAGCGATGTTATTGCCGGTGCTCAAGCAGGTCTTAATAATCTCAGTAACACATTGAGTGGTGCCGCTGCCTCTGTGGGTCAAACCGTTGGAAATGCAATGGTAAATGCAGGAGCCACTGTTCAAGGTGCAGCGCAATAAATAAGCAAACCCTTTTCTTTTATGTAAGAAGAGGATTGTACGATGGTAAAGACAGATCCAGGCAGTACAGCGTGTAAAAATCAAACTACAGGTGCACTCAACACCGGATTGGCAAGTTTCAATACCGCATGTGCAAGTCCGAATGATGAAACTCGTCAATTAAACTTTTTAAACAATTTTATAGATGAGTTTAATGCACAAAGAGATTCCTTAAATAGTAATTATGACAATTTAAAACAAACTGCGAATGCATTAAATGACTATAGCGGTGGACGAACCTTTACCCAAGATATTACGGCTCGACGCAATGAACTTACCAGACAAAAACAAACTTTACAAAAGGAATTACAAACCTACCAAGAAAAGTCGCAAGTGGAAGACCGTGATTTTTTAGACAGTATTATGCACAATGGTCCTCCCCAGGATGAAGCCTTTCCAACCTTGCAAGATGTAGGAATTGGTATTTTTCTCATTGGTTGGGTCTTGGTGGGCATTTTATTAATTTATGTTCAAAAGATGAATGTGGGATGGAAGGGAGCCTTTATGGTATTCCTCTTATATACCGTTGCAACGATTCTTGTCTACGGAATTATTCAATATCTTGCCTAAATTCACGCAGGAACACGTAAAAAAATATTTCTAAACGACTCAAATGTATTCTAGAAATATTTTAAAGACACGTATAATTTATGCATCATCGACAAATCCAGCGTCTTCTTCGTGCTTGTCGAATGATTCCGCATCTTCATCGGATTCAAACAAGAGAATGTTTTCAAAGGCCCATTTCGTTGAATTATCGTTTTCATTGATGGGGCGGAAACGTTCCAAGAGGCGGGTCTTGAATTCATTTTCACTCAAACGACCAAGACCATTCAAGTCGCACCACTTTTTGAAGGTCGCAAAGAAGGGACGATAATCCACACGTTTTCCAAGGGCTCGGTCGTCGTTTACAGTTGCAACACGGACACGAGAGAGAACAAACTTGCCAAAGGTATCGTAACTATCACGGTAGGCACGAGTATACTTTTCAACCATTTCTGGAATCTTTTTAATGCCATCAGGGGCATAATACGTTTCATAATAGTGGACAAGCAACCCAAAGAAGGCACTTCGCCACTTTCGTAGTGCACTATCCATATCTGGATCACGGAGATAAATGTGTTTACTTGGGTCCACCGTATTCTTCTTGTCTTCCCCTACGAACGAGGATTCAAAGAAGATTTTCTTGAAACGACGCCAAGTACCCCAGTCCATACTGTTGACCTTTGGATCTCGGTTACTGCACATAAACCACTTGCCCATAATACGGAAACGCTCTTGTTCCTTGTAGAGTCCACGGCTTTCTACCAAATCGTGACCACACAATTGCTTGATACGTGCCGTATTGAGGACATCTGTTTCATCCGGTTCTTGCAGTGCAATAAATCGTGCACCTCGCAAACATGCCAATTCTGGAGTCGCTGCACCGGCTTCGGCCTTTTTACGAGTAATCAAGGTGGTACTTGCGGTACTGGCATATTGACCCATAACATTGGCCATGAGTTCCATCAGCTTGGATTTACCGTTACCTCCTGCTCCAATCATAAAGTAAAAGGCCTGTTCTTTGTCATCTCCTTCCAAACAACCAGACAAGAGGGTAAGAATGTATTCACGGAGTTCAGTGTTGGGAAAGATTTTGGTAAAGAAGTCTTGGAGTTGGGTTTGTGATTCGTCGTTGGGATTGTAGGGATAATATTCAAGGGCGGGCAAATCACCTTCGGTCAATCCCATTTGGAAGCTCACATAATCGTCCGGTTTTCCTGGGCGAAGTTCGGTCGTAAACTTGAGAAACTTGCCCTCATTATCATACACAGGTTTACGAAGTTCCAGAATTCCGTTGGCACAACCGAGCAAGTATGGATTCGAATTAAGACGCTTCGAAAACTCTTCATCCTTGAAGACTTGAACACATGCCTTCAAAATCTGTTCCTTGTTGCGTTCATCGTACAGATTTTGTTCGAGTTTGAGGAATTGTTGCATCGTTTCCTTGAACTCCTTTTCTTCCATGTCGTCTTTCTTGGAATATTCATTGTCGTCGTGACCCCGTGGGTTTTCATCGTCATGACGACGAGTGGTTTCTTCGGCCTTTCGCTTAAAGTATTCGTTACGAACCATGGCCTTGGTTTCCGCAATAATTTCCGAAACTTCATTGCTCATGCAAATCTTGAGCTCGAGACCAAGAGGTACCTTCTTCCACACGTGGTTTTTGAATTCGTACCATTCAATATTTTTGCCGTCAATGGCACAGCGGAAACGATCTCCATACAGTTTGTACATGATTTTTGCAAAGTGGGTATGAGTACCACCACTAAAACTCTTTGCGACCTTGGTAATGTAATTGTGAATGTCATTGTTGCGTACCTTCAAGTATCCCGCATAATCGTCTTCTTGGGCCCAACGTACAAGACTTCCAATTTGGAGAAGCGACACCCCTTCCATTTGACCGAGAACATTGCGATTCCAATTGTATTTGAGTTGATCGTTATTGTTTTCAGTATACTTGTGCGACTTTTTACTGAATTCCATCCACAAGTCAAACATTTTCTCGCTGGTTTGATTGTTGGAAATGTTCTTGAGACACCATCCCACTCGCATCCACGAATCGTAGGCATCGGCACGTTCAGCTGACAAGCAATTGACAAGTCCTTCAATAAATTCGAAATCCGAAACGTTTTCAGGACGAATCATGCTCATCAACGTTTGGTTCCATGGAGACAATTCCTTGGGGAAAAGCTCCATTTGTTGAAGGGATGGTGTATTTTGAATATTTTCCTGAACACGAGTCATGGTTTTCATCGTATCCATTTTCTGGTTGATTTCGGCCACCATGGTATCCTTTGGATTGAGAAGAGGACTATTTTGAAGAAGACGAATACTGCACAATTCAAGAAGGTCACGAGGACTATACGATTGTGTCGACTCTTCACTAAACTTTCCGTTACGACAATTGTACTTGAAAACATGGGAAAGCTTGTACGGAAAGACGTCAGGTTTCGATTCACCATAAAAGAACCAGCCGGTCTTGTTATCGTTCAGTGTATCATAAATATCCTTTTCACCATTGGTATATCCAATATCACCGAATGATTCTTGAATAATATTTTCCTCGAGTACACAGTGGCGAATAAAGGCCGCATGTTCACGACGAATACTAAAGTCTGGGCATACAATGTGAATACCGTCCTTGATCTTTTTTACGGTCGTTGTCAACCCGTCCTTTTTTTGTTGCTTGATTTCCACATAGGCTTGGGGACGTAGCGTAACCAAGAAACGAACTGATTTTGGAAGGTCGAAATATTTGCTGTAAATGGTGCACATACGTTCCAAGAATTTGGAAATATGTTCATCGGTAAATACGTGATTCAAAGTATTTTCAGGTGGAAATTTGAAATCCAAGTCAATGAGTGGCTTGCAAATATAGTCGCTGCGACGTTGTTCGACAAAACCACGGTGACGAATATTTTTCTGAAACAAGTCATCGTGTAACAAATCAAGAAAGGTATTATAATCGGCATCCGATACATACCAACTTCCTTTAAAGGCACCCATGCCCGTCATGGACACTTCAGATTCTTTGGTATTGAAGACCTTGCGTGAGGCAAGAAACTGCACCAAGGGAGTGTGATGGATGTTCTCATACGCAGCCGCCATGTTAATTGTATTATACGTGTTGTCCGTGTTGTCGTGATTCAATTTTATTGTAGTTTCTTGCGAGGACATGTTCATGGGAATCCTACCAGGGAAGCCGGGTTCTTTTTCATAGTAAAAACACAACATAAACGACTTTTTCTATATACATTGTAAGTGGTGTGGTAATGGAAAAAAATCGGAAAGAAAAGGGAGATAAAATACGTGGATTGTTTTCAGGCCTTATTGAAAACGATTTGATACCCCAAGTACAAATTGATAATGAAGGGTTGTATAGTGTGACCAATGGTATTATTGCGAATGAAACGAGTGAACATATACGAGAAGAATATCAAAAACATTTTCACACAGTTCCAACCGTAATTACAGACGCAATGGCGTGTGTCGGTGGAAATGCCATATCGTTTGCCAAACATTTTTCGCATGTGAATGTGGTGGAAATTGACCCCTTTCGGTCAGATATGTTACAACACAATTTGCAATTGGCAGGTGTGTTTGAAAAGACATCCTGTTATGCTAGCACTGATTATTTAACAATCATGCATACTCTCCAACAAGATGTCATCTTCTTTGACCCGCCGTGGGGAGGACCCGAGTATAAATACAAGCCATCTGTCGACTTGTATATTGGTCGACAAAACATTAAAGATGTAATTTCTGAAATTATGAAAGAGTCATCTCCTCTTGCAAAGATGGTGGTATTAAAAGCCCCCTTAAATTTCAATAAGGAGGGTCTGGACAGTCTTTGTAAAAAGCACCATTGCAAAATTAGTTTTCAGAAACGCATGTCGAAAATGCAATTGTTTTTCATTGTCAAACTGTCAAATATGGCGTAAAATTGAAGCAAATCTTTTTTCATGATCAGTATAGGAAATGAGATTTTGTCCCACGTGCGATTATTATTTATATTTGGACAAGGCAAACGACGACGAACAGACGTTGAGTCGTGTGTGTCGCAACTGTGGTTATCGAAGTAGTGCAGACGACGAAAATGGCGGTCTTGTTATGGAAACGATTATTCAAGAAAAGGCATCCGAAGCCTATAAAGTTTTCTTGAATGAATTCACCAAGAATGACCCGACATTGCCCCATTTGCATACACTTTCGTGCCCCAACAAGGAATGTGCCACCAATACGTCTGGGGTGCAAAAGGATGTGGTCTACATTAAATATGATCCCACCAATTTGAAATTCTTGTACATTTGCAATGTATGTGATGAAAAGTGGAAGAGTCGTTAAGTGAAATATAATGGTATAAATCCGTGTTTATAAGATTATATTTTTTTCAAGTCGTGCACGTAATAATTTGTGGATAAGCTTGACTTATTTTTTGAAAAATGGAAAGGGGTGCACATTGGGTACTATAAAACTTGAATCCAAAGGTCATCATGTAAATAACATCAAAGTTTTCCTTTTCGTTATACGTATTTTGTAATAAAAACTCTGCCCAGTTTCGAGTGGACCCTTGTAAAAGCGAATGAAACAATTTGTGTCCCGTTTCGGTCAGTCCATCCCGTATCATTTTTTGATTGTACAAGTACGCCAACATTTGGAATAAATCACGACCCGCTTTGGGGGTACTATCCACGGCATATTGGTCACTGGGGGTGTATACTTTTTTTTCCGTATGGGGAATACAACTATTTCCAAAATCGACCATCAGGGCGTGGTTCTTGGGGTGTATCGTAATACAAACTCCGTCGACAACATGCGTAATGGTTTTTTGTGTTTCGTTGGGACAAATCATAAGAATATTGGGGGTTCGTAAATCACGGTGATTCAATCCGATTTCTTTTTCCAATATATAATTGTACAAGGCTAATTGACCCACCACTTCAAAAATCATAATATCGTTTTCAATACATGGCTGTGGTTTGTAATTGTTTTCCAAATAAATTTTATATATGGTGGTATCCTTTTTGGGAATCATTGTAAACATATTTCCAAATTCTTTGCTGGTAAACACGTCATTGATTTTTGGTACGACCCATGAGAATTTGTAAACATCCAAGACACAATATGCTAAAATTTGCAAAAGAACTTCTTTGAATAAAGGATACATACTTTGTTTAATGTACAATTCTTCAAGATTGTTTTCCCATTTTGAACTATAAATGGTTCCGTAAAATCCTTCAGCAACATCATTCAGTAATTGAAAAGAGCGTATTCCGTGGGTTGGATGGTTGTAGGAAAACCTATTTTTTGCCGTTGTGGTTAAAATATGCATGGGCTGATTTTGGACGTCTTTGCATATTTCCAAAAAGGGATTTTGGAGGTGGACATATTTTTGGACATCGATTTCAAACCCAAGATTTTGTATTTGGAGAGCAAATAGTTCGAGAATCTGGGTTTGTATGCTCGTTGTGCTCATGGAAAAAAAAGTAAATCACCTGTTTAGTGCAAAGATTAATCGGTTTGCAAATCCCCCAAAACTGCCGTAAGGGCTTGTTTGGCTGGACTTTTGGATTCACTTGTTAAAATATAGGCCGCCATTTCAAATGGATGTTCCCCTTGGGGAATGTTGCCAAAGTATTCAACCCACCCTTTGGGAGGACTTTCAAAGACGACCCGTTTTTGGACATCAAACCATACGACCTTGATATCGGATAAAGAAGTCGGTTTCGAATTACGAAAGATGGCATAGGGTACATATTGTTCCTTCCATTTCATCAACGGAAACATGATCAAGTCTGGATTAAGACGGTGCATCGACACGAGTTTCTCGGGCAACGCATCATGATAAATGGTAAAATTCCACGCTTTTCCCAGCATTGCAATCCATTTGTTTGTTTTTTGACGCTGGGACAAGTGAATTCGTTCATGCGTCAAGGTGGTTGCCAAATCCTTTTCTGGATGTGATGCGGGTAAACATATATATCGTGGGGGGCGTGTATGGGGGAGCCCTCCATCGGCTTCATCTGTCATCCAAATGACTTGTCCATTTGGCCAGGGACCTTTTTTTTCATTGGGAACAAAGCGATTGACACTGTAGAGTGACGGTTTATAGTTTGTGCCACGACGAACGTAAGCATTGATGGGACTTTTTTCGACTCGTTGTAAATAATTGTCGAGTGTTTCTGCATAGGCTAAATCGTCCACCGCACTTTTTCCAGACAAGGGGGGATAAAAATCGACCATGTCTGGTTTGGGTGGATTGGCATACGATTCGTATTGACGTGAAAAAAAGAGACCCATGATAAATCCTACCCTATTGCGATGTTTCTTTTACAGCCTTTTTCCGTGGTTTCTTGGGTGCAGCATCTGCTTCTGCTTCTTCTTTTTTCTTGGGCTTCTTCCCCATGGTTTTAATCATCATCTTGTCCATGAGAAACACATCCAAGGTACTTTGTCCTCCACTGGTGATGGGGCGATAATTGACGGGTGTTACGGCAACCGTGCGTGGACTCGAGGATGTGGACGTTTTTGGCAATACCTTCCATCCAAACTTTTCTCCAAACGCTTTAATGGCATTGCTGGTGGATGCATTGTTGGCATCACGAAAGATAATATCGTAGGCCATGGATTCTCGTTGTTTGAGTGCCTTTTCTGGAGCTGGATTCCATCCCCCTGCTGGCGGACCTTGAAATCCTGGCAATTGTTCCAGCAACAGACCAAAGAGCTGACATACTGGATTGGAAATTTGGTGTTCAATATAATACATGTAATCCAGCTTCAACTTGTTTTCCGTGACGTATTGCGGTGTTTCAATACGATCCCCTTGGAGTTTCGATACTTCTTGACCTGGCGGTGGCAAGATATACACATAGGACATACGATCACCCACCGCTGGGGCATTTCCTGGATCACGGGCCGCAATACGATCGGCCAAGATTTTATGCGGAATTCCTTCGGGTTTGGCGTAATCGCCCCGCAGACTTTTACTAATAATGAGTTTGTTGATACCATATTTTCCATTGACCAAATCGGTAC
>JACCDP010262739.1_pt1 | contig 25015 bp, 12 predicted proteins | sample 7445841 | NCBI WGS metagenome assembly JACCDP01 (sample SAMN15323441, study PRJNA562643) | freshwater metagenome | isolation source: river surface water | place: USA:Blue River Watershed | collected 2017-08-17
CCACGCCGCACCAAGGAGTGGTGGAGGATGTCCATCCCTCGTCACCCGGGTCAACTTGGTAGTAATACACGTGCCACGTGCAGTCGGCCTGCACAGTGTAGCGCTTCTCCGTGAGGCCGTCGCAGTCGTAATCAAAGCTCCAGTCACCACGGTGCTGCCCGAAATAGGACGTCTGGCCCGGTCGGGCGTTCGCGTTGTAGTCGTAGCAATCGTCCGGCTCGCCCGCGTACGCCTTCCACCCGACGAAGTACGACGCCGGGTCCGCCTCGCAGAGCAGGCGCGCCGCGCCCACGCCGTAGGTGTCGGCGTCCCAGTCGTAGTAGAACGCGGTCGCCCCGATGGCGCCCTCGTCGTTCTCCGTGCCGTCGCAGTCGCTGTCCGCGCCGTCCCCGCAGGTCTCGGGCGCGCCCGGGAAGGTCGCGGCCGCGGTGTCGTCGCAGTCCGTACCGGCGTAGGCCTGGGCGGCCCAGCCGTCGTCGTCGGCGTCCGTCGCGCACAGATCCGGCTCGTGGTAGGCGGCGCCGGGGTAGCGCTCCGGGTCCGCGTCGTCGCAGTCGCCCTGCTGCTCGGAGAGGCCGTCGCCGTCGTCGTCCCAGGCCTCCGTGCGGTCGTCGGTGAGCTGGTTGCAATCGTCGTCGACGCCGTTGAGGGTTTCGACCGCCCCGGGCAGCACGGCCGCGTTGCCGTCATCGCAGTCCCCACCGGGGAACGCGCCGCCCGACTGCTCGGCGAACCCGTCGCCGTCGTCGTCGTGGACGTTCGTGCCGTCATCGGCCACGCCGTCGCAGTCGTTGTCGCGGGCATCCACGATCTCGGGCGCGCCGGGGTACGACACCGCCACGGCGTCATCACAATCCCCGGGCGTCGCCACGTGCCCGATGGGCGCCGCGCACGCGCCGACCGCGGACGACGCCACGCCCCAGGCGTCGCCGTCCACGTCGACGTACCAGGTGAGGAGCGCGCCGTCGTCGATCGCGCCGTCGCAGTCGTCGTCCTTGGCGTTGCAGCGCTCGGGCGCACCCTCGAACGCGAGCGGGTCGCCGTCGTCACAGTCGCGGCGGTTCGTCACGAAGCCCAGGGTCGCGGTGCACGCGGGGACGGCGCGCGCGCCGTCGCCCTGTCCGTCCCCGTCGGAATCCGGGTAGAACGTGGTCAGCATCCCCTCGTCGGTGGCGCCGTCACAGTCGTTGTCGAGGCCGTCGCAGGTCTCGCGCCCGCCGACGTAGGCGTTCGCCGCGCCGTCGTCGCAGTCCCAGTCGTTCGTCGCGAAGCCGTCGGGCCGCGCACAGGCCTGGGTGGTCTGCGCGGCGTCGCCCTGGTTGTCGCCGTCCGCGTCGCGCCAGAAGGTGTCGGTCAGCCCCTCGTCCACGAGCAGGTCACAGTCGTTGTCCAGCCCGTCGCAGGCCTCGGCGGCCCCGGGGTGCACGGCGGCGTCGAGGTCGTTGCAGTCCCCCTCGGAGGCGAGCTGCCCGTCGCCGTCGTGGTCGACCTCGGGCTCGGCGGCGGGCTCGACGTGCCACGCGAAGGTCGTCTCCGCGGAGGCGCCCTCGGCGTCGGTCACGCGGAACGTGAGCCGATGGAAGGCCTCGGCGGGGTCACCCGGCGTCGGGGTGAGCACCGCGGCGCAGGAGGCCCGCCCGGACGCATCGGGCGCGGGCGTGCAGAAGGTGCCGTCGAGATCGCTCTGGAACACGACCTCGAGCGTGTCGGCGGCCTGCTGCGGATCGGACACCTGCACGGTGAACTCGGTCGCGACGCCCTCGGCGCCCACGTGCCCGGGGATGGGGCTGCGGAGCGCGATGGTCGGCTCCGCCGGCAGCGCCACGATGTCCAGCCCGACCGTGGCGACGGACTGCTCGCCCTGCGGATCGATCGCGGCGAGCGTGATCGCGTGCGGGCCCGGCGACAGCGTGGAGACCGAGAAGAACACCTGCCCGGTCGCGTCGGCGCGGATCGCGTCGCTGAGCACGCCGTCGCGGTCGCTGGTCCACGTGAGCGCCACGTCGGGCGGGGCGGTGGGATCGTCGTTCACGAGCGCGGTGAAGTCGATGCGCACGCCCTGATCGAACTGCGCACCGTCTTCCGGGGCGGTGATCCCCACGGCCGGCGGCATGTTGAACGCCTTCATCGTCGGGGTCTCGGCGCAGCCGGCCAGGACGAGGAGGGCGAGCGGTCGGACGCAGGCACGCATGGCGGGTCTCCCGATACGGGATCCTACCACCGATGCGGGCGCGCGCGCGAACGCAGGGTCAGCGGCAGGCCTGGATCTGCGACGCGTTGGCGTAGAGGTTGCCCGCCGCGCCGTTGCATCCCTCGGACCCGGCGGACCACCCGCCGGAGCGCCCGCAGGCCGGCGCCGGCATCGTCGTCCAGCCCTCGTCGCCCGGCTCGACGTTCCAGGTGAACCAGTCCCAGGAGCAGTTCGCCTGGGTCACGTAGCGCTGCTCCTGCACGGAATCGCAGTTGTAGTCGTACGACCCGTTGGCGCGCGGCGCGGTGCAGTAGTTCCCCTGTCCCGGGTACGCCGCGGCGTTCCCGTCGTCGCAGTCATTCGTGTTCAGCGCGTCGTTCGGGGCGACCGGCACGCACGCCGGCACGCCCGCGGCGCCGGAGGCCCCGAAGGTGTCGCGATCCGCGTCCGGGTAGTACAGCGACGCGCCGATCGCGCCGTCGCCCTCGTCCACGACGCGGTCGCAGTCGTTGTCGATGCTGTCGAAGCACGCTTCGGGCACGCCGGGGCTGACGAGCGCGCTCGTGTCGTTGCAGTCGGTGTTGACCGTGGAGGTGTACAGGCCGTCCGGCGCGCACAGGAGGAGCCCGGCGCCGGTGGAGGAGCCGAAGCCGTCGCCGTCGGCGTCCTCGTAGAGTCGCACGCCGTCCACGACGCCCGGCTCGTCCGCGGTGCCGTCGCAGTCGTCGTCCAGGCCGTTGCAGGTCTCGGACGCGCCGGGGTGGATGGACGCGTCGTCGTCGTCGCAATCCACCAGAGACGCGTCGTCCGCATCCGGCGAGTAGCCGTCGCCGTCGACGTCCACCCGCTCGACGTAGAAGTCGAACAGGGCGCGCGCGGAGAGGCCGCTCGTGTCGGTCACGGTGAACGTGAGGTGGTGGATGTCCACGCTCGGGTCGCCGTCGTTGGGCGAGAGGACCGCGTCGCAGCCCGCGTCGCCATTGACGTCCGGCGTCTCCTCGCAGAACACCCCGTCGAGGTCGCTCTCGAAGGTGACGCGCAGCGCCTCGGGCGCGTCCTGGACGTCTCCGACGTGGACGAGGAACGGGAACGGGGTGTCCGCCGCGCCCTGCTGGCCGGCGCCCGGCCGGATGAGGGCGATCGTGGGCTCGAGCACCTCGGGGTGGCGCGTCACCGTGACCGTCACGGTCGCGACCCCCTCCTCGCCCGAGGGGTCCGTGGCCGTGAGCGTGACGACGTGCGTACCGGGGACGAGGGACGCCGTGGAGAACACCACCACGCCGCTGGAGTCGGCGCGACGCGTGTCGTCGAGCGGCCCGGAGAGGTCCGAGGACCACAGGAGCCCGAGGTCGGGCGGCGGCGTCGGGCCGTCGTTGACCAGCCCGGTGAAGTCGATGCGTGCGCCCTCGTCGACCGCGCTGCCGTCCACCGGGGCCGTGATCGTCACCGTCGGCGGCACGTTGTAGGCCGAGAGCTTCGCGGTCTCGCCGCAGGCGCTCAGGAGGAGGAGGGTCAGGGCGGGGGTCATGGCGCCTTCCATAGCGTCAAGGATAGCACCGTGCAGCCATGTTCCTCGCCGCCTGCCTGCAACTTCGGAGCACCGCCGACGTCGGCGCCAACCTCGCGCGGGTGGAGGCGCTCACCGAGCGCGCGGCGCGCCACGGCGCGAAGCTCGTCGCGACGCCGGAGAACACGACGTTTCTCGGCCCCGCGGAGGAGAAGCTCGCGCGCGCGGAGCCGCTGGACGGGCCGACGAACGCCCGCCTGGCGGCGCTGGCGAAGGGCCTGGGCATCCACCTGCTCGTCGGGTCGGTGGCGGAGCGCGTGGACGCGGCGCGCTGCCACAACACGAGCGTGCTCTACGGTCCCGACGGCGCGCGGCTGGCGTCCTACCGCAAGCTGCACCTCTTCGACGTGGACGTGCCGGGCGGCCCGCGATTCCAGGAATCGGCGCACGTCGTGCCCGGGGACGAGGTCGTGGTGGCGCGCACGGCGCTCGGGACGATCGGCCTGAGCATCTGCTACGACCTGCGCTTTCCCGAGCTTTACCGCGCCCTCGTGGAGCGCGGGGCCGAGCTCCTGACGGTGCCGAGCGCGTTCACGCTCCCGACGGGCAAGGAGCACTGGCACCCGCTCCTGCGCGCGCGCGCGATCGAGACGCAGGCGTGGGTGCTCGCGCCGGCGCAGGAAGGCCCCCACGACGACCGCGGGCTGCGGCACTCGTACGGCCACACGCTCGTCGTGGACCCGTGGGGCACCGTGGCGGCCGAGGTCGGCGAGGGCGAGGGCCTCGCACTCGCGGAGATCGACCTCACGCGGGTGGCGCGGGCGCGGGCGGCGATCCCGGTGGCGTCGCACCGCAGGTTGTAGGGCACCGGGACCGCCCAGGGGCGTTGCGGGGGGCGGGCAAAGCCCCCCGCCCCAGGCTCACCCGGTGACGTACCAGTCCCGCGCGTACTCCCCGACCATGCGGTGCGTGTGGAACGGCCGCAGGCAGGTCTCGAGGCTCCGGCGGGCGCGCGCCACCCAGGCGGTCGGCACGCCGGACGCGTCGCGGGTGTAGAAGTCGGGGACGACCTGCTGCTCGAGCACCCGGTAGAGGCTCTCGGCGTCGTCGGCATCCTGCTCCTCGGGGGTGGCGTAGTCCGCCTCCGTGCCGATGGCCCAGCCGTTCGTCCCGTCCCAGGCCTCCGGCCACCAGCCGTCGAGCACGCTGAGGTTGATGCCGAGGTTGAGCGGCACCTTCATGCCGCTGGTGCCGCTCGCCTCGCGCGGGCGACGCGGGTTGTTGAGCCACACGTCCACGCCCTGCACGAGCGTGCGCGCAAGGCCCATGTCGTAGTCCGGCAGGAACACGACCTTTCCGCGGAAGCGGGCGTCGCGGGTCCAGCGGATGACGTCGCGGATGATTCCCTGCCCCGCGGCGTCGCGCGGGTGGGCCTTTCCGGCGAAGAGCACCTGCACGGGGCGATCGGCGTGGTGCAGCAGCGCCGCGAGGCGGTCGGGCTCGGTGAACAGGAGGTTGCCGCGCTTGTACGGCGCGAAACGACGGGCGAACCCGATGGTGAGCGCGGAGGGGTCGAGCCGGTCGCCGTTTCCGCCGCGCTGCGCGGCACGCACGAGGTCCGCGCGCAGGCGGGTGCGGAGCGCCCACAGCGCGTCCGCGGGGATCGCCGAGGCGTCGAGCTCTCCGGTGGCGGCGGGGTCGCGCCAGCCGGGGACGTGCGCGTCGAGCAGCTCCTGCACCGCGGGGTGCATCCAGCTCGGCGCGTGCACGCCGTTCGTCACGTGCCCGATGGGGATCTCCTCGACCGGGAGCCCCGGCCAGAGGTCCTTCCACATCTCGCGGCTGACCTCGCCGTGGAGCTTGCTGACGCCGTTGGCGGCGCGTGCCCCGCGCAGCGCGAGCACGGTCATGCACAGCGGCTCGCCCACGTCGGAGGGCTTCACGCGGCCGAGGTCCATGAAGGCGCCCTCGGGCAGGCCCATGGACTCCCGCATGCCGCCCAGCGCCTCGCGCTTCAAATCCCAGTGGAAGCGGTCGTGGCCGGCAGGCACCGGCGTGTGGGTCGTGAAGAGCGTGCCGGCCTTCACGCGCGAGAGGGCCTCCCGGGGACGGAACCCGGCCGCCATCTCCTCGCGCCAGCGCTCCAGCACCGCGAAGGCGCAGTGGCCCTCGTTCATGTGGACCACGCCCGGGGTGATGCCGAGCGCGCGCAGGAGCCGCACGCCGCCGACGCCGAGCAGCACTTCCTGCTGGATGCGCGTGGCGTCGTCGCCGCCGTAGAGCTGCTGGGACAGCGCGCGGTGCTCCGCGCGGTTGCCCTCGAGATCGCTGTCGAGCAGGTAGAGGGTGGAGCGGCCGACCTTGAGCTCCCACGCCGTCGCGGCGTAGGTGTGGTGCCCGTGCGGGACCTCGATGCGGACGTCCAGCGGCTTGAGCGGCGTGTGCTCGAGGGGCACGGGCGGGTAGGCCACGACCTGGCGACCGTTGGCGATGACCTGCTTGAAGTAGCCCTCGCGGTAGAGAAGCCCGACGCCGACGAAGGGGATGCCGAGGTCGCTGGCGGACTTCATGTGGTCGCCGGCGAGCACCCCGAGGCCGCCCGAGTAGATCGGAAGGCTCTCGTGAAGCGCGAACTCCATGCTGAAGTAGCAGACCGGGTGCTTCAAGGACGGCACGTGCGCCGCGGCCCAGGTGTCGGTCTCGGCGAGGTAGGCCGCGAGGCGGGCCTCCACCTCGGGCAGGAGCGCGGTGTGCGCGGCCAGCACGTCGTCGGAGAGGTCGTCCACGAGGGCGTGCGGGTTGTGGCCCAGCTCCGCCCAGCGGGCGGGGTCCAGCTCCGAGAAGAGCCGCGTGGCGCGGGGATCCCAGCACCACCAGAGGTTGTCGGCGATTGCGTGCAGCCGGGCGCGGACGTCCATGAAGCCTCCGAAGCCCCTGCCCTATCGTCCCGCGACGGGGGACGCCCGGGGCGTTGAGGAGGCGGGCTCCTCGGGCGGGGGGCTGAGCCCGCCCCCCGCGGCCGCCGCCGGGCGAAGGGTTACCTCAACCGAAGTGTCGCAGCCGGTCCGGTCCAACTGAACCCGCAGAAGTTCAGCCCAGACAAAGGCACCTCGATCCCGTCGCTCGTAAAGCTCGCGGTCAGAGAGAAACTACGAAGGGAATCCGTGTTTATACAACCGGAAGGACTCTGCAGGAACATCTGCCCGGACAGTTGGCTCCCCCCGGACAAAACAATCGTTCCGTCAACCTGACCACATCCGATGCGACCCTGTACGTACAGGGACGGACCCAAGTTGGAGATCGTGGCAGAGATGGAGCCGGTGCAGTCGGTCGAGGTATTCCACGCCTGACCGTGCAACGCGACGGAGCCCAGGTAGCTGCCCACCACCATTCCCACAGGGTCCGTCACCCCATCACAGTCATCATCCAAGCCGTTGCCCCACACCTCGCTGTCCGCGGGGCTCACGGACGCGTTGGAGTCATTGCAGTCATCGTCGTTCCCGACGTAGCCATTGGGCGCGGCGCACGCGCCGAGCGGGCTCGAGGACGTGCCGTAGCCATCGGAGTCCCCGTCGAAGAACCACGTCGTCGGTCCCCCGACGGACGGGTCCGAATCGTTGCAGTCCCCGGAGTCCGCCGCCTCGCCGGCGGCCGGGAAGCACGCCCAGCCGCGCGGGCTGCCCACGCCGTAGCCGTCCCCGTCGCCGTCCGCGTACATCGTGACGAGCTGATCGGCCGGAAGGCTCGCGTCGTCGTCGTCCACGGCGCCGTCGCAGTCGTTGTCCGCGCCGTCGCACGTCTCGGTCGCGGCGGGGTTCACCGCGACGTCCCGGTCGTCACAGTCACCGCCGTCCGCCACGAACCCGTCGGGCACCGCACACCCATACTGCGGCGCGTCGGCCCCGCCGTAGCCGTCACCGTCCTGGTCGACGTATAACGTCTGCAACGCATCGGCAGGAACATCGTGGTCCGCCGCGTCGACGTAGCCGTCACAGTCGTTGTCGACGCCGTCGCACGCCTCGGACGCGCCGGGGTGTACGCCGACCGCGGCCTCGTCGCAGTCACCCACCTGCGCCACGTAGGCGCGCGGCGCGACGCAGGTGAGGATCGTCTGGGCGCTCGCGCCCCAGCCGTCGCCGTCGACGTCGTGGTACCAGCGGGTGCGCAGCTCTGACGGGACGATGTCGTCGTCGTCGGTCAGGCCGTCGCAGTCGTTGTCGACACCGTCGCAGGCCTCGGTCGCGCCAGGGTGCACGTCGCGGTCGACGTCGTCGCAGTCGGTGCCCCCGAAGGACGCATCGGTGTAGCCGTCCGCGTCGAGGTCCTCCAGCAACGAGACGCCGCCGTCCTCGCCGTCGAACCCGTCGCAGTCGTCGTCCGTCCCGTCGACGTCGAGATCGGCCGCGTCCGGATGCACGGCCGCGTCGTCATCGTCGCAGTCGGTGCCGCCGACCGCGAGGTCCGCGTAGCCGTCCGCGTCGGCATCGGGACCGTCCACGCCGTCGCAATCCTGGTCGATGTCGTCCACGTCGGCGTCCGCAACCCCGGGCTTCACTGCCGCCCGCGTGTCGTCGCAGTCCGTACCGCCCGACCACGCCGCCGCCACGCCGTCGTCGTCCCAGTCGAACCCGTCGAGCCCGTCGCAGTTCTGGTCGATTCCGTCGCCCACCGTGTCGCGCGTCCCAGGGTGCACGCTCGCATCGGTGTCGTCACAGTCGATGCCGCCCAGGCCGGCGGCGTCCACGCCGTCGCCGTCCGCATCGGTCGTCGACACGCCCGTATCGCCCCCGCCGCCGCCCGACGGGTTGCCGTCGAGGCCCGAGCAGTCCTGATCGACGCCGTCGACGCCGGTGTCCGCCGCGCCGGGATGCACGGTGGCGTCGCCGTCGTCACAATCGGTGCCACCCACGACGTCGGACGCTGCGCCGTCCCGATCCACGTCCGGGCCGTCGACGCCGTCGCAGTCCTGGTCGACGCCGTCCACGGCGGGATCCGCGGCGCCGGGCTGGCGGGCAGGGTCCTCGTCGTCGCAGTCGTTGCCGCCCGAGGCCCGCGAGGTCGCGCCGTCGCCGTCGCGATCGACCCCGTCGATGCCATCGCAGTCCGCGTCGAGGCCGTCGCCGGCCGCATCATCCGCGCCGGGATGGGTGTCCGCCGCAGCGTCGTCGCAGTCGGCCGCGCCCGCGTAGCCATCGCCGTCCGCGTCGAGCACGTAGCCGTCGGGGACCTTGCCCCCGAGCTCGTCCACCGACGGAAGACACGCCCCGAGCAGGGTGCTGGCGACGAGCAGGATCGAGCGGACAGGGGACATGCAGGCTCCGGGGACGGGTGGGGAGTAACGCGGCGATACGCGAGACCCCCGCCGCGGGCGGGGCCGGGGCGGGGGTTCGGGCGGCGTTCGGGGCGGCTCAGCGACCGGGCACCCAGCTCGGGGCATCGCTCCACGTGCCATTCTTCCGCTGAGACGAAGAATCACTCGTGATCGCGCCATATCCCTCGTCGAACTGGTACAGCGCCTTGGTGCTCGCCGTCGCCGCGAAGGTCGTCGGCGGCGTGAAGGACGTCGTGTAGAGCACCCCGTCGGAGATGCGCATCGCGTCGACGAGGAGGTTGCCGCTGAGGCCCGTGGACGCCGACGCGCACGTGCCGCTCGTGGACGATGTCGACGTTCCGACCAGGCTGCCCGCGACGAAGAGCTTCGACCCCGTCGAGGTGTACGTCGCGGCCACGTGGACCCACTGGTTCGTCCGGACGCCGATGCCCGTCTCCGCGCGCGGCGTGGACACCGTGCCGTGCGCAAAGAACCCGTACAGGTCGGAGTAGTACGACATCGTAGCGTCGGCTGCACCGCAGCCCCAGGTGCGGAAGAAGTGACCGGAGTCACCTGCGCTCGCGCCGGCATACACCCACGCCTCGACGGTCCACCCGGTGGTCGCGTTGAAGGTGAACGAGGGCCACGTCACGCTGCCGGCGGAGACCGCGCACGAACCCCGTCCGGTGACGGTGTCGTTGCAGTCCGAGCCGCCGTCTGCCACGCGCACGAGGCCGTCCGCGTCCGCATCGACGCCACACACGCCCTGCACCGACCCATCCGGATGCACATACATGTTCGCATCGTCGCAGTCATGACCGCCCGCGGCAATGTCGCCCCAGCCGTCGCCGTCGTAATCCGGCAGGCAGTTCCCGAAGGCCTCGTGTGACGGGCCCGGGCCCACGCCCGCGTCGGAGTCGTTGCAGTCACGACCGCCGTCCGCGACCGACGCGTAGCCATCCCCGTCGGCATCGGCAGCGCACAGCAGGAACTCCTGCGTCGCGGCGCCGAGGTACACGCTCGGGTCGAGATCGTCGCAGTCGTATCCCCCCGCGGCAACCGAGGTCTGACCGTCGCCGTCCATGTCGAAGCACGCCGCGGACGGCGTCATCGACACGGAAAGCGTCCCGTTGAAGGTGTGCGGATCGATTCCGGAGGGCAGCGCGACCGCCGCCTGGTGCGCCTCGGGATAGCCGTGGGGCCAGCTCACGTAGCCCACCGACACCGTGGGGTAGCTGGCACCGCAGTTCGGCCCGCCCGCACAGATGGATCCGAAGTACATCGGGAACCCGTCCGACGTTGTGCCGTCGGCGAACACCACGGCGACCTGCTCCGTCTGGGAGCTCCAAGCCACGTCCACCTGCGCGCGCAGACCGCCGTACACAGGCAGGAGATCCGCGAACTGGAATGTATTGTCCGTCGCGTACGCCAAGCCCATGCCCGACGCGAGGTATGTACCCGGTGTCGTGAGCCACTCGTCCGGCGCGCCGGCGGGAGGGGCGTCGAAGGCCGACATGGCGAGCAGGAGCGGTGGCGGGAGCACCGTGTCGTAGACCGCGAAGTCGTCAAACGTCGAACCCGAACCGCTCGCGCTGATCAGCACCCGCGCCTGCGGCGCCAGGTACTCTCCGAGCGAAACCGAACGCGCCAGCAACACCTGCGTGCCCATCATGACACGCATCTCCGCCGCGCAGCCGTTGTCCTCGACCCCGTCGCAATCCGCGTCGGTGACTTTCGAGCCGTACACGTAGCTGGAGTCGTCACAATCCGAACCACCGTCGGTTGTGGAGACGAATCCGTCGTAGTCCGCGTCCGTCCCGCACACCCCGGTTTCGCCCGTCCCGGGGTGCACGAGCGACTGCCCGTCGTCGCAGTCTGCGCCCGGGTCGAAGGCGCGGTCCATGGCGTCACGCGCCTCGCCGTACCCATCCCCGTCCACATCGGCGGCGCACAGAGACGGCTCATGCTCGGCCGCGCCCGGGTAGATCTGCGACCCGTACGCCGTGTACGGCACGTAGGCGTTGCCGTCCAGCACGAGGGTCGAGTACACGGCCACGTCCACGCAGTCGTGCCCGCCATCGAATTCGGACGCCCAGCCGTCGCCGTCCTCGTCCGCAGCGCAGAGCGTGGGCTCCTGCTCGGCCGCGCCCGGGTAGGCGAAGTTCGCGTTGTCGTTGCAGTCGGTGCCGCCGTAGGCCATGCCGACGAACCCGTCGAAGTCCATGTCGACGCCGCACGCGCCGTTCAGCGTGTCGGGCTTGACGGCGGCGTTCTCGTCGTCGCAGTCCGTGCCTCCGATCGACGTCGACAGGTAGCCGTCCATGTCCATGTCGCGCCCGCAGATCGTGGGGTTGTCACGGTCCGGATGCATCATGCTGTCGTGGTCGTCGCAGTCCGAGCCACCCTCGGCCGCGTTGCCCCACCCGTCATGGTCCGCGTCGTGCGCGCACAAGCCGGGGTTGCTCTCCCACGGGAGGGAGCCCGGGTGGACGAGGAAGTCGTTCTCGGCACAGTCGCCGGCACATACCGAGAACCCGTCCCCGTCGGAGTCGAGGTTTTCGCGGGTCGCCACGTTGCAGTCGTTGTCGACCTCTCCGTCGCACGCCTCGCGAAGCAGCGGCGAACGGTTCGGATTCTGGTCGTCGCAGTCCAGGCAGCTCGGAGAGCCGTCCTGATCGACGTCGATGCCGTTGTTGTCGACAGTGCCGTCACAGTTGTCGTCGATGCCGTTGCACACCTCGGGCGTGGGCACGTTCGCCGCGTCCGTGTCGTCACAGTCGTGGCCGCCGTCGGTGAACGCGCCGTAGCCGTCGCCGTCGCCGTCCTGCGCGCATACCGACGCGGGCTCGTTGGCCAGCGCGCCCGGGAACACGTCCATGTCCTCGTCGTCGCAATCCGTCCCCGCGTCGAACGAGAACGCGAGCAGGGTCACCACCATCGTGGTGCCCTCGTCCACAAACGTCCGGACCTGGCCGGGCATCACGCCGTAGCCGTCGCCGTCCACGTCCAGCGTGCACAGCGAGGGCTCCTGCGAGGCCACGCCGGGATGGATCGCGCGCGCGCTGTGGAGATCGATGTCGAGATTGCCGACCTCTTCACTGCTCTGCGTGCCGTACGTCGTCACGACACGCGCCGTGATGAACGCGTCGCCCGCGGGAGCATACGCGGGGACGTACTCGACGCAGTCCGTGCCTCCGTCGACGTCCCAGCCGTAGCCGTCGCCGTCGTAGTCGTGGGCGCACACGTCAGCGCCCTCGAGCGGCAGGGACCCCGTGTACACGGTCGGGTCGGCATCGTCGCAGTCGCTGCCCTGCGTCGGCACGGTCCCCGTCCCCCCGGCGCCGGACCACGCGCCCGCCAGGGCCTGGCCGCAGTGCGTGGCGGCGGAGTAGGCCGGGATGCCGTAGTAGTAGAGCCACACGTCGGTGGAGAAGGCATCCTCCGGCGACGCGTCGGCGTCCACCGAACACACGCCGTCCACGCGGCCCTCGGTCGGGCAGGCACCGGCGCTGAATGTCGTGTTGAAGCCGGCGGCCTGGAGGTCCGCGCACCACGCCTCTCCCGTCGGGTCGTTGCGGAACTCGACGCACACCGTCTCCTCCGGCACATCGCAGCTCGTGACCATGTCGCCGGGGTTTCCGACCGGGCCACCGCCCGCACCGCCCCCGGTCGTCTGACCGTACCCGGTGTTCGCGAAGACCGCGCCGACCTGCCCGTCGCGGTCGGCGTCCGTGCCGCACAGCTCCGGCAGGCGCGCATCCTCACGGACCTCGGGGTTCGTGTCGTCGCAGTCCGGCCCGCCGGCCACCGCGTCGAACGACCCGTCGTGGTCGTTATCGTCCGCGTCGAGCCCGTCGCAGTTGGCGTCGAGGCCGTCGTTCGCGTCGTAGTCGTAGAGGTCCGGCGCCCGGTCCGCGCGGGAGTCGTCGCAGTCGCTCCCGTGGTTTTGCAGGACCCAGTAGCCGCCGTTGATCACGTAGTACGTGTCCAGCGCGAACGTGTCGTCGCCCCACCCGTCGCCGTCCTCGTCGCGGGTGCAGGCGGGCACGCTCGACCCGACGTTGTAGAGGGTCTCGACGGGGGAGGTCTCATGCTCCGCGGCGCCCGTGTAGACCGTCGCATCGTCGTCGTCGCAGTCCACACCACCACTGAGAAGTGACGCCTGGCCGTCGCCGTCGGCGTCGGTGCCGTCGACGCCGTCGCAGTTCTGGTCGCGCCCGTCCCCGAGCACGTCCGTGGCGTAGGGGTTCACCGCGCCGTTGTGGTCGTCGCAGTCGGCGCCACCCTCGGCGGACGTGACGAAGCCGTCACGGTCGTAGTCGGTGGGGGCGGGGGCGTCCTCGCCCTCGGCACCGTCGCAGTCGTTGTCGACTCCGTCCGGCAGGTCGGTCACGCCCGGGTGGATGTCGCCGCGCGTGTCATCGCAGTCGTTCCCGCCGAACAGCGCGAGCGTGGCGTACCCGTCGTGGTCCGCGTCGAGTCCGTCCACGCCGTCGCAGTCCTGGTCGGTCCCGTCGATGGTCATGTCGGTCGTGAGACCCGGGCGCACGGATGCGCGCGTGTCGTCGCAGTCGTCCCCGCCGGACCACGGCGCGGCCACGCCGTCGTGGTCGCCGTCGTAGCCATCCACGCCGTCGCAGTTCTGGTCGAAGGTGTCGCCGGCCAGGTCGGTCGCCATCGGGTTGACGGCCGCGTTGAGGTCGTTGCAGTCGCTGCCGCCGAGCAGGACGGAATCGAAGCCGTCGCCGTCGAGGTCGCGGACGAGGTCTTCGTCGACGAGGCCGTCGCAGTCCTGATCGCCGGCGCTCGCACCGTCGGACACGCCGGGGTGGACGGCAGCGTCCGCATCGTCGCAGTCGGTGCCGCCGCCGAGGACGCTGGCGTAGCCGTCGCCATCGCCGTCCACGCCGTCGACGCCGTCACAGTCCTGGTCGGTGCCGTCGCCCGCGAGGTCCGGCGTGACGCTGGACACCGTGCTCGGATGGACGTCCGCGGCGGGCACGTGGCCCGCCATGTCGTCGCTGGCGTCATCGTCGCAGTCGGTGCCGCCCGACCACGACGCGGCGAAACCGTCCTGGTCGCCGTCGAAACCGTCCAAGCCATCGCAGTTCTGGTCGCCGCCGTCCCCGACGAGGTCGGTCGCGGCAGGGTTCAGCGCGGCGTTGTGGTCGTCGCAGTCCGGGCCACCGAACACCGCAGAGACGAAGCCGTCGCCATCCGCGTCGCGGTTCGCGTCGTTCGCGTCGACGCCATCGCAGTCCTGGTCGATCGTGTCGAGGGTCGTGTCCGACGCGCCCGGGCGGATGGACACGCCGCCCACGGGCGTGTCGTCGCAGTCGGTACCGCCCGAGGAGAGCGACGCGTACCCGTCCCCGTCGTCATCCACGCCATCGACGCCGGAGCAGTCCTGGTCGATGCCATCGACGGTGAGGTCGAACGCCGCCGGGAACACGGCCGCGCGCGTGTCATCGCAGTCGGTGCCGCCAGAGGCGAGCGAGGCGACGTCATCCGCGTCGGCATCCACCCCATCGAGGCCATCGCAATCCTGGTCGACCGAATCGCCCACCCGATCCGGCGCTCCGTCGTGGATGACGCTGTTGTGGTCGTCGCAGTCGCCCTCGCCGTCGGCAAAGCCGTCCTGATCGAGATCCACACCGTTCACGCCGTCGCAATTCTCGTCGGCGACCGTCGCGAGCGTGTCCGGGGCGCCGGGGTTCACGAGGGCCGTGCGGTCGTCACAGTCGATGCCGCCGGTCTCGCGCGCGGCGAATCCGTCGCGGTCCTCATCGCGGCCGTCGAGGCCGTCGCAGTTCTGGTCGACCCCGTCACCGACGATGTCCGTCGCGACGGGGTTGACCGCGGCGTTGTGGTCCTGGCAGTCGTCGCCGCCGTCCGCCGCGCTCACCGCACCGTCGCGATCGTCGTCACGCGGCGGCGGGAGATCGTTGCCGTCGATCTCGTCGCAGTCCTGGTCGATGCCGTCGACGGCCACGTCGTCGCCGCGCGTGTTGACGTGGGGATCCGCGTCGTTGCAGTCCTGCCCGCCCGCGGCCACCGTGCCGACGAACTCGGCCGCCTCGCCGTCATGGTCGAGGTCGAGGCCATCGAAGCCGTTGCAGTCGTTGTCGACGCCGTCCACGGACAGGTCCGCCGCGCCGGGCTTGATGGCGACGTCCCCGTCGTCGCAGTCCCCGCCGAGCGACCACCACGCGGCCACGCCGTCGTGGTCCTCGTCGTGACCATCCACGCCGTCGCAGTTGCCGTCCACACCGTCACCGGCGCGGTCGAACACCGCGGCGTTCACCGTCGCGTCGGCGTCATCGCAGTCATCGCCGCCGAGCGCGATGGCGACGAATCCGTCGTGGTCCACGTCCGGGTTCGGCGGGGCGTCCGCGGAGCCGTCGAGGCCCGAGCAGTCCTGGTCGATGCCGTCCACGGTCGTGTCCAGGCCGCCGGGATTCACGGTCGGGTCCGCGTCGTCGCAGTCCACGCCGCCGCTCCACGCCGCCGCCGCGCCGTCGCCGTCCGCGTCCTGCCCGTCGATGCCGTCGCAGTTCTGGTCGACGGTGTCGCCGACGAGGTCCGTCACGACGGGGCTCACGCCCGCGTTCCAGTCGTCGCAGTCGGTCCCACCGTAGAGCACGTCCGTGTAGCCGTCGCCATCGACGTCCTCGACGACCGGAGGCGCGTCGCTGCCATCCACGCCGTCGCAGTCGTCGTCGACGCCGTCGACCGCGAAATCCTCACGCTCGGGGTTCGCCGACGGGTTCGTGTCGTCGCAGTCGGTTCCGCCACCGGCCTGCGCGGCGTAGCCGTCCCCGTCGACGTCGGGGCCGTCGAGGCCCGAGCAGTCCTGGTCGACGCCATCGGTGGACGCGTCGTCCGCGCCGGGACGCACGGAGGCGTCCGTGTCGTCGCAGTCCAACCCGCCCGACCAGCCCGCGGCGATGCCGTCCTGGTCACCATCGAAGCCGTCGAGACCGTCGCAGTTCTGGTCGGACGAATCGCCGGCGAGGTCCGTCGCGCCGGGGTTCACCGCGGCGTTCGCGTCGTCGCAGTCCACGCCGCCGAGCTGCGCGGAATCGTAGCCGTCGCCGTCGACGTCGGTCACCACCGGCGTGGCGTCGTCGCCGTCGAGGCCCGAGCAGTCCTGATCGACCCCATCGGTCACGTCGTCGAGGACGCCAGGGTGGATGGTCGCGTCGGAATCGTCGCAGTCGCCGCCTCCGGCGAGCTGCGTGGCGACGCCGTCGCCGTCGGCATCCGGCCCGTCCACGCCGGAGCAATCCTGGTCGATGCCGTCGACGCCCACGTCGCCCAGCGCAGGCGAACGCGCCGCGTTGTCGTCGTCACAGTCGGTGCCGCCCGAGCCGATCGAGGCGACGCCGTCACGGTCGCGGTCGACGCCGTCCACCGCGTCGCAGTCGACGTCCAGCCCGTCCCCCGCGACGTCGCGCGCCAGCGGGTTGACCGCCGGGTCCGCGTCGTCACAGTCGGCGGGCGCGCCGAAGCCGTCCCCGTCGAGGTCGAAGGAGAAGATGAACCCGGTGTCCGTCGCCTTGTCGGCGGTCTGCGGGGCGCAGGCGGACAGGACGACGCTGCCGACGAGCGCGAGGGCGGTGAACGGACGCATGGACACTCCGAAGCGCGTTCACCTTACGACGGCGCGCGTCGTGATGTCAACGTGTGTCTCCGCGCACCCCCCACGGGGGTCTCAGCCTGCGGACTGCGCGTCCACCCAGGCCAGGATGCGGTCCATGTCCGCCCAGCGCGTCATCTTTCCCTCGGCGCCGAGCAGCGTCACCACGAGGCGCTGCCCGCGCGCGGTGCGGAGGACCGAGGTGAAGCAGTAGCGCGCGGTGTCCGTGTAGCCGGTCTTCGACGCGAGGAACTCGAGTCCGTCGCGACCGAGGAGGCGGTTGGTGGAGAAGAGCCGCCGCGGCGCGGCGCGGTTGCTGCGCACGATGTCCCAGCTCGGGGCCGTCGACACCAGCGACAGCGTCGGGTGGGACGCCACGGCGACCGTGGCCCGGGCGATGTCGCGGGCGGTGGAGAGGTTCTCGTCCTCGAGGCCCGACGGGTCCGTCCAGGAGCTGCGGTCCATGCCGAGCTCGTGGCTGACGAGGTTCATCCCTTCGACGAAGCGGTCGACGTCCTGCCCGGCCACGGCGGCGAGCCCGAACGCGGCACGGTTGTCGGATGCGACGAGCGCCGCGCCGAGCGCGTCCCAGCCCTGCAGGCAGTCCCCGGTGCTGAGGTGCGAGGGGGCGCCGCTGCGCGTGGGGTACTGCGCCGCGCCGACGCAGAAGCTCGTCTCGAGGTTCCCGCCGTCGCGCACGAGCGTGAGCGCCGACACGAGCTTCGTGATGGACGCCACCGGCCGCACGACGTCCGCGTTGCGCTCGAACAGGACACGATTGGCGTCGAGATCGTAGACGAACGCGGCCCGGCTGCCGACGCTGGGGCCGCGCTCGGGACCGCGGAGGTCCATGCCGTAGGCGAGCGCGTCGAGGTCCTGCGACGGCGGCAGCCAGTCGGGCGCCAGCCACGCGCTCCCGGCGGTCGGCGCCGCGCGGAGCGGCCGCTCCGGCTGGCCCGTCGGCACGAATGCATCCACCGGGGACGCGGAGAACCACGCGGCGAGGCCCGCGAGCCCGACGACGGCGACGGTGGACGCGGTACGGAGCATGAACCTCAGCGTGCGCGTCTCCATCCCTGACCCCCGAAAGCGCAGGCGTCTAACCACCTGGGCCCTTGGCATGTCAAGCACGAAGACGGGTGGGACGCCCGGCCCAGGAGGGGACGGGTCTCCTCCCTCCATCGGCGGAGTCGTGGGCGGGCTTGAGGCCGATCCGACGACGGCGGACTAAGGCGCGTGCATGCACGCCGAATCCCACGCCGACCCTGCGTCCCACGCCGAGGGCGGACGCCAGCTCACCGTCCGCGCCATCCTCGCCGGGATGCTCCTGGGCGGGTTCATGTCGCTCTCGAACCTGTACACGGCGCTCAAGCTCGGGTGGAGCTTCGGCGTGTCGATCACCGCGGGCATCCTCGCGTGGGGCATCTTCGCTGTGCTCTTGCGGGTCGGCGTCGTGCGACGGGCGTTCGGCATCCTCGAGAACAACGCGATGCAGTCCGTGGCGAGCGCGGCCGGGTACATGACCGGCGGCGGCACCGTCGCGGCGATCCCGGCGCTCATGATGATCACCGGCGAGGCGATGCCGGGCATGCAGATGTTCGCGTGGATCACGACCATCGCGCTGCTCGGCGTCATCATGGCGATCCCGATGAAGCAGCAGATGATCAACGTGGAGCAGCTGCGCTTCCCGTCCGGCGTGGCGGCGGCGGAGACGCTCCGCGCCCTGCACGCCGACAGCGCCGAATCCGCCGACAAGGCGCGGCTGCTCGGGTGGAGCGGGGCGCTCGGCGCGGTCGTCGCGTTCCTGCGCGACGCCAAGGCCCGATGGATGCCGTTCAACCTGCCGGAGAAGATCGCGATCCCGGGCCTCACGCTCAAGGGCCGCCCGCTCCTCGACTACACCGTGGGCTTCGAGGGGAGCCTCATCATGATCGGCGCCGGCGCGATCATGGGCTGGCGCAGCGCATGGAGCCTGCTCGCCGGCATGGGCGTGAACTATCTGCTGCTCGCACCGTGGCTCTACGAGCAGGGCATCCTCGACCCCAAGCTCGGCTACAAGCACATCGTCTACTGGAGCGTGTGGTTCGGCAGCGCGATGATCCTCACGAGCGGCCTGCTCGCGTTCGCGTTCCAATGGCGTACCGTCGTGAGCGCCATCCGCAGCGTCGGGGCCGCCGCACGGGCCCGCACGGGCGAGGACGACCGCGAGGTGCCGATGACCTGGTTCGTCGGCGGCATGCTCGCGCTCTCTCCCGTCGTGATCGTGCTGGAGTACGTGTTCTTCGACATCCACCCGGCGCTCGGGCTCCTGAGCGTGGTGCTGGGCTTCTTCATCGCCATCGTCGCCTGCCGCGCCACCGGCGAGACGGACACGACGCCGACCGGCGCGCTCGGGAAGATCACGCAGATCACCTTCGGGGTCCTGGACCCGGGCAGCATGGCGACGAACCTCATGACCGCCAACGTGACCGGCGGCGTCGGCCTGCACGCCGCCGACCTGCTCACCGACCTCAAGAGCGGCTACCTGCTCAAGGCGGATCCGCGGCAGCAGTTCTGGGGACAGTTCTTCGGCGTGCTCGCGGGCTCGCTCTTCGTCGTGCCGGCGTACCGCCTCCTCATCCCGACGGCGGACGTGCTCGGCACCGACGCGTGGCCCGCGCCGGGCGCGCAGACCTGGAAGAGCGTCGCGGAGCTGATGGCGAAGGGCCTCGGGAGCATGCACCCCTCCGCGCAGATCGCGCTGGTCACGGGCGCGGTGCTCGGCATCGTGCTGGTGCTGGCCGAGAAGGCGTTCCCGAAGGCGAAGCCGTACATCCCGTCCGCCACCGGCCTCGGTCTCGCCTTCACCACGCCGGCGTACAACACCATCTCCATGTTCGTGGGCGCGCTGATCGCGCTGGTGCTGGAGGCGCGACGCAAGGACCTCGCCGACCGCACCCTCGTGCCGGTCAGCTCCGGCCTCATCGCGGGCGAGAGCCTCATGGCCGTCGCCATCGCCGCGCTCGCCATGGCCGGCCTCCTGGAAAGCTGAGGGGCGTGGCCTCGCCGCTCGAATCGCTGCGCCTTCGTCTCCCCGTCGCACGCACGCTCGGACGACGCTGGGACAACGACGCGATGCTGGCGCGCGTGCGCGCGCGCTACCGTGGCGACGCGGACGGGTGGAGCCCGCTCGCGCGTCGCCTGACGGCGCTCTGGAAGATCTGCGGCACCGACGTGCGGACGCTCGAGGAGGACGCGGCCCTGCCGTTGGCGCCGCACGCCGCCGACGTGGCACGCACGCTGCTCGCGCGGGAGTCGATCGACACCGCCGACCTCGACGTGCTCGTCCACGCCGACATCGCGCGGGAGGTCTACGAGCCCGCCACCGCGGCCGCCGTGGCGGACGTGCTCGGGGCCCACCGCGCGCTGCCCTACGACCTCACGAGCGCCTGCGCCGGAGCCGTGCTCGGACTGCAGGACGCGGCAGGACGCATGGCGCTCGACGGGAGCCTCCGCCACGTCGTGGTGACGACCGCCACGCTGACGGCCGGGCACCTGCGCACCGACCTCCAATCCCCCGGGGACGTGGACACGCTCGGTGCCGGCCTCACGCTGGGGAACGCCGCGAGCGCCATGCTGCTCACGCGCGACCCCGGAGGCCCGGGGGGACGCCTCGTGGCGATCCACGCGGCAGGGCTCCCGGCGCACCGGGACCTCTGCGAGGCGCCCATCGGCGGGCACTTCCGCAGCGACGGGGCGGCGTTGTTCGCCCTCGCGCGGCATGTCCCGGGGCACCTGCGGGCGCTCTGCGACCGCGCCGGCTGGGACGTCGACGCGGTCGACCTGTGGGTGTGCCACCAGCCGAGCAACCGGGTCCTCCGCGAGGTCGCCCGCGCGCTGCGCGTCGACCCGGCGCGGATGCCCGGCCTGCACCATCTCCACGGAAACTGCGCGGCGAGCGCCGTCCCGCTCGCGCTGGCGCACCTCGCCGCGGAGGGACGGCTCCGACCGGGCGGTCGCGTGGTCCTCACCACCGCGGCCAGCGGCTTCGTCATGGCGGGGGTGGCGCTGGTCTGGGAGGGCTGAGCGGCCCGAAGGCCTCCTCCAGAAACGCGGTGTCGGCACGGATGCGGGCCTCGTCGAACCCGAAGGCGGCCGCATCGTAGCGGTGGGGGCTCTCCCACGCGCGCTGACGCGCGGCCGTGTCGCGGATCGCGGCGGCGAGCGCCTCGTCGACGGGATGGTCCAGGAACGCCAGGATCGCGCGCATCTCGCCTTCGAAGTCCGCCATCAGGGCGTCGTAGCGCACGATCCGCACGCGCTCCGGCGGTAGCTTGCCCGCGCGGTACGCATCCGCCAACCCCCGGTACAACCGCACCGAGCCGTCGTAGAGCCGCGTGAACCAGCGGGCGCGCACGGCGTCGGGCACCCGTCCCAGGTCGAAGGCGCGGCCCACCACCCCGTGCAGCAGCGAGAGGCCGCTCGGGATCACCTCGACCGGATCGCGAAGGAGCAGCAGGAACCGCGCGTCGGGAAAGGCGGCGAGCGTCTCTTCCGGACGGAGCGCCATGCTGAACAGCTTTCCGACCGCCCGGTCGCGGCCGTGCCACCATGCGTTGCGACGCTGCGCCTCGGCGAGGAACGCGAAATCACGCGGCGCCTGCGCCCGCGGCTGCAACCCCAGCGCCTCCGGGTGCTCCGCGTCGTCCCACGCGAGCAGGTAGCCCCACGCGAAGAGGCCGTCGAAGAAGCGGAAGAACAGGAGCGCGTCGTCGGTCTCGACGCTCGTGAGCGACGTCGGGTGCGCCGCCGTGCCGTGAAAGCGCGCGGGGCTCACGCGTTCGAGCAGCCCGAGCAGCGGACGCACCAGGGGCCGCAGGCACACGGCGGGCCACAGCAGCTGCCACAGCTCGAAGCCCGCCCCGACCCCGTGCGACACGAGCCAGCGGTGCAGGAAGGTCGTCCCCGAACGCGGGTTTCCGACGACGAACACCGGCGGACGGACCCGCCATGCGCGCAGCCCGGGGGACACCCACGGATCGAGCGCCCACCCGACCGCGACGAGCGCCCGGTGCAACAGGAGCCCGAACCCGACGAGGACCGGCGCCCGGCCGAAGCGGGCCCGCAGGATGCGTCGCGCGTGCAGGAGCCTGCGGATCATGCCGAAGCGTGCCCCGGATCGCGGAGATCGTCCAGCGGCGCCGACCGCGCCGCGGTTAGGTCCAACACGTGGACTTGCACGACCAGGCCTCGCTGCTGCCGACCGAGCCGGGCGTCTACCTGTTCAAGGACCGCCACGGCACGGTGCTGTACGTCGGAAAGGCGCGCAACCTCCGCGCGCGCGTGAAGCAGTACCTGTCGGGCCACGATTCCCGGCAGATGGTGCGGTACCTCGTGGCCGCCGCGCGCACCGTGGACGTCGTGCCGGTGCACAACGAGCGCGAGGCGCTGCTGCTCGAGAACACCCTGATCAAGCAGCACCGTCCCCGCTTCAACACGCAGCTGCGCGACGACAAGAGCTTCCTCCACCTGCGCATCGACACGCGCGCCGCGTGGCCGCGGTTCACGCTCGCGCGACGGGTCGAGGGGGACCGCGCACGGACCTTCGGGCCGTACACCTCTGCCACGGCGGCGCGGCAGACCCTCGCGATGGTGCAGCGCACGTTCCCGCTGCGCACCTGCACCGACCATGTGCTGCGCACCCGCACGCGCCCGTGCATCGTCCACCAGATGAAGCGATGCGTCGCGCCGTGCGTGCGCGCCTGTGGCAAGGAGGACTACGACGCGATCGTGGAGGACGCGATCGCCTTCCTTTCGGGCCGCACCCGCGCGCTGCGCGAGCAGGTGCTCGCCCAGATGCAGACCGCCGCCGAGGAGGAGCGCTTCGAGGACGCCGCGCGTCTGCGCGACCTGCTCGCGACGCTGTCGGCCGCCTCGGAGCGACAGTCCGTCGTCGACGTGAAACTCGGGGATCGCGACGCGTGGGCCCTCGCGCAGAACGGCGCGCGCGGGGTCGCCGTGCAGGTTCCGATGCGCGGGGGAGCGCTGATGGAGCCGCGCGCCTTCCCGTTCGACGCGCTCGTGGGCGAGCCCGGGGAGCTGCTGTCGTCGTTCCTCAACGCCTTCTACGACGACGCGGAGGTCCCCCCGGAGATCCTCGTGCCGGTGGCGCCGGAGGACGCCGAGGCGCTCACGGCGGTGCTCTCCGAGCGACGCGGGAGCGCCGTGCGCCTGCACGTGCCCCAGCGCGGGGACAAGCTCCGCATCGTGGAGATCGCGGAGGAGACGGCGCGGGCGCGGGCGGAGGCCAGCGACCCGCGGGCGGAGCGGCTGGCGCGCGCGCTCGAGGGGCTCGCGGAGCTGGCCGACCTGCCGGCGCCGCCCCTGCGGATCGAGTGCTTCGACAACTCCAACCTGCAAGGCACCGACCCCGTCGCGAGCCAGGTGGTGTTCCTGGAAGGGCGGCCGTCGCGGAAGGACTACCGTCGCTACAAGGTGCGGACGGTCGTCGGCGCGGACGACTTCGCGACGATGGCGGAGATCCTCGAGCGACGGCTGCGACGCGGGACGGAGGCCGACGACCTCCCCGATCTCGTCGTCGTGGACGGCGGCGCCGGACAGCTCAACGCGGCGCTGGCGGTCCGGGACCGGCTCGGCCTCTCCCGCCCCGCGATGATCGGCCTCTCGAAGCCGCGCACGGAGCGACGGAACGGAGACCGCGACGCCACCGACAAGATCGTGCTGCCCGGCGCGGACGAGCCCATCCGCCTCGCGGAGCACGACCCGATCCTGCGGCTGCTCCAGCATCTCCGCGACGAGGCGCACGACACGGCCGTCGGGTTCCACCGGACCCAACGCAGTCGCTCGCACCTGCACGGGCTGCTCGACGAGGTGCCCGGCATCGGGAAGACGCGCCGCGTCGCGCTCCTGCGCCACTTCGGTTCGGTGGCGGCCCTGCGCGCCGCGACCCCGGACGCGATCGCCGACGCCCCCGGCATGGGGCCGGGCTTGGCGGCGCGCATCCACGCGGCGCTGCACAAGGCGGGCGACACCCCGGCGTAGCACCGGCTACACTCCGCAGGACCACGGAGACACCCATGCGCCTGACCTTCCTCGCCCTGCCCGCCCTCCTCGTCGCCTGCGGCGGCAGCGCCAAGGACACGGCCGACACCTCCACCGACACCGCGACGGGGACGTCGACCGGTACGGACTCCAGCGCCGATGGCGCCGTCCTGTACAGCACCTACTGCGCGTCCTGCCACGGTGCGAACGGCCAGGGCGGCGGCGGCAACCCGAGCCTGCGCGACGAGGTGCCCGAAACCAGCGACGCCGAGCTGCGGAATGTCATCCTCAACGGGGACGGACGCATGCCGGCGATCAGCGTGCCCGCGGACGACCTGCCGGTGCTGATCTCCTACCTGCGCGCCACCTTCGGCTGATCGCGCCCACGGAGACCCCATGCACACCCACGCCCTCCTGGCCCTGATCGTCGCCTGCGGCGGCACGTCCACCGGGAACACCGCCGGAAGCCACACCGCGACGGCGACGTCCTCGGGGACCGATGCGTCCACGACGACCGACACGTCCACCGGGACCGCATCCGGCACCTCCACCGGCACGGGCTCCGAGGGGGCCGCGCTGTACGCCACCTACTGCGCGGGCTGCCACGGCGCGGACGGCGGCGGCGGCACAGGACCGAGCCTCGGGTACAACGTCAGCGGGAAGTCCGACGACGCGCTGCGGACGCTCATCACGGAGGGACAGGGCTACATGCCCCCGATCGGCATCCCCGCGGAGGACATCCCCGCGCTGATCGCCTACCTCCGCGCCACGTTCACGCACGGCGGCTGAGCGCTCACGGTACTGGGCGCGGCTCCACCGGGCGCACCGTGCCCGGCAGGATTCCCCGCAGGTCGAGGCGCAGCCACCGCGCGGGAATGCCGCACAGCTCCCCGGGCTTGCCGTCGCCGTCGGTGACGACCACACCGAGCCCGTCATCGCCGACCGCGATCCCCTCCGCCTGCGGCGGGATGGGCACCGGCAACGGGACCGGCCGCGCGCCGGGCTCCGGGAGCCACCAGAGGCGGTGGTCCAGCTCGCTCTCGTGCACGGGCCCTGACAGCACGAGCAGCCCGTTGGCCCACGGCGTCAGGTCGCGCACCCCGTCGCCGGCGAGGTCGAGGACGAGCGGCGCCACCGGCAACGCGGGCCCGTAGAGGTCGTCGCCGAGCGAGACGAGGAGGGCCTTGTCGCCCTCGCGCGGGCTGCGCAGGCCGACCCACAGCCGTCCGCGCCACCACGCGGCGCCCTCGACGTTGAGGCCTCCCTCCTCGGGCGGAAGGCCCCGCGCGGCCTCGCACAGCGCGCAGGCGCGCAGGTCCACGCGCG
>JACCDP010564920.1_pt1 | contig 24992 bp, 29 predicted proteins | sample 7445841 | NCBI WGS metagenome assembly JACCDP01 (sample SAMN15323441, study PRJNA562643) | freshwater metagenome | isolation source: river surface water | place: USA:Blue River Watershed | collected 2017-08-17
CGGGCTCTGCGACAGTAAAAACATTCACCGCAATGCAGTGATGGATCAACTGCAACTAAATCCCCAATTTTTACCTCTTTAACACCTTTGCCAACTGCTACAACTTTTCCGGCCATTTCATGTCCAGGAATTATTGGAAGAGTCGGTGCAAATTCACCTTCTAGAATATGTAAGTCAGTCCCGCAAATTCCTACACTCGCGACCTTAACAATTACATCACGATCACCAGGTGTTGGATCAGGAACATTCTCAATTGCAACTTTGCCAATACCAGTTATTACAGCTGCTTTCATGGCTAGTTGTTAATCAACTTAACATGCGATGGATTTAGCTCTTCAAGTGAACAAACGCCAAGTAGTTTCATCGTGCGAACCATTTGGGTGCGCAGGATTTCTAAACTGCGATCAACGCCTTCTTTACCGCCAGCCATTAGTCCATACAGATATGCACGACCAATCCAAGTGAAATTAGCGCCAGCTGCGATGCAGGCAACAACATCTGCGCCGTGCATGATTCCGGTATCGGCATGTATCTCAAACTTCTTGCCAAGTGCTTTACGAGCTTCAGGAATCAATAGATATGGAACTGGTGCTCGATCAAGTTGCCGGCCGCCGTGATTTGAAAGTGAAATTGCATCTGCACCAGCTTTTTGTGCAAGCACTGCATCATCAATACTTTGGATTCCCTTTACCAAGAGATTTCCATCCCATTGCTTACGAATCCACTTTAAATCTTCAAAGGTAACCGTCGGATCAAACATTGAATCTAGAAGTTCAGCAACTGTGCCCTTCCAGCTATCAAGTGAGGCAAACTTGAGTGAATCTGTAGTCAAGAAGTTGAGCCACCAAGCAGGTCTTGGAAGTGCATTTAAAATTGTTTTTGAAGTTAATGATGGTGGAATTGTCATTCCATTTCTTACATCGCGAAGTCTCGCACCAGCTACCGGAACATCGACGGTAAGAACCAAAGTATCGAAACCTGCAGCCTTTGCTCTATCAACTAGCGCCATTGAGCGATCGCGATCTTTCCACATGTATAACTGGAACCAATTGCGGCCATCTGGTGCAATTCTTGCAACATCTTCAATAGACCGAGTTCCCATAGTTGAAAGCGTGTAAGGAATTCCAGCATCACGGGCTGCAGTTGCACCCGCATATTCGCCCTCGGTCTGCATCATTCGAGTAAAACCGGTTGGTGCAATTCCAATTGGCATGGACATTATTTGGCCAAGCATTTTTACCGAGGTATCAACAACTGAAACATCGCGCAAAATTCTTGGTTGAAATTCAACTCTTTCAAATGTGGAACGTGCTCTAATCAAACTCGATTCCGAATCAGCACCACCATCGGTGTAATCAAACGGTGCCTGCGGTGTCCGGCGCTTAGCAATATCTCGTAAGTCATAAATTGTTAAGGCTCTAGATAATCTACGTTTCCGGCCATTGAATATCGGTTTACGAAATCGCATTAATCCGGCCAACTCTTTTACCCCAGGAAAGCGGCGTTTAACTTTTAATTGGCCCATAGGAAAATACTACACATCTGATTTGGGTAGGGATATGCTTCGATTCCTCATGACAGATAATCGTAAAATCCTGATTTTAAACGAGAATGACAATATCGCGGTCTGCCTCGTTGATATGGAAGATGGCGAAGTCATCAGACAAGATGACCTAAATCTCACTATTCAAAATCGAATTCCTCGTGGTCATAAAGTGGCTACTAAAGCTATCGCCAAAGATGAGGGCATCATTAAATATGGCGAACGCATGGGGCACGCAACTAGCGAAATAAAAATTGGCGAGCATGTCCATACTCATAATGTTCTAGGTGACCGTCTTTCAACGGAGCAAGTTAATTTGGAGCAAGAAAATTGAGCATGAAAGGGTTTGACCACGGCAACCGTGGCATTGGAGTTCGGGATCATCAATTAATTCTGCCTTCTGTTGTCTGCTCTACAAGAGTCTCAAGTCGAATCGCTAAAGAGATCGGCGCAATAACTTTTGCCCATCAACATGGATGTGGCTTTATTGGCAACGATGTTGGGCGCATTACCGAATATTTCGCAGCTCTTGCGAATCACCCAAATGTTAGCTCCACTCTTGTCGTAGGGCTTGGCTGCGAAACAATTCAAGGTAACGAGTTAGCCGATAAGTTACTTGCGAAGAATAAATCTACAAATTATTTAGTAACACAAGAAAGCGGCGGCGTTCAAGGAACAGTAGATTCAGGTGTTGCAGCGGCGAAGGCCTTGCAGGCCTATTACCAACCAACTCCGGTTGTCCTTCCAAGATTGCACCTTGGCATAGATCTTTCAAATGACGACTTAAAGGTAGATGAAATTGTTGCAGCACTTACAAATGTCGGCGTTGATATAACAGTTGCTGCGTCACATAAGAATTCTGGTCTGAACTTCTCGGATTTGATGGAATCTGGCGTTCATGTCATTCTCTCGTTCCCTGATGGAAATCAACCAGCTTCTGGTTTCCCGTTAATTCCAACAATTAATGTTGCAAGTAACTCGCCGCTTCACCTAGCGCTTTCAGATGATTTCGATTTAAGTGCAGACGCAACTAGCGCAGAAATTATGGAGAAGATTTACTCAGTGATAAATGGTGAATTAACTAAAGTCGAAGCTCTTGGGGCTGGCGAAATTATTGCTGGACGCGAGGTGCGAAGTGTCTAATCAGTTGACTGCATTTGCTAGAACAGATGAGAGATGGGGATTACGAAACCACGTCTTAATTTTGCCGCTGCACTCTGCCCTCTCGGCTACTGCAAGGAAAATCGCAGATGAATCAGATGGCGCCGTTGCTGTAAGCCATGACTGGTCGGGCGAAGTTGATGGCGATTTTGATCGCATTATTAAAACGTTCTCCGGTTTTGCAGCAAATCCAAATAATTTTGCAACTGTCTTTATAACAATCGGAACTCCTGGCGAACTATTGATTATTGATTTAGCTAAGAAATTAGGTATAAATAAAGCAGAAGTATTAAACGTTGCTGAACTTGGCTCTATGAGCAAAATTGCTGATGCTGGTTTAAAGATTGCAAACTCGCTTGTAAAAGCGGCTAAGGCACAATCTCGAGTTAGCGCTCCCTGGAGTGCAATAACACTTGGGCAAGAATGTGGTGGTTCGGATGCACTATCTGGAATTACTGCAAACCCAGCACTTGGCGTTGCAAGTGATCGATTGGTCGAACTGGGATCAGCATCGGTTCTAGGTGAAACAACTGAAATTCTTGGCGCCGAACATCTCTTGGCAGCACGTGCGATAACGCCAGAGATTGGTGCACAAATTATCGAAACTGTTGCCCGATACGAGCGATCAATTAATTATGAAGGTATTGATATGCGCGGCGCGCAACCATCTCGTGGAAATATAGAAGGTGGTTTAACAACGCTAGAAGAGAAATCCCTTGGCGCTGCGAAGAAAGCGGGAAGTGCACAATTTTCTGGAGTTCTCGAATACGCAGACCAAGTCCCGAAATCTGGTCTTTACTTTATGGATACACCTGGACACGACACTGAACAGCTAACTGGTTTCGCAGCAGGTGGCATAAATGTTGTTGTATTCACCACCGGACGTGGAACTCCAACTGGTTCAGCAATTATGCCAACAATTAAGGTTGCAACAAATACCACTATGGCAACCGCGATTCCAGATTTGATTGATTTGAACGCTGGAACTATTGCAGATGGCTTGAAAACTCTGGCTGACGTTGGTGGAGAACTCTTTGATTTAATCATCGAAGTCGCAAACGGTAAGTTAACTAAAGCTGAAAAGGGTCTCCATCACGAGTTCTCATTATCTCGTATGTATAACACTGTAATTAAATAGTTAAGGCAATACGTTAAGCCTGCTGGCAAGAGCAGGATCTATCTGCCAATCTCTTAACATTTTCTTATAGCTTTCAATATCTTTTGAATCTGGTTTTGCACCGGTTTTAACAGCTCGAATCATGATATTTCTTGGCGTATGTTCCCCGCCGATGAATTCAATAACTTCAGTTCGGTATCCAAGTAACTTAAGGATTTGAGCCCGAAGTGCATCTGTCATCAAGTCACCAAGGCGTTCTTTCATCAAACCATGTTTAGTGAGCAGATTCCAAGGTTCTGGAACACTACTCATTTGGGTCTGCAGATCATGCTGGCAACAAGGTGCAATTAATAATAATTTCGCTCCCCCGTTAACTGCCCATGCGATTGCATCGTCAGTGGCGGTATCGCAAGCATGAAGCGCAATTGCGACATCACATGATTGCATCGAAGTTTGTTCTATTGCCTCTGCCTTAAATTCAATTGTTTTCTCAATCTTAAGTCGCTTTGCGATTTCAGTATTGCGCTTTAAGGATTCAGGTCTGATATCAATTCCAGTTACATGCACTGGCATGTTGATACTTCTTAGGTATTGATGAACTGCAAAAGTTAAGTAAGCGTTTCCGCAACCTAAATCAGCGATTACTAATGGTTTCTCGGAGGTTGGATTAGCGATTTGTTTAGCTTCAATTGCTGCATTAAGAGTTGGCACAAGCAAGCGCAGGAACTCTTCTACCTGTAAATACTTATCGGCCTTTGTCGGCTTAACTCGCCCATCAGAATCTGAGATTCCAACTTCAATCAAGAACGGATCTGAAGCATCTAGCAATCGGCTCTTTTTACGATCGTGCTCAAGATTCTGCTCGCGAGAACCTTTCTCTTCGTGAACTTGGGCCTCACCTTTCTTGGTGATTCGAATCGTCAAAGCGCCACTCGTGTGCTCGACCAAAATGTTGGCATAGCCCATTTCTAAATAGGCTTTTGCATCAAAATCTTTGGCTTCTAAATTCTTAGTTGTAGTTACTCGACCATCATTCTGCGAAATCTGAAGCGAGAGGCCACCTTTAATCGATACCGGCCGGATATCAATTCTTTCAAATGGAACGGACATATTCCGGCGACGCCCAGAGAGCACAACTCGGACTAGCTTTGGAGTATCTTTTATTAAATCATGCGCACTATTTAGCGCTACATCCAAATCGGTAGCCATCTAAAGGCTTTTCATAATTCGGGATGCAGCCTCTTCAATTTGAGAATCGGTAGCAGTCATCGCAATGCGAATATGTTGAGCACCAGCTTCACCGTAGAAGATTCCGGGTGTTGCGAGAATTCCGATATCAGCAAGCCATGAAACTGAATTCCAGCAATCTTCACTTCGCGTGCACCAGATGTATAGACCAGCGTTTGAAAAATCAATCTGGAATCCAGCAGCAATAAGCGCAGAACTTAAGACTTTACGACGATTTGCATATCGCTTGGCTTGGGTTGACACATGTTCTTCATCTCCGAGCGCCGCTGTCATCGCTCTTTGGATAGGAAGCGGAGTTAGCATCCCAGCATGTTTTCTGACTTCACGAATTTCGGCAATCAAATCAGGATCACCAACAATTAACCCAGCACGATATCCAGCCAAGTTAGAACGTTTAGACATTGAATGAACCGCAATTAAATTCTTATTGTTTCCATTGGCCAGTTTCAGAATTGATATCGGGGCTGGGCCGGTAGCTGGAAAATTTATATAACACTCATCACTTGCAACTATCGAATTATTATTTCTGGCATATGCGATTACGGCTTCTAATTCTGATTCGCTATGAACACGACCGGTTGGATTTGATGGTGAATTTATCCAAGCTAGATCAGACTTTGGCCAAGTTGTTGCATCTATATCAACTGCGATATTCGCAGATTCGTTAATCATGGAACCAACTAAATAAGTTGGATAAGCAACTTTGGGATATAGAACTGTTTTTGCTTGAAGAATTGTGGGTAGCCAAGCAACCAATTCTTTAGACCCGATTGTCGGCAATACATCGAATTCACCGCTTGCGCCTAGAACATTTGTGGCCCAATTGCGCATCGCACTTCTAAGTTCTGACGTTCCAATTGTTAGTGGGTAACCAGGAGAATTTGCTGCAGCTTTTAATTCTTGTTGAATAAACTCTGGAGTTGCATCAACGGGTGTTCCCTGAGATAAATCAATTATTCCGCCAGAATGTTCGCGAGCGCGTGCACCAAATGGCGCTAAGGCATCCCAAGGAAAATCTGGAAGTTTCAGAGTACTAACTACTCAGCTTTAGGAGGTAGCGCTTTAACCATTGCGTGATCTGTTGCAGATGCACCAACTTTGGCAGCGCCGCCAGGTGAACCAATTTCAACGAAAAATTCGCTATTGGCTTTGCCGAATTCTTTCCACGCCGATGGAATGTCATCCTCGTAGTAGATAGCTTCAACTGGACATACTGGTTCGCAGGCACCGCAATCAACACATTCGTCGGGTTGGATATAAAGCATCCGGCCACCCTCGTAAATGCAATCAACAGGACATTCCTCGATACAGGATTTATCCTTAACGTCTACACACGGTTCTGCGATTATGTATGTCAATTTGCTACCTTCCTAACTAATCTAATGTGCCTAGGATAGCGAATACCTGCAATTTCGTAGGTCTCGAACTCCAGTAATTCGCAGAAAGAAGGAGCAGTCAATATGGGAAATCCCACTCCTTCGCTAACTGAGATTGGAAAGCGAGTATCGATTCGGCTACACGAGCCAGATGGCGGATTTCGAGATTTGCTTGGGACCTTGGAAGAGATAGATGTGGTCCGCAAAAAAGATGGGTCACTAGTCCGATTTGATCATAATGTTATTGCGATATGGAAAGTGGTTCCCGAGAAGTGAACACCGGACTCTTTATCTTTGACACCAAGGCTCGCGCAGTAAAAGAAGTCTGCGCAAAGAATGGCTTTGAAGTTTCGATTTACTGCTGTGGACCGACCGTTTACCGCGATGCGCATGTCGGAAATCTGCGCACCTTCTTACTTGGAGACTTAATAACACGAACCCTTACATTTTCTGGAATTGATTCAAGGCTGATTCAGAACATCACCGATGTGGGACATATGGCAGAGGATATTGCTGGCAATGAAGTTGGCGGCGATAAATTACTTGAGCAATCAAAAATTGAAGCCAAAGATCCATTTGAAATTGCCCGCAAATACGAGTCAAATTTTCACACCGATCTGGCGCGATTAAATGTAATTCCCGCAGCTGCTTATCCGCGGGCGAGTGAAACAATTGATTTGATGTTAAATCTAATCACTAAATTAATTGCATCAAATCATGCATATGTTGGTTCTGATGGTTGTGTTTATTTCTCGGCAACTACTTTTGAATCTTATGGTGAAATTTCAGGCAATCGTTTGGATTCACTAAAACCAGGTCATCGATATGAATACGTTGAAGATGGCGCGAAGTTGTTTCATGCCGATTGGGCGCTCTGGAAGGCTGCAGCAAATCGTACTGAAATGATTTGGGATTCACCTTGGGGGCCAGGATTTCCTGGGTGGCATATTGAATGCTCTGCCATGTCATTAGATTTACTAGAGGGCAACGTTGATTTACATCTAGGTGGAATCGATCTGCGCTTTCCACATCACGAAAACGAGCGAGCACAATCAAATTCAGCAGTTGGCTATGAGGTAGTTGAAAATTGGGTCCATGGCGAGCACTTGCTATTCGAAGGTCGCAAGATGTCGAAGAGTGCAGGCAATGTCGTCTTACTTAGTGATGTAATTGAAAAGGGGCTCGATCCCCTTGCTTTGCGGTTATGTTTCTTAGAAAACCGCTACCGCAGTCAGATGGATTTAACATGGGATTCGCTGCGCGCTGCTGATGCCACATTGGATCGCTGGCGTAAAAAAATGATGCAATGGTCAGAGCAAGGTGAAGTCGATTATAAATTCGTTAGTGATTTTTGTGAAGGAACTTTGGCTGACATTCAACAAGATTTAGATACACCTAGGGCGCTTCAGCAACTTCGCAAACTTGAGAAGGACGAGTTGTTATCTGGCGCCACTAAAGCTGAATGCTTTATTAGAGTCGATGAGATTTATGGTTTAGAGATAGCAAGAGCGCCGAAGATTAAAGCTGAAGCAACCGAAGAAATCTTGGATTTACTTGAAAAAAGAAGGAGTGCGCGGGAATCAAAGGATTTCAAAGCGAGTGATGATTTGCGGGACCAACTATTGAATCTTGGAATTTCAATTAAAGATTCGCCTGCTGGGCAAGAGTGGGATTGGGTTTAACGCTTTCTTAAAACAGCGATAAAGGCTACGAGTAAGCCACCAAGTAAGAAAATATTTCCGTAAAGATTTGAAATGATCAAGATTTCGTTGCTTGCACCATAAGTGCCTGCGCGAAGTGCAACTGCAAGCCAGGCCAGGGCAGCAAAAAACTTATATCTCTGTCCCCCAAATAATTGACCGGCAAAGTTAATACCAATCGCAGTAGTTAAAAGCGCAAATAATATTCCAATTGGTTCAAAAGAATTATGAAGAATTACTCCGATAATTCCAATGGCTGCACCAAAAAATATGGCGCCTATTACTTTAAGCAAAGAGATCTGCCTCGCGTCCCTTATCGTCTAACTTAGAGCTCTTCTCGCCTTTTACTAGGGTGTAATACTCGTGGCCCCAAACTTGATTACCTAAATTATTTGATAGCGCGAAGAAGGGACCATCTAATTCAATCTGGGTTGGGTGTGCCGCCATTGCTTTCATCTTTGCATCAATAAATGCAGTTCCATCAATAAGAGTTGTTACGAGTTCATCTGGTTTGGCAAATGGCAGATCATCTGCACTTTCTGCTCCGAAGAAATCTGAACCAATCTCTTTCATCTTGTCGATGCCCTCTTGAATAACTGACTTTGGCATTGTGTTCCAATAAATTTTAGAGATTTCCCAGGCTTGACCTTCGCCAAAATTTGAATCAGCTGCTAAATCTGCGGCTCGCATTGCAACTCGATGGGCCTGAATGTGATCTGGATGGCCGTAACCGCCAAACTCATCATAAGTTACCAAGACCTGTGGTTTTACTTCTCGAATTATTTTTACCAAGTAACCAGCTGCATCATCTAACCCAGCCTGCCAAAAGACATCATTTCGATTATTTGGTTCGGTTCCCATCATTCCGCTATCTCGCCACTTACGATCAGGGGCTCCTAAAAATCTAAAATCAGTAACTCCTAGAGCTGCCATAGCGTCTGCTAATTCGGTTTCACGATGCGTTCCTAATTGATCCTTATGTGAGCTAGCTAATTCTGCTAATTCCGGAATCAGAACTTCGCCTTCTTCACCTCTAGTGCAAGTAACCAAAGTTACTCGAACGCCCTCACTTACATACTTAGCCATTGTTGCGCCATTGTTGATGGTTTCATCATCAGGATGTGCATGAACAAGAAGGAGCGAGCGATCAGACATTAATAAACCTAACCGTTAGTAAATCGGAAGTGCTGGATCGATTTGCTTTACCCAAGCAACTACACCGCCGGCAACATGCGTTGCATCAGAAAATCCAGCTTGCTTCAAGACAGCTAAACATTCAGCAGAGCGAACGCCAGATTTGCAGTGCAAAATAATTGGAACATCTTGCGGTAAGCCCTCAAGCGCAGAACCATTTAAGAACTCTTGCTTAGGAATCAACACCGAGCCAGGAATTCGAACAATCTCAAACTCCCCGGGTTCGCGAACATCAATTAGCATGAACTTTTCGCCACTATCCATCTTGGCTTTGAGTTCGGTAACCGCAATTGTTGAACCAGTTGCTGCCTCTGCTGCACCATCTGAAAGCATTCCGCAGAATGATTCGTAATCTGGAAGTAGCGCAGTTTGAGTTGGTTTGTCGCTGCAGATTGGGCAGGCCGGATCTTTGCGAATCTTAACTTTACGATATTCCAATTCAAGAGCATCGTAAACAATCAATTCACCAATAAGTGGTTCGCCAATTCCAGCGATCAATTTAATTGCCTCGGTGGTTTGAATCGAACCTATTGATGCGCACAGAACTCCGAGAACTCCACCTTCGGCACAACTTGGCACCATTCCTGGTGGTGGTGGCTCTGGATACAAGCAGCGATAGCACGGACCATGTTCGGCCCAGAAAACACTTGCCTGTCCATCAAATCTATAAATCGATCCCCAAACATAAGGTTTCTTTAAAAGCACAGCAGCATCATTTACCAAATACCTAGTTGCAAAATTATCAGTGCCATCAACAATTAAATCGTATTGTGCAAAAATTTCCATCACATTGTCTACATCTAGCCTGGTTTCATGCAAGACCACATTTACATATGGATTGATTTCTGCAATTGCTTCCTTGGCGCTAATGGCTTTGCTTTTACCAATATCAGATTGTCCATGAATAATTTGACGCTGTAAATTTGATTCATCAACGGTATCGAACTCAACTATGCCCAGAGTTCCGACTCCTGCTGCAGCTAAATACATTAGCGCTGGAGATCCTAGACCGCCGGCGCCAACGCATAAAACTTTTGCATTCATTAAGCGACGTTGTCCGCTCATGCCAACATCAGGAATTATGAGATGTCGGCTATAACGACGAACTTCATCAACGCTAAGCGGTGGTCCTTCTGAAACCAGTGGCTTTAAAGTGGCCGACACAAATACTCATCTCTGTAATTTTTACCAATAATTTGGTTGGGCAGTTATTACAACGCCCTAATTTTCGCCGATATTCCTCGCAATTCAAAATTGAAAATTAGATTCTTCTTGCAAGTTGCTCGCAGAAACTCGCATTAATAGCGCATTAGACCTACGATTGGCCCAATGAGCACAGAATCCACAGCAGCGATAAACGGAAATAAAGGGCGCCTTCCTCGGGATGAGCGTCGGGCGCAATTACTTGCTGCGGCACTGGAAGTTTTCACTCAGGCCGGATACCACTCAGCTGCAATGGATGAGATTGCCGACCGAGCAAAGGTAAGTAAGCCAGTCCTGTATCAACACTTTCCTTCTAAGTTAGATCTCTATCTTGCGGTGCTCGATCTGCATATTGACTCTTTAGTCTTTGATATTCAAAAAGCAATCGCATCAACTACAGATAACGCAGCACGCGTTCATGCAACTGTTGATGCCTATTTTGGATTTATTAATCGAGAGGGCGAAGCATTTAGGTTGCTCTTTGAGAGCGATATGAGCGTTGAACCTCAAGTTCGCGAACGGTTAAGTCGAATGACTTACGATTCCGCAGCTGCACTTAGCGCCGTTATTTCACTTGACACCGGATTGACCAAAGAGGCTTCTATGATGCTTGCAGTTGGCCTAATCGGAACTGCACAGACCTCGGCCCGTCATTGGCTAGAACGTGATGGAAAGTTGGATCGCGAAACTGCAGTAGAGCTAGTTTCAAATCTAATCTGGCGTGGAATTTCTGGATTCCCTAAAGCAAACTAATCGATTAAACTAATTGCATGTCAACTAAGAAAACAACATCAGGTTCTGCCACAGAAGTTCGTATTGGTATTTCAGATTCAACTCAAGAGCTACATATCGAATGTGAACTTACTCCGGAGAAAGTTATTGAAGCCGTCACCGCAGCGCTAGATTCTGGTAAGGCTCTGACCCTGACCGATATTCGAGGACGCCAAACAGTTATTGCTAATAACAAGATTTCATTTGTTGAAGTTGGGCAGAGCGAAGAACGAAAAGTTGGTTTCGCCTCAGCTTAAAGGTTGAAGAAACCTTTGATTGCTTGAACAATCATTTCAACTGCAATTGCTGCAAGCAGTAAGCCGGCGATTCTTGCTACCAAAGTTACGCCTGATTCCTTAATTACTGAGACTATTTTTGTCGAGAACATTAAGGTCAGCCCGATAGCCACGTGAACGGCAACGATTGCTGCCGCTAAAGCAAACTTCATAGAAACTGTATCGGCATTCTGCACGAAAACTATTGTTGTAACGATTGCACCTGGGCCAGCCAGAAGTGGTGTTCCGAGTGGGACTAGAGCAACATTTACATCTTTAGCTTTATCACTTGTGCTATCTCTTCCGGTCAATAACTCGAGTGCAATAAGTAATAGGAGCAAGCCACCTGCGCCTTGAAGGGCCTCAACAGATATATGTAAATAATCTAGAAGAAACTTTCCAAAGATCGCAAAGGCAACAATCACAATCAAGGAGACTGTGGCACCCTGCCAGGCCATAAGAATTCGCTTGCGAGAGGGTTGATCCTTTACTAAAGCTAGAAAAATCGGAGTAGCACCAGGAGGATCCATAATTACAAAGAGCGTTACAAATGCTTGAATTCCAAATGTGGTGGCTGAAACTATTAACGCATCATTCATTTGCGGACCACCCTTCTTGCATCGGCTCTGGCTTCTAAAGCTTCAAAGTCTTCTGGTTTAGTTGTGAACTCGGCCAACTCATTTAATTTTCCATTGCCGTGATAATCACTTGAGCCTGTGGCAATGATGCCATATTGAGCTACCACTTTGCGCAGTAATTCTCGCTCATCTTCACTTTGATCCCGATGTGAAATTTCTATTCCATCTAGGCCAGCTTCAACCATTGATTTAAAACTATCAATACTTACAGTTCTGCCGCGAAGCGAAGCTAGCGGGTGAGCAATAACCGCAACTCCACCTGCTTGCTTTATCAATTTGATTGCATCTTCTGGTGTTGGTGAATAATGCGAAATGTAATACTTCGAATTATTGTGAAGAAGTTCAGTAAATGCTTCATCTCTGCTGGCCACAATTTTTTTGGCAATTAAAGCATCTGCCAGGTGTGGGCGACCCAGTGTTGCACCTGGGGCAAGTTGTGCCAGAACATCTTCAATGGTGATTTCAAATCCAGCTTCATTTAATCGAGCAATAATTCGGTTCATTCGAGTCAATCGATTATCGCGCGTTGTAGATAGGACTTCGGCAAGCGCAGTATTTTCACGATCAAATAACATGCCAAGCATGTGAACACTGGTTCCATCTAGTGTTTGGCAAGAAATTTCTGAACCCAATACGAGTGACATTCCTGGTCGTAAATATTGAATTGCTTCATCCCATCCGGCAACCGTGTCGTGATCCATCAAACCTAAAACTGAAATCCCACGAGCATGAGCTTTATTTATTAGTTCGCCCGGAGTATCGGTGCCATCACTGGCAAGTGAGTGAGTATGAAGATCAATCAATTTCTGGCCTCACTTTCGCTCTTGAAACAAAGATACCGCAGCCAATTAGTAGGCCGATAATTCCTGGGATTATTCCAGCTGCAGGTATTTGATCTAGCCAGATAAAAGCAATGATTGCACTTACCGGGACTTCAAAGAAGACAACTAAAGAAACAACAACTGGTGAAACTCTAGAAAGTGTCATATTGAACATCGTATGACCCAAGAATTGAGCACCAATAATCAACCCCACTACCAGCCACCACTGATGCGCTTGAAAATTAAATATCTGACTTCCGCTTGCAATCGCAATAATCAAGCCAGTTACTGCGCATGTTAAATAACAAGCAGTTGTGTAAGTAGAGGTAGAGAGTTTTTGTTGGGCTTTAGAACCAATCAAGACATAGCTGGCTGACATAGCAGCCCCCAATATTGCTAACAAATCACCAATAAAATTACGCATACTTATTTGGAAATCAATACCTGTTATTAATGCAACTGAGAGAAATGCTATAAACATGCCACTCCATGCGCGTGAAGGAATTATTCCACCGCGAACCTTGAAGTAAATTGCTGCAAAAATCGGTTGCAGAGCCGTAAGGGCAGTTCCGGTTGCGACACTTGTATATCGCATTGCAAGAAAGAAACATATGAAGTGCATTGCAAGAAAGAAACCGGCAAGAGCTGACCAGGCAATTGCGCGCTGCTGATCCTTGGTTCGCCACTCTGCCCTTCTAAGTGCAAAGGGAAGCATCATCAGTGCGCCGCCAAGATTGCGCCAAAAAATTAACGAAGGCACCGGCATAATGCTGGCTGCGATAATTGGGCCAGAAGTTCCTATGCCAACTACCCCGATCGATAAAAGTCCTAAATCTTTAGCTCCGGGAATAGCTGTGTGGTCATGTTTACTCATCAATTAAATGTAAACCAGAGCATGCAGCTGATTGCGAATCCAACAACGGCAATTATTATCAAGTAGATTGTTTTCATCGTACGGGTAGCAACAAATTCGCCCATGAGTCTTTCATCTTTGGAAATGCCATACATATATATCAATAATGGTAAAAGCAAAATCGCATTAAGAACTTGGGTGACAACAAGAATTGTTATTAAGGGTGCACCTGGAATCAAAATTAAAGTTGCACTTAATACTGTTATAAATCCAAAAGTGAAGTAGAAAAGAGGTGCTTCTCTCGGACTATCATCGAGGGCAGCTGGCCGCCCGGTTAGGTCGCTTACAGAATATGCAGTCGATAAGGGCAGGATTGAAGCAGCAAGTAGTGCACAACCAATTAAGCCAAAGGCAAAGAGTTCCTTAGCCATAGTTCCAGCCAGTGGTTCTAGCGCTTTTGCTGCATCCGCTGCATCATTTATCTGAATCCCTTGCTTGTGCAGAGTTGCCGCACAAGTTACAACTACGAAGAAACCAATTACACCGGTGAGTAGCGAGCCTGTCCACACATCAACTCTTAGAAGCTTTAGATCATCTTTAGTTAACCGCTTATCCACCGCGTATGACTGAATAAATGCTAGCCCCCAAGGCGCAAGTGTTGTTCCGATTGTTGCAGTTGCAATGAATATTGCTTCTTGGGTAAATGGAATTGTTGGGATAAGAACTCCCTTAGCGGCAGCTCCCCAATCAGGTCCGGCCATAAATCCAGCAATTATGTAAGCAATGAATCCGGCAGAAATTACAAAGAAAACTTTTTCAACTGTTGAGAATGAATTGCGTAAAACTAAGAAAGATACGGCCAATGCTGCAACTGGAACTGAAATATATTTACTAAGGCCAAACAACTGTCCTGCAGCAGCAATGCCTGCAAACTCTGCAGTCATGGTTCCGATGTTTGCCAAAATCAATGCGCCGGCACTTAAAGTGCCTGATCTAGCGCCATACTTCTGTCGAATCAAACCAATCATTCCTTGGCGTGTAACAACACCAATTCTGGCTCCTAGGTCATGCAAAACGATTAGCGCCAACATTGAAGCAACCAAAACCCAGAGCAGTTGATAACCATAATCAGCTCCGAGAACTGAATACGTTGTAATACCTGCAGGATCATTGTCCGAAAGTCCGGCAATTAGCCCTGGACCCATTACTGCCAGGAGTGCTGCGATCCGAATTTTCTTTGGTGACATCATTGATTTCTTTGCCATTAGAGCGCACCACTTCCCTGAGCAAAGCCTTGAGTGTCTGATGTTGGGGAAAGAGCATCTACTAGATCATCAGCCAGGATTCGACCTACTGGTTTGTTCTTCTCATCAACGACAATAATTGAAGAGCCACGGTTATTCGCGAATTCATCGATTACTTCATCAAGTCTGGTGTTCAAGTTAACTGAAGTCGGATACGGCGGGCCCATCAACGAAGATAACGTTGCGCTCGGTTTTGCTGCAATTAATTCAATTATTTGAATGTGATCAAGAAGCTTTCCTTTTACATCTACGACAACAACACCATCTGAGATATCTCGACTTTTATGCTCAACCAGCAGGGCAAGTGCCGATGCGACCGTATCGTCTTCATGAGTAATAAGCATATGTGAAGTCATGATTCCGCCAGCAAGTGTTTCATCAAATTCAACTAGTTTGCGAAGTTGTTTTGCAACCGAAGTATCCATTTCTATGAAAATACTTTCGCGGTGATCATCATCAAGATCACGTAGAACTTCGGCACCTTCGTCTGGCTCCATTCGTGAAATAAGTTCGGCAGACCTCTGTGCAGATAAACCACGTAACAAACCTTGCAACTCATCATCTTCCATCTCTTCTAGCGCATCGGCTGCAAGATCTGGATCGAGCATTTCGATTAATGCATTTCGTTCGCGACCAGCCAAGTCCTCAATTAGATCTGCTAAATCTGCTGGACGAAGTTGCCCAAGTGCAGCGCGAGATTCATTTGATCTAACAACTCCAGTTCCATGAGCAAGTGAAGCAACATTTGCCCAATCGATAACATGCTTTGGAACCGGCCCACGGCCAAGTGCGCCCGGGAAAATTCTACGAATAAATGCTTTGAAGGAAATATCTACACCCACAACGCGGATTTCACGATCTAGCGGAGCCAAGTAAAGATCGGAAGATCGAACTACTCGAAGTCCATTCACATCAACTATCTGGTGATCTAGGACGTCAGCATCAAGAAGTGATTCGCCTTCACGTCTTGTAAATTCTGTTAGATCAACTTTTGCAGTAGATAGTTGAATTTCATTCTGGGTTAGCTTTGCAATTCTTGCCCCATCAATAAATGATTTACTCTGGCCAACTTTTACGATTAGCCCTGATACTGGTGGATAAGAATCCTCGCCATGTCGGACAACCACATCAACTAGCCGCCCAATTTCTTTACCGCCTTGATATTTAACTGGCTTTCCAATTAATCCAGCCACTGAAACTAAAGATTCGCGAATATTTTTTCGCTGTAAAACAAGCTCACTTCGACCAGTAAGTCGCTTGGCCACAGTATTGATGCTCTTTACTGGTGGCGTTTTCATAGCCCAATCTTAGGCGATGCTTAGAGAAGTTATGAAAGGGAGAGCCTGACTCCGACTAGAGACTTAGGGCGAAGGGTTATTTTCTCGACTATCGCAGCGAAAGATTCACTTGCTGGACATGTTGGATCGCTAATAACGATTGGATTTCCAATGTCTCCGCCCTCGCGTAGGGCTGGAGCGAATGGGATCTGACCAATTAGCGCAACATCGGCACCAACTAATTCAGATAGTTGTTTAGCTGTTTCTAAGCCACCACCAGTTCCAAATATTGCAATTGGTTCGCCACATTTAGCACATGCTGAATCCGACATATTTTCAATAACTCCGATGATGTGTTGTTTTAATTGGTGTGCAATTCTGCCGGCCCGTTCTGAAACTTCGGCGGCAGCGATTTGTGGAGTTGTAACAACAACTATCTCTGAAGCTGGCAATAACTGACCCAGAGAGATTGCAATGTCACCAGTTCCTGGCGGTAAATCCAATAAAAGTAAATCGAGGTCGCCCCAGTATGCATCACTTAATAATTGTTCTAGAACTTTATGCAACATAGGTCCACGGAATGCAACCGCATCAGAACGCTCTGGCTTAAACATCTCCATTGAGACAACTTTTACGCCATAAGCTTCAACTGGAATAAATGTCTGATCAATTGCTGTTGGACGTTTACCAACTATTCCCATCAATCTTGGAATTGAATGACCGTAAACATCGGCATCCAAGATTCCAACTTTTAAACCTTTTTGAGCCGCTGCAACAGCTAGATTTGCGGTAACAGATGATTTACCGACGCCACCTTTACCCGATGCGATTCCGATAACTCGAGTTAGTGAATCTGGTTGAGCAAAAGGAATGAATTTCTCGCGACCGCCGTTCAATAATTTCTTGACGTTGTTGCGCTGCTCTTCGTTCATAACGCCGAAAGTTAGGTCGAGTGATTTCACTTCAATTATGGGTTCGAGTGAGTCTGAAATATCTTTCTGCAATCTATCTTTCATTGGACAACCGGAGATAGTTAATAAGATTGTTATCGCAGCAATCCCGTTATCAAATTCGACCGATTGCACCATTCCTAATTCTGGAAGTGGACGATGTAATTCTGGATCAGAGACCCCTTGTAGCGCTTCATGAATTCTTTCAACTATCGCATTTGTCATAGCAAGTCGGGATCAATCTTGGCCATCTTTTTTATCTCCGCTATCTCTGCGGCAGGTTCTGCAATAGCTTCATTCAAATGCTTAGATATAAATTTCTTAGGATTTAGATCAGAGACTGTTAAATCTTCATATCCAGGCCCAAGATTTTCGCGAAGATCCTTTGTTGCGCCTTGCGCCAAGTTTCTAACTTTACGAATTAGGTTCGCTAGATCCGAAGTTAATTTCGGAAGTCGATCTGGGCCAACTAAAACCGCAGCTACCATGGCAATAGCAATGAATTCACCGGCTCCGATTCCGAACATTTTCGAATCCTATATCTATTCTCTATTAATTGTATTTATTTTGCAGCTATAAGCACTAGTGAGACTTCTTTAGTAACACCTTCTCGTTTGAATTTAATTTTGACCTTGTCGCCAACGTTTAGCGAGCGAACTTTAATTATCGCCTCGTCCGCCGTATCTACTGCCTTGCCAGCAATTTCAATAATGACATCACCGGGTTTAATTCCAGCGCGTGCCGCCGGTCCATTTGGAGTTACAGAGCCCGCTTCCTCTGGGATCTTTGCACCAACACCGCTGTAACGTAAATCTAGCGATACCCCCATAATCGGATAGGTAGAACTACCATTCTTAATTAATTGATCGGCGGTTTTCCGTGCTTGATTAATTGGAATTGCAAAACCTAAACCGATAGAACCACTCTGCCCACCAAATCCTGAACCAGTTGTAGCGATTGCTGAGTTGATTCCAACTACCGCGCCTGAAAGATCGACTAGCGGGCCACCGGAGTTACCAGGATTAATTGCAGCATCGGTTTGAATTGCATTTATGAATGAACTCTCTTTGGTGCCGCTGCCAGATGTAACTGGGCGATTTTTTGCACTAATGATTCCTGATGTCACAGTTCCGGTTAAGCCAAGTGGTGAGCCAATTGCAATTACACCATCACCAACTTGAACTTCGTCACTATTTCCGAGTTGTAGCGCAGGAGCATCGGTTACGTTGATTTTTATCACTGCTAAATCGTAAGGAATATCGCGGCCTACTAATTTGGCCTCGTAGTTTTTTCCATTAGCTAACTTCACATTTATTAAGGCACCGGCTCTTGCAGCAAGTGAGATAACGTGATTATTTGTCAGAATATGTCCGGTGCTATCGAGGAAGAAGCCGGAACCAGTTCCGCCACTATTTCCCCTACTTACTTCGATTGATACGACCGAAGGTGATACTCGCGCAGCAATTCCCGCAATTGAATCAGGCTTTCTTTCGATGGTGCTCTGGGTCGATACTAAATTCGTTCTTGTATCAAGTGTTGCTGAGGTTCGCCCCACAATACTTCCAACTACGCCAGCGATAAGAGCCATCGCAATTGCGATTCCAAAACTTACAGTTCTGGTATTTCGCTTCTTTATTTCCTGGGCTGTGACAACCTTATGATCTGAAATCCACCATGGACTATTAGGCATATTCAAGTCATCAGAATCATTAGAGTTATTTGCCATAGTTAAATCTTACGAGCGAGCAGTGCTCCGCCGCCAATTGGAATAAGTGAAGAGCTCCATCTGGAATCTTCTTTGATGGCCTTTATGGAATCGCGCCTTGCAATAGTTTCAAAATCGCGCTGAGTCGGATCCGCAACTTTGCCCCCATCAAGCGCGTTATCAATTATGAGCACACCATTAGCTTTTAACAACCTGTGGCTCTCTTGAACGACATCGACCATATCTATCGGAGATCTCACAATCATTAAGTCGTAATTCTCATCAGCTAACTTTCCAACAACTTCAACAATATTTCCTGTGATTAATCTGAATCTTTGCGCAGAGACTCCGGCCTCTTCAAAGATTTCTTTCGCGCTGGCTGAATGTTCACGCTCTGAGTCAATTGAAGTGAAAGTTGCATCTTTCGGTGCACCATTAAAAATCCAGAGGCCACTAACACCAGAACCGGTTCCAATTTCAACAATTGATTTTGCCGAGATTAAACCAACAACAAAATTAATTAATCCGCCAACGCCAACCGTGGGATCTGGTGCACCAACTTCGGCGCCATTTTTTCTAGCTTGTTGCATAAAGAAATCTTCGTGCGGAAAGTTTTCAGCAAATGCCGACATATCACCGCGATTGGTTAACGGCTTATCAATGGTCATAGCGAAGTCAACCACTCGGTAAGCAATCTGACGCCGAAGCCAGTGCCGCCTTTTGGATTTTCTCCAGAATCATTTTCAGATCGTGCTGGACCGGCAATATCTAAGTGCACCCATTTTCGCGTCCCCGCAAAGTGCTCTAAGAAAAGCGCGGCTGTGATCGAGCCGCCATTGAAATCTGGTTTTTCAGCCGTGTGATTGAAATCTGCAATTTCACTTGCCAGTGCAACTTTGTAATCATCGATTAGAGGCATATGCCAAACCCGTTCACCAGAACTCTGTCCGGCATCGTAAAGAGATTGGGCTAATGAAACGTCGCGGGTATACATCGCTGCATACTGTCGACCAAGTCCAAGGGTTGCAGCGCCCGTAAGTGTCGCAATATCAATTAAGTAATCTGGTTTTAATACTGCATCTGCGTAAGCCAGACCATCGGCAAGAACTAACCGACCTTCAGCGTCGGTGTTAATCACTTCGACGGTAGTTCCACCGTAATGAGTAATGACATCAGACGGTCTCTGCGATGTACTTGAAAGCGCATTTTCGGCACACATCAAAATTCCAGTGACCCGAACTTTTGGTGCGTTTGCTCCTAATTTTGCAATCGCAATAACCGTCGCCAAAACAGCCGCCGCGCCTGACATGTCGCTCTTCATTCCGACCATATGTTCATAAGGCCGCTTTAGCGAAACTCCTCCGGTGTCGAAAGTAATTCCTTTGCCTACTAAAACTACATGTGGCCAATTTTTAGAGCCCCGGGGTTGATATGTAACCTGAACCAATCTTGGTCCGGGTTTAGGTGCGGAATTTCCAACCGCAAGTAGGCCGCCAAATTTTGCAAGTCCGGGTCCGCTCTTTACCTCAATTTTTAGCGCAGCGGATTTAGCTTTATTTACTTGGGCTTTAGCCTGATCTGCAATCCAGAGTGGGTTCTTTATATTTGAAGGGGTATGAATTAAATCGCGAGCCAGCCAAACACCCTCGGCAAGCAATCTGGCATCAGATAATTCCTTTTCAAAATTTCCAATAAATGTAAAACTCGCGGCCTTTAAAACTTTAGGGGCTGGACTCTTCTGGCTCCAGGAGTAACTGGCTAAGACAATCGCAACTGCATGGTTGCGAGCGCTCTGTCTTGTTGTCACAAGAGCACTTATGATCGAAGATCCAGAGTTCTTAACTTTACGAGAAAGAGCAGCACCAGCCTTGCGTAAATCATCTGAACTATTCTCGCCAATTCCCACAAAATAGACTCGAGATATTTTCGTCTCGGGTGCGGTAATTGGAACTTCAATCAATTCACCAGCTTTACCTGTGGCGTCTGGCCAATTTGAAAGTAACTTGCTTAACTCAATTTTGAAATACTTCTCGATTGCTTTAATTGCCTTTGCATTGCCTATTTCAACACCAGCGCCGCTTTTAATGATTGGAATTGCGACAATGTCATACCTAGAGAAATCGATATCTGAAATCGATAAAGAATCAATATCTGGCAAAAGTTTCACGGTTGTTGCTTATCCCAATACCCGCAAGGACTTGTTACTTCTTAACGAGGGAGACCGCTGCCTGTAGAGCATTTCCAAGATTTGTGGCTTCTTCAACGTTTAGTTCGACAACAAGACGTCCGCCGCCTTCAAGTGGGATCCGCATAACAAAACTGCGAGCTTCCTTAGTAACTTCCATGGGTCCATCACCAGTTCGAGGTTTCATGGCTGCCATGTTTTGCTCCTTTTACATTAGCGGTGCTTTAAATCATTCGGGGTGATGCAGTGGGTAAGTATCTCGCAAAAGCAGTGGTGAACGGAAATTGAAAAAACCGCGGGATTAGCCCTGATTTAACGCTGAAAGTAGACGGGATTTGCCGCTCGTGATAACGCTTTGAACCGCGCGTTCAGGGACTCCAAGCGCCTCCGCAATCTCCTTGGCGGACATGGATCGGATGTAGTGCATCGTAAGAATAAATCGCTCCTCTTCCGGCAAACTAGCTAGAAGTTCGGAGAGTGCGCCCATAACCGTAGGTTACCCGTCTAACTTAAAGTTTATAAGTAACTAACTCCCAGACTAATCCCTGCCCGGCGTGCACGCACGAATTGCGCTCGGGACGTCACGGCACCAAGCAACTAAATCGTTTGAAGTGGCTCCAATTAATTCTTCTTGACTTAAATAATCCAGAGAGCTCTGCAACATCTCGTAGGTTCCAAATGGATCACAGACAACTACGGGCTTTGCGTGATATCCCAATTTACGACCAACCCAAATTTCAAAGAACTCTTCTAAAGTTCCAATTCCACCTGGCAACGCAATAAAGGCATCAGATATCTCTTCAATCTTGGCCTTACGTGTTCGCATATTTGAAACTGTAAACATCTCGGTTGCTTCAGGATCGGCGAATTCAATAGTCAAAAGTTTCTCTGGGATTACACCAAAAGTTTTTGCGCCGCGCTCGCGTGCGCCGCGGGCCGCCTCGCCCATCATCGAAACTTGTCCGCCGCCCCAAACTAGATCGGCGCCACTGTTGGCTATCGCAACTCCAACATCAAAGGCTAGATCAAGATATTTTTGGTCAATACTTGTCGAGGCTGAGCAATAAACGGCTATTCGCATAATAAATGAAGTCTAGTAGCAGATTGGTTTTGGTAGCGTTATCTCATGAGAAGCGCCTTTGGATTTGGAATCGCCAGCACCACTAATTCTGGTGAAGTTTTGGATGTCTGGTTTGATTCACTTGGAATCGGCAAGCTTGCCGAAAACAATGGGCCGGACCTTTCGCAATTTATAGGCATCGATCCGATTCGAGAGGTAACAAAAACTCAAGTTAGTATCGAAATAGATTTAGATACCCCACCGAAAGATGTAGCAGATGCTTTCCTGCGTCTTCAATTACTTTCACATCGAATAGTTAAGCCACATGGCCAATCCCTCGATGGAATCTTTGGCATTCTAAACAATGTGGTCTGGACTTCTGCTGGACCATGTTCAGTCTCAACTTTTAGTTCGGTTGGGCCAAAGCTGCGTGCTAAGTATGGAACTCTGACAGTTTTCGCCGTCGATAAGTTTCCAAGAATGGTTGATTACGTTGTTCCAGAAGGTGTTCGAATCGCTGATGCGGATCGCGTTCGCCTTGGTGCATATTTAGCAAGCGGAACAACAGTGATGCATGAAGGTTTTGTTAACTTTAACGCCGGAACTCTTGGTAAATCGATGGTTGAAGGTCGAATAAGCGCCGGAGTTGTTGTCGGAGATGGCAGTGACATTGGTGGCGGAGCTTCAATCATGGGAACTCTAAGTGGTGGCGGCAAGCAAGTAATTTCGATTGGCGAACGCTGTCTATTGGGTGCAAATGCTGGTTTAGGAATCTCACTTGGAAACGATTGTGTAATTGAATCTGGCACTTATGTAACTGCAGGGTCGAAGATAACTTTGCCAGATGGAAGTGTTGTTAAAGCTAGCGAACTTTCTGGTGCAAATAACTTGTTATTCCGACGCAACTCAAAGAGCGGTGCGCTAGAGGCGCTACCTAAAACTGGTACCTGGGGCGGCTTGAATTCAGTTCTGCACGCAAATTAACTTTGGGGCAGTAATTCAAACCAAGAAGATGGCAATTTAACTGCAGTTTTAAAGGTTCCTACCGGCAAGGTTTTTGAGATTCCATCAGTTGAAATTCCAGTTACATTAAGAACGCTATTGGTAGCAGTCCTATCTCCTAGTTTTATCTCAATCACATCCGTTAAGCCAAATGCTTTGGCCATGACTCGTTGTGAAACTTTCTTGGTCCACTTTGCAAAATTCTTATTTACTGCCGGATCAATACTCCAAGGATCAGGAACGCTAATCAGATGTGGGATTTGAGTTCCCCAAACATCAACCGGGCGTTGGGTCATTCCACCAGAAGATGAAGAGAAGAAAACACTTACCGGAAGTTGATTAATCGTAATTGCTAAGCCACGGCTCTCATCTACTACTGTCGCGTCAACTGCAGCTTTCCAAAGATGGCCATATCTCGGCTCTCCCTCTTTGGAATAACCGACAAAAGCTTGGTCATACATTGAATTGTAAACATGACAATCGCAGGCTTTTTTAATTGAGTTCATTCGCATTAGCGCATAAGTGCGAGATGCAATTACCTGGCTTTGTAACGCTGCTTGTGGCCATGAAGATGGAACTTCAGCAATCCCATAAAGATATTGGTCGCGCAATCGCAATAAATTAGTAGCTTCGATTCGAAACCCGATTCCGGGTGCATTTACGGCTTTGAGTCTTAAGTAGCCATGACTAACTTGGAATTTAGTTTTTCCATAATTTACCGAAACAACTGATTGCGGATTGTTCCATCTGATAGTCCAAGTTTGCCCAATTCCACCAGGGCCGATAATTGATCTATCACTTACTGCAAAATTTAGTGGTGAATTTTGAGGTAACGAGGTAGCAACTGCGTTACCTATTGCGACAGTTGCAGAATCAGTTGGTGGGATAACAATCGATAGCGCTGTGACTTTATGTGCAATATTCACACTTATTGTTGCAGTGTCTACGACTGGTGTTACCTCTGTCTGCGGAAAATAGTATTTAACAATCTCGATTGCTGATTTTCCTTCAAGGGCCTGGCCTTTCGCCCCGTATTGGCTTAGCCCGACGCCATGTCCATAACCAGATCCAGTGAAAGTAAAACTCTTTGGCACAAGGGCACTCGCGCTAGGAATAAGTGCAAGTGTTAGCAAAAGCAGAAGTGCAATGGCTCGTCTCATTATTATTCGGCTTCTTCAGCCATTAAACCTTTTGGTGATGACAAATAGCCAGCTCCCCAAACCATGTGCATAGTTACTAAGACTGTTGGAAGAATTAACTTTTCGATAGCGCTCTTACCCAAAAATAATGAACCAATAAGAATTAGTGCTAAATAAGTTGCTACTGGAAGAAAAAATATTGGCGATATAAATAAACCTAAAATTATTGAAAGCGCATTAACAGCTAGAGCGGTGGGTGGTGCAAGGTAGCGCAAATTGACACTGCCCTTGTGGCTACGTGAGACAGCACGGCGCCAGGTGCCATATTGAAAATACTGTTTAGCAAGTGCCTTTATTGTTGAACGTGGTCTATAGGTAACAACTAAAGATGGATCAAACCAGATGGTTCCGCCATTTTTGCGTAATCTAAAATTTAACTCCCAATCTTGCGCCCGAGTAAATCTCTCGTC
>JACCDP010878261.1_pt1 | contig 24987 bp, 24 predicted proteins | sample 7445841 | NCBI WGS metagenome assembly JACCDP01 (sample SAMN15323441, study PRJNA562643) | freshwater metagenome | isolation source: river surface water | place: USA:Blue River Watershed | collected 2017-08-17
CTGTCACGCAGGAGGTCGCGGGTTCGAGTCCCGTCCATTCCGCATCAAAGTCCCTGAGAAATTAGGGACTTTTTTGTTTTGGCTTGGTTTGCCTTTAGGAGGGGTTCATTTCCAACTATTCATTTTTGGTGACCTTACTTTTTTTCTCTCCAATACGGTAGGAAGGTCTCTTTAAACCCCTCTATTTCCTTTAAAATTTCCATCGGGGATTAAGACTTATCCTTATATTTGTTATTCAAAAATTTACGGAAATGGTCTTAGAATTTGAAAAACCCATTGCTGATTTAGAGCAAAAGTTGCAGGAGATGAAGGAGTTGGCAAAAGGGAGAAACATCGATCTAAGTAAGGATATTACTTCATTGGAAGGTAAAATTTTGGCCTTGAAAAAGGAAACCTTCGCAAATTTGACGCGCTGGCAGCGGGTACAACTTTCGAGACACGCAGATCGGCCTTACGCCTTAGACTACATCTACGAGATCACCAACGATTTTATTGAATTGCATGGAGATCGCAGTGTGAAGGATGACAAGGCCATGATTGGTGGATTAGGAGATGTTGATGGCCGGACCGTTCTATTTATTGGACAGCAAAAAGGCAGAAATACAAAGCAACGTCAAGAGCGGAATTTTGGCATGGCCAATCCAGAAGGATACCGAAAGGCACTTCGACTGATGAAAATGGCCGAAAAATTCAACAAGCCCATCGTCACCCTCATCGACACTCCGGGTGCATTCCCAGGTTTGGAAGCTGAAGAAAGAGGGCAGGGGGAAGCCATTGCTCGGAATATCAAGGAGATGTTTATGCTCAAGGTACCGGTGATATGCATCATCATAGGTGAAGGTGCATCTGGTGGAGCCTTGGGTATTGCCATTGGAGATAAAGTCTACATGTTAGAAAACACTTGGTATTCGGTGATCTCACCAGAATCCTGTTCTTCCATTCTGTGGAGGTCATGGGACTACAAAGAACAAGCAGCGGAGGCATTGAAGTTGACTGCTACAGACATGAAATCCAATGGCTTAGTGGATGACATCATTCCTGAACCACTTGGTGGAGCCCACAAAGACCTCAAAGGGATGGCAAAAACTTTGAAGCAAGTAATCAGCCAGGCCTTGAAAGAGTTGGATGCCATCGATGCCGACCAACGTATTTCCCAGCGTATTGACAAGTTCTGCGCGATGGGTGTGGTAGTGGAATAAGTAGTGTCCTTTCTTGATTCGCTTGTAACCATCCATAAGTCCTACAAGTGGGTAGAATGGGTAGTTTCTCAGTGCTATAAATCGTTTTCATGGAACTTTTCACCGTAGATACAGGATTTTTTAAATTGGATGGTGGGGCCATGTTTGGGGTGGTGCCCAAGTCCATTTGGTCTCGTACCAATCCTGCAGATGAAAACAACCTCTGCACTTGGGCCATGCGCTGCTTACTCGTGTCAGAGGGCAACCGTTTGGTCTTAATTGACACGGGTATAGGGGACAAGCAGGATGCGCGCTTCTTTTCACATTACTACTTGCATGGAGATGCGAGCCTAGAGAAAAGTTTACGGCAACTTGGAGTACATCCCACCGACATTACCGATGTTTTTTTGACACACTTGCACTTTGACCATTGTGGGGGGAGTGTAAAATATGGTTCTCATGGTCAATACGAATTGGCTTTCCCGAGGGCCAAGTACTGGACCAATCAGGATCATTGGAACTGGGCTACCAGACCAAATCCTCGAGAAAAGGCCTCTTTTTTGGAAGAAAATATCCTTCCTCTGCAAGAGCATGGGGTTTTGGAGTTTTTAGATCTTTCTAAGAAATCCCTGTTTACAGGTTTCGACTTCCTCACGATGGATGGGCATACGGATAAGCAAATGCTTCCCAAACTTCAATACAAGGGTCGAACGCTGGTGTTTATGGCAGACTTACTTCCATCCGTGGGTCACCTTCCCCTTCCCTATGTGATGGGCTACGATACCCGTCCCTTGCTCACTTTACAGGAAAAGCAGGCATTTTTGGAAGAAGCAGCGCGGGAAAACTACCTCCTATTTTTTGAGCACGATGCAAGCAGCGAGTGTTGCACCGTAAAAATGACGGAAAAAGGAGTGCGTGTAGACCAAACCTTTCGACTAGATGAACTCTAAGCCAAGCATTGGCCTGGGCCTTTCTGGAGGCGGGGTAAGGGGAATTTCCCATCTCGGTGTGCTCAAGGCGTTCAATGAAGCAGGAATTTTTCCCAATCAAGTCAGCGGTAGTTCGGCAGGTGCCATCGTAGGCGCCATGTATTGCCAAGGCTACAGCCCAGACGAGGTGCTGAAGATCATTATTGAAACCAATTACTTCAAATTACTCCGACCAGCCATTTCCTGGAAAGGCTTGTTTAATCTGGATAGTTTGGCGCAACTCTTGAAAACCTACTTGCCACACAATGATTTTTCTGCGTTAAAAACAAGCCTAATTGTGGCTGCCACAGATATTGGCAAGGGGGAAGTGGTCTACTTTGATTCCGGCAAGTTGATTGATCCAATCCTGGCTTCTTCTTGCATTCCCGGCATGTTTGAACCTATTTTGTACGATTCCCGCTACCTAGTAGATGGGGGAGTGTTGAATAATTTGCCTGTGGAACCCTTACAAGGAAAATGCGATCTTATTATTGGGGTCAATTGCAATCATTTGCCTGAATTGGGAAAGGTGCGCAACGTGAAAAACCTCATTGAACGGGCAGTCATGATGAATTTAAATTTCAATGTGTATACCCGGAAAGGGGCTTGTGACTATTTTATCGAAGCGCCTGGTTTGGGAAAATATGGTGTTTTTGATTTGAAGAAAGCACCCGAACTGTTTCAGGCGGGTTACCAGCAAGCGATGCGTGTGATCGAAGCCAGTCCCACCTTACTCGAACTAAACTCCCAATCCAACAATCGATGATGAAGTTACTTTCCAAATTTATATTCTGGGTGGCCGGATGGCGTTTGAATCCAAATTGGCCTGTAGGTGTGAAAAAGGCGGTTTTAATCGCCATTCCCCACACCTCCAATTGGGATCTTCTGTACGCAAGAGCTGCTTTCTATTTGATGGATATCCCCGTTCGCTTTACCATCAAAAAAGAAGTGATGGTGGGTCCTTTGGGTTGGCTTTTGTCTGGTCTAGGAGCCATTCCTATTGACCGCAAACGAATTCCTGGCGGAAAAAAGCAAACCTACACAGAGGCCATGGTTCAAATGCTTAACGAGCGAGAGGACTTGGTAGTAATGGTAACCCCAGAAGGAACTCGAAGTGCAGTAACCAAATGGAAAACAGGGTTTTACCATACCGCACTTGGAGCAAATGTACCGATTGTGATCGGTTACCTGGATTACAAAAAGAAGGAAGCAGGCATTGGACCATGTATTTATCCAAATGGGGACATGGATGGTCAAATTGAAGAACTGAAAGCTTTTGGTAGGACCGTGGTTCCCAAGTATCCTGATAAAGGGATTCGCTAAGAAAAGTGAGAAGGGAAAGGAAGCACATTAGGGCTTCATTCCTGTAATTTTTTGGGATGCCTTAGCCTTTTTTTCGAGTGGGCTTGCCGTCCAAAACTAAGCGAAAACCCACATTGGAGGTTCCCGAGTCGTAGGCTTGTCCCTGTCTTGCTGCCGGTCTGTAATTGGTGCAGTAATTGGATGCGCACAAAAATGATCCTCCCTTAATGACCCGCTCCATGGCGTAGGGGTTGCTTGGATTGTAGCAAGGATTCATGCCTACGTCTAGTTTGGCCACTTTTCCTGCTGTTCGTGCATGCTTCAGTGCATCATACCAATCCGAGGTCAACTCCCACACATTCCCGATCATATCGTAGACTCCATAGGCATTGGGAGGGAAGGATTGTACTGGTGCGGTAGAACTAAATCCATCCATTCCCTCATCTTTTGTTGGGAAAATCCCTTGAAAGGTGTTGGCAAGGTAGGAGCCTTCGGGAGCAAACTCATCGCCCCAGGCAAATTTCTTTCCTTGGAGTCCTCCTCGAGCGGCAAGTTCCCATTCCGCCTCGGTGGGCAATCTTTTGCCTACCCAATCGGCGTAGGCGATTGCATCTTCGTAGGCGATATGTACTACAGGATGATTTTCTCGACCCAGTAAATCACTTTCTGGTCCTTCCGGATGCCTCCAATTGGCTCCTTTTACCCATTGCCACCAAGCAGAAATGTCATTGAGGGAAACAGGTCTGTTAGGAGCAATAAATACCATCGAACCGGGAGAGAGATCCTCTTCCGATAACTTAGGGGTGTTGGGTGGCAATTGTTTTTTCAATTCCTCCCAGGAAATGGGGCGTTCGGCTACCGTTTTATATCCCGTAGCCGCCACAAATTTTTCAAACTGAGCATTAGTGACTTCTGTGGTTTCTATCCAAAATCCTGCAACGGTTACTTGGACAGCGGGTTTTTCTGCTGCGTAGGCATTGGAATCATTGCTACCCATAATCAATTCCCCACCTGGAATCCATACCATATTGGATTTGGAGGCGACATGAGTGGTCAACGCCCTATTTTTATGCTCTTTTGGACTTTCAGAGGCCTTTGAAATGCATCCAAAACAGGCAAAAAGAAGTCCGTACAAAAAAAGTCGATTCCAATTATTCATGCTCTAAAGTAGAAAGGATTGTGCTACAAGCAAAAAAATGGCAGAACAAACGCTTCTTTCAGGTCTCTAGGGCATCCAATTTTGTTTGTACTTTTCGTCGAAGGTTATTGAATACCTGCATTCGTTCTTTTTCGCCAGTTCCGCTCACTAGGCTTGATCTTCGGATGAGGTTTTTCAAATTCCCATACACTTCTTCGTTGAATCCCTTATCCGTCGAACCGACAAAATAGAGCACACTATGGTTGAGGTAGGTGATTTTGGCGTCTCCAATCTCTGCCAGCAAGGTGTTGTCTCCTGAGATGATGTCGTTTTGGTACAACCGATATTCCCCGCAGTCAGCATGAGGAGTTTGGCCCATCTCAGATTTTTGTCCATTCGCTGCCATTTTTTCAAGGTGATCTACCACTTCCAAGAGGCTAGTGTAGATTTCTTTGGTGGTTTGTCCATCCTGGATCAAGCCCATTTCATGGTAGGTTTCTATTTGCCTTAAAGTGGTGTTTAGCGTATCCTTATTCCATATTTCGGTGCTCGGCACCTTGAGGTAAGCGTGTAGAATTCGTTGGGATAGTTTTTTGTAGGTTGCAAGTTGCTTCGTTTCCAAACAAAATTTCTCGAGTTGGGACTGACCCGGAGGGAGGATGGATTTGGTCCAAAAAAAGAACTTGAAACAGGCAAGCACAGGATGGAAAAAATGGTGAAAAGGAGGCAAATCTTGAATTAAAAAGTAGAGGTGTCGTTTGGGGTAACTGTTGATGTAATACAGTTGCTTGATCATTTCAACCATCCAATGCGCCAGAGCGTCCTCTTTAGGGAGAGATGAAGCGGACTTAAATAGGATAGAGTCAGTTTTTATGGACAGAAACTCATCCATGGAAATGTTAAACTCCTGGCAGAGCAAACTGATTTCGTTGAAGTCCAAGAGTTTTTCGCCTCGTATACGCCGGTAGGCACTATCCATACTGACCTTGAGGGTGGCAGCGACTTCCACGGCTAAAGAAGAAAAAGCAGGGATAGTCGGTTTTAGCCGCTGAAAAAACTGGGCTTGTATGTTCATGTATAGGGAGTAAAAAATAAGGGTATAAAAAAGTAGTTAGTCAAATAACATAAAAATAATTGATTAATAAAATGAAAAAATAAAAAAGTATAAAAAATATAAGTTTAAATTGTTTTAAAAGAATAAATACTATTTTTCAACCTTCCTAGAATGACTGATGGCTTGATTGGAAACTTTTTTTAGGGCTAGGCCCTAAAAACAAAGGTTTAGATTTAGCGAGTTAGGGGTGAAGGAATTACGGGCAAACTTTCCATTCCCTGTTCCGATACAGCCTGCACGGCAAAGAAGTAGTTGTCTTTACTGTACGGAAGTTTGAGGCTGGTCTCTTCGGTATAGAACTTTTTCTCCCACATGGAAGAGGAGGTTTCGCGCATCAATACATAGTATCCTTTCGCTTTTCCATGGATTGGGGCTTTCCAAATTAAGGAGGTAGAGTTGCTTAGGCCACGTACATCTATTCGGACTTCCTGTGGCATGCCTGGAGCATGGGCTAGTGATGCGGCTGATGCTAAGTTCACTGCGGCTACTTTTCTCAGGTACTCAAAATCCATGAATTCGGGTAAATCTCCATAGATAATTCCACTCATTTCCACGCGGACATTTTCATGTTGGTGCAGAAAATTTTCATTCATCTCAGACATACGTACCGCAGTAAATCCATTTTTCATAAAGGGAGTTTGATCGCCTCCACGTAGGAATCGGTCGTTTCTATAAATCAATTTCACTTCCATTTGATCTACATAACGTTCTCCAAGTTCTTTGATGTAACGCGCAAGTTGTCGGGAGGGACTGTCGTTATCGGAATTGATGGATCTTCGGATATTCGCTCCTCGCTCATCCTCGGCAAGTGGGATAGTTTCCGAAAAAACGCGCATCACCGTATTGTTGCTGATGTTGGTTTCGGAGGATTTGCTATTCCCAACGATGTCATTGTTGAGTACGGCTTCAATCTTCCAAGACATTTCTTTGGCCTTGTCGGCAAGGTAGGTAGCCCCTTTTAGGCCTTGCTCTTCTCCTGTAAATGCTACAAAAACCAAGGTGGCAGGAAACTCATTTTGGGAAAGAATACGAGCAAGTTCGAGAACCAAAGCCACCCCGCTGCCATCGTCATTGGCTCCTGGCGCTGCACCGGTAGCATCCATGACATCCTTGTTTCGGGAATCCAAATGCCCTGATACTAGGATCATTCGGGGATCTTGCTTGTTTGTCCCATGGAGCATGGCTACCACATTCGAAACTTTTGCATCGGATACAATTCTTCTTCCGTCGCCCGGCACTACAAACTCGTCAATCATGGAAGTTAATCTTCCGTTTGATTTACTAGAAAATTCTGAAAATTTAGCCTTCACGTAATTTTGGGCAGCGATCATCCCGTTTTCAGCATCGGTATTGAGGGTATGTCTGCTGTGAAAAGAGGCCAGTTTCTCGGTATATTTTTTCAAACTGTCGGCATTTACTTGCTTGACGAGTTGTGAAATCTGAGGATTTCGAATCACCAGCTCCTGGCTAAATACAGGAAAAGAGCAGGTGAGGGCGGTAAGTAAGAATAAAATGTGACGCATGTTGGGGATCCTATCTTAAGTTCGTTCTAAATTTAGTTCAGAATTTAACAGCACCTAGTCATTTTTACATGAAGACATTTTCTCTGCCTAGCAAAGGCGAATATCCTTCCTACTACGAAACCTACATTTCGAAAATCGGTGATGAGAATTTTTCGAAGCTGTTACTGTCACAAATCGAGCAATTGAAAACTCTTCTAGCTTCCAAGCCAGCAGGCTGGGAAACTACTCCCTATGCTCCAGGCAAGTGGAGTCCCAAGGAGGTGCTTGGTCATTGCATCGATACCGAACGCATCATGACCTTTCGCGCGCTTTGCATCGGCAGAGGGGATAAAAATTCCCTTCCTGGATTTGATCAAGACCCCTACGTGCAGCAAGGAGAGTTTAATGCGGTGCCTCTCGACTTATTGCTTGCTGATTTTGTCAACCAGCGCCAAGCCCTACTCAGTCTAGTTCAAACCCTACCTGCTGCTTCATTTGAGGAAATAGGGTCTGCCAATGGAAATCCCATGAGTACTCGGGCTCTGCTTTGGATCATTCCTGGACATTTTATGCATCATTTTCAAGTACTTCAACAAGCCTATTGATGGGACAACTAGCGATTGCAATTTTGGATTCGTTCTCGAATCAGCCCTTTTCGGGAAACCCAGCTGGGGTTTGTCTTTTGGAAAACTCCATTTCTCAGGACCTGATGCAGCAAATTGCGATGGAGATGAACCTGAGCGAAACTGCCTTTGTGGAGCGAACCCCAGATCCAAAAGTCTTTTCGCTACGCTGGTTTACCCCGGCAGTAGAGGTGGACCTCTGTGGACATGCGACGCTCGCCTCTGCCTCCTGGATGTTTCACGAAGGATGGGTGAAACCTGAGGACAGCATTCATTTTCAAACACGCTCTGGAATCCTCTCTGTTTCAAAAACAGGCGAAGGGGTATGTATGGACTTTCCGCTTATTCCTACCAGGATGGATACGCACCCAGACCATGAGAAGGCCCTTTTTGGTGCTGCTATTGTGCAGGCGGCAAGGCTGCGGGGGAATTGGATTTTTGAATTGGAGGATGAGATGGCAGTACGGAATTTAAACCCTGACTTTGCGGTGCTTGCTGCCACCAGTGAAGAGGGATTTATTGTGACCGCTGCGGGATCCAGTGAATATGATCTGGTGAGCAGGTACTTTGGCCCCAACCTGGGGATTAATGAGGATCCAGTAACTGGATTTGCACACTGTGCTTTGGTGGATTATTGGTACAAGAAAACAGGGAAAACGAGTTTCAAAGCCTACCAAGCCAGTAAGCGAGGTGGGGTACTCTACCTAGAGAAAAAAGGGGATCGGGTATTGATTCAGGGAAAGGCAGTAGTGGTGCTTAGAGGTAACCTGTCGATTTGAAAATTATGGCAACAAAAGAACGCGTTCGTGCCCAAGTAAAAAAAGTCGCAGGCCATATCAATGACTACCTAGTCAATGATTTGAGTTTTGTGCTGTTGTTGCTGGTATTACTTTTTATCGTTTTCATTTTGCCAGTATTGATCGAATATGGGCATTTGGACATGTTCTTTGTTAACCTAGTCTTCATCTTTCTGTTTTTTACCGGAATTTGGTCTTGCAACAACCGCTTCTTAGTGGTGCTGACTTCTTCCTTGTTTATTGCTCAAGTCACGCTCAAATTGCTTCGAATTGGAGAAATACAGCAGGATATGTACTTACTCGAACGAATCGTGGGCATTTTGAATATGGGGGTATTTATCTTTTTAAACGTACGGCTTCTTTTTCGAAACCAAGAAGTGAACTTGTACCGGGTGATTGGCGCCATCAATGTGTATTTGCTCGTGGCGATCATGGGTGCCTTTGGACTTGACATCATCTACCTAACTATCGGAAGTTCCATAGAAAATCTAAATCAACCACTCACATCAAAATCCATTACTGGTGTGGAAGCGAATTTTGCAGGCCACTTGTATTTTAGTTTGGTCAGTTTGACTACCGTAGGTTTTGGAGATTATACCCCAGTCAATATCCTTTCCAAAATGCTTGCAGTATTGCTTTCCACGGTTGGAATTTTGTACCCTACTGTGGTGATTGCACGGTTGGTTGGGGCAGGTTCAAGAAATTGACTCAGGGGATTACCAGTCCTGTAAATTATTATTCACTACTCTCAAAAAAACGTTAATTACCATTCAAATGCCTTACACTATGAAAAAACAACTCTTAACTGCGTTTTTACTACTCACCGTGTACTCGGTGATGGCGCAGACCACTCGAAAAATTGAGGTGGAATCCAAGGTAGAATCTACCTCGGAGGTGACCATCAAAGGAAAACGTGTTCCATACAAGGCCACTGCAGGCACGCAGCCTGTTTGGGACGAAAAAGGGGAACCGATTGCCTCTCTATTTTACACCTACTACGAGCGAACAGACGTAGTTGACCGAAGCAAAAGACCCTTGGTGGTTAGTTTCAATGGTGGACCTGGTTCCGCTTCCATTTGGATGCACTTGGCCTACACCGGGCCTGTGGTCTTGAATATTGATGACGAAGGATACCCTGTTCAGCCTTATGGTACCAAGTCTAACCCACATTCTATCTTGGATGTGGCGGACATCGTGTACATCGATCCGGTGAATACAGGCTATTCCCGAATTGTAAAGGAAGACACGCCTCGAAGTACCTTTTTTGGAATTAATGCGGATATCAAATACCTAGCGGATTGGGTTAATACCTTTGTAACTCGTCAGAATCGTTGGGCTTCCCCCAAGTATTTGATTGGCGAAAGCTACGGTACGACCCGTGTAGCGGGCTTGGTTTCCCAGTTGCAGAATTCGCACTGGATGTATTTCAATGGGGTCATCTTGGTGTCTCCTACGGATATGGGAATCTTGCGTGATGGACCCGTAAAAATGGCAAACTATTGGCCATACTATGCTGCTACTGCCTGGTACCACAAGGCACTTCCGGCAGAATTGCAAGCCAAGGATTTGGATGAGATCTTGGCCATCGTAGAACCAATGGCGGTGAATGAGATTCTGCCAGCCATGGCCAAAGGAGGTTTGCTTTCAGAATCAGAGCGTGAAGCCATTGCCACCAAAATGGCCTATTATTCTGGATTGAGTAAGGAATCCATTCTTCAGCACAACCTGATGGTACCTACGAGTTTTTTCTGTAAGGAATTGCTTCGCAGTCGAGACGGAATGACCGTAGGTCGTTTGGATAGCCGCTACAAAGGTTTTGACCGCATGGAAGCGGGAGACCGTTACGATTACGATCCAGCCTTGACGAGCTGGAACCATGCCTTTGCCCCAGCATTCAACCTCTACGCCAAGAATGTACTCAAATACAATACCGACCTGACCTACAACCTTTTTGGTCCGGTGAATCCTTGGGATCGTAGCAATGAAAATACTGCCAACGACCTAGGAACGGCCATGAGACAAAATCCATACCTGCATTTGATGGTTCAGTCCGGATATTTTGATGGGGGTACCGACTACTTCAATGCGAAGTACAGCACCTGGCACATCGATCCGAATGGAAAAATGAAAGAGCGAATTGATTTCAAAGGCTACCGTTCTGGACACATGATGTACTTGCGTGCCGAAGACTTGGCCACCTCCAACGAGGACATCCGCCAGTTTATCCAAAAGTCCGCTGTGGCTCCTGGAGAAGCAGCGAAGTACAAGTAAAATTTTAATTATCTACAGGTAACGGTCCACAGTCCACAGCACATTTTCCAAGACCTCAAATCTTATTTTCTTTGGTTCCTTATAAAGCGAATAAGTTGAAAATTTTAAATGTGCATTCTATTGGAAAAGGGTTCTGATTAGTCAGAACCCTTTTTTTTTAGAGTGCCAAGCTTTCCTCGAAATCTTTATGGGATCTCAGTTCTTCTTTCAAGCCTAGACTTTGCCCGAGAAGAATAAACAGGTCTGCCAAAGTTTTTCCATCCTGACGAAGCTGTCGGATGGAATAAGCCCCTGCTGATTTGGAGAGTTTGCTTTGACCTGGCCCTTTGAGTAGGGGATGGTGGAAAAAAGTAGTTTTGGCAAATTCTTGCTTGCCTAAAATTCGAGCCAGGTCGAGTTGGGCAAGGGTAGAGGGAAACAGGTCCTGACCGCGTATAATCAGGTCTACTCCAAAATGAAGGTCATCTACTAGGGAACTGAGTTGGTAAGCGGGATTGGTGTCTTTTTTACGAACCACGTAGCAGGTCGCTTCTTCTGGAATTAGGGCTGATTTCCGAGTTGAAGGGTAGGCGATGTAATCCAAAAAATCCGCATCCAGGGTGTTGATTCTCCAGGCTGCCTCATTTTTGTCGAGGGGCATTCGACGGTCCAAGCATTGTCCTAAATAGATGCCTCTTGGGTCGATTTGAAGGATTTGACTTTTGGTGCAGGTACATGAAAATAGCAGTTTACTGAATTGGAGTTGCTCCAGCGCCGCTTGGTAAAGTGGCATGCGTTCTTGCTGGGTCCAATGGCTTTCAAACTCGGCTACCGAACTCGGACCCTGGTGGATTTGAATTTCTAGAAAGTCAAGCGTATCCAAAATATCCTGTACATATTCTTGCCGGTAGCGCTCCCGATCCAAGTCATCAATTCGAAGGAGGATTTTTGCTCCATGCTTCTCGGCCAAGGCCTTGGTAAGGAGAAAGGAATAGGCATTTCCAAGGTGTAAAAATCCACTAGGAGTGGGAGCTATTCGGGTTTGAGCAAACTTCATGGTTCAAAGTTAAGAGATTCCTGGAAGCAGGAAGGCCAGAAAATTCAGTAGAATTAAAGTTCTTTAACAGGAAAACATTTTTCGACTTCTTGGGACTGCCTACTTTTGAGTACTCATGAAGTACTGCTTCCTAATCGTGATCTTTTTCTTTGGGCTGGTCAACCTCTGTGCTCAAGGGCGCTATTCAGGCAATGTCATTGATGCTTGGGATAAAAAATACCTAGAAGGGGTGGTCGTCACCAATGGAAAGGGGGAGGAAGCCAAAACCAACGCCCGAGGTTATTTTTCTATTTCCTCGCTGATGGGTGACACCCTAGTCTTTAGTTTCCCTGGGTTTTTGGAGAAAAAATGGGTAGCCAACTCTGAATATTTTCTTTTTATAGAATTGCAGGATCGCGCGCGCTTACTTCCGACTTTTCAAGTGAAAGCGGAGCCTTATAGTTTTCGATTTAAGGATGGGAAGTTAACCTTGGTTGAGGAGCCATCTCTTGAAGAAACTCCTTTGAGCCAGCAGGTGGGAATAGGTGTAGACCCTACATCACCTAATCCTGGATTCGCCATCTATGGCCCAATCAGTTATTTTACGAAGCGGAATAGACAATTGAGAGCCTATGAGAAGCGATTGGAATGGGAGCAACGGCGACTAGGCTACCTGGAAGTTATTGATTCGGATTCAGTACGTACATCCTTGATGGATACCTATCAACTGGATCGAAAAGAATGGGACGACTTGATTCTCCGATTCAATGCATTTCATGCTTCACATGAATTTCTGGATTGGCCGAAAGCACGCGTTCTAGAAGCCATGTTGATCTTTTTTAGACTAGAAGCAGTTAGCGAAGATTAATTCTTTCGCTTGAAGGACCAGGTGATAAAAAATCGAGCCACTTCTTCTCCTGTTTTATTTTTTCCAACCGAACGCATGGTCAGTTGGTTTGTTTCTCCAGGCTTTAGTGTATCGATTAGACTAAATAATTCCGCTCCCTGCTCGCAGGTAAATTGAATCTTGGTATTCGCTTTTTTACTGTATTCCGCTCGAAAATCCACGACGAGCATGCTGAAAGAACCTTTGCCCGCCAGGGCCAGTTGGCACAAGGCCCCAGTGCTGAGTTCAGCAGCACCTGCTAGCGCTGCAAAGTAGATGGATTTGAAGGGATTCTGACTTCTCCAGAAATAGGGGATGCTAACCAAGCATTTTTCCTGATCCAGATGAACCATCTTCAACCTCCAAAATACGGCAGTAGGCAATTTGAAGAGCATCGCAAACCAAAAAATAAAAGGGTTTAACATCCTTTTTTGGTAGGTAAGGGCTTCAGGAGAAAGGATTGTTTTTGTAGACATAGATTTGGTTAGTTAAGTAAAACACTTGTTCATTAACGGGCATTGAAGCCACGCAACTTGATTTGGGTGAGTTTTCGTTTGGTGTCCAGTGGGAAATCCCCCTTCATCATCCATTCGTAGTAGCCAGGTTCCTCTTTGAGTGCCTGATCAATCGTTTTTCCCTTGTGCTTCCCAAAATTGAAAACTTCTTGGCCTTGGGAGTTGAATACAAAACGGCCAGCCAAGTCTACCATGCGTTCATTGACTAATGCATGGATTTTTTTCATATCATTTTCAAACACGCCTAATTTATTACCCTGCAAGTCTTCAACAGATTCCCCTAGGTAGCGTTCGATTTGTGCGCGAAAGACATCTACGGTAGCCAAGGTGTCCGCCTCAGCACTGTGCGCATTTTCGAGTTTCTTCCCACAATAGAATTTATATGCCGCACTCAAGTTTCTTTTCTCCATCAAGTGAAAGATCTTTTGAGCATCCAATAAGTTGCGCTTGTCTAGGTCGAAGTCGATTCCTGAGCGTAAAAATTCCTCCACCAGTAGGGGGATGTCGTACTTCAACACATTGAATCCCGCCAAATCCGATAAGCCAATAAATTGAAATACTTCTTGGGCCAGATCCTTGAAATGGGGCTCATTTTTGAGGTCCTTGTCGTACAATCCATGGATGAGAGAGGCTTCCAAAGGAATGGGAACCCCAGGATTTACGCGTCGGGTGTAAATCTCTTGCCCTCCGTCAGGGTTGAGTTTGACGATCGAAATCTCTACAATTCGATCGGTAGATACGTTGGTACCCGTTGCCTCCAGATCAAAAAATGCGATGGAATTTTTAAGGTTGAGCTGCATAAGAAAGAAATTTTTGTTTGAGAGGTTCGAGGTTGAGGTTGTCGTAATTCCCCGAACTCATGAGTAGGAGGTTGGTATCCGAATATTCTTGCGCGAGCAGGTACTCGCTCAAGGCGGTGCTGTCTGTAAATAGGATCAGGTCTTTCCGTTGGAATCCTTCGCGAAGCATTTCTTCGGACATGAGTTCCAATTTTTTCAAGGCTACCGCATGTGGATTGAGGTAGATGACTGCTGTGTCTGCTTCGTCCATGCTGTGGGCATAGTTGGGTAGAAATGCCTTGTTGAGCGAGGAGTAGGTGTGAAGTTCCTGTACGGCCAGGAGACGGCGTGAAGGAAATTGATTTTTGACCGCATTCACCGTTGCCTTGAGTTTGGAGGGCGCATGGGCAAAATCCCGAAACATAACCCCTGAATCGTGTTGCACGATGATTTCTTGACGCTTTGCAGCGCCTTTGAAACTTTGAATGGAGGCATAGAATTTTTCTCGAGGAAGGCCTAAGGCTTCGCAAATATGGAGGGCACCTTGCAAGTTTTGCAGGTTATGCTCTCCGAAAATCCCGATTTCTACTTCTCCATTCGGAGTGATTACGCTGGTTTTTCCTTCTTTAATTCGTGATGGGTGGGCTTGGTAGCCTATTTTTTTGCCTTGGCCCTGAGACTTTTCTGCTGCTTCCTTTACCAATGGATCTGCACTGCAGTAGATCAGGCTACCCGAGGCAGGGGTTCGGTCCATAAGCATGGAAAACTGCTTTTTGTAGTCCTCGAAATCTGGAAACACATTGAAATGGTCCCAAGCGATGCCGCTGACCAAGAGGATGTCGTGCTGGTAATGAAAAAACTTAGGCGTACGGTCGATTGGCGAGGTAAGGTATTCGTCTCCTTCAATGACAATGATGGGGGCATCTGATAGGCGAACCATCAAGTCGAAGCCTTCGATTTGTGCGCCTACCAAGTAGTCGAAATCCATGCCCTGATCCTTCAAAACATGCAAAATCATGGAAGTAATGGAGGTTTTGCCATGGCTACCTGCAATGACTACCCTTTTTTTATCTTGACTTTGGTTGTAGATAAATTCGGGAAAGGAATAGACTGGAATCCCCAATTCCTGAGCACGGAGCAGTTCTGGGTTGTCAATGCGCGCATGCATTCCGAGCAGGATGCCATCTAGTTGGGCATGGATTTTCTCTGGAAACCATCCGTGGGCTTCAGGTAAAATGCCCGCTTTTTGAAGACGAGTTTTGGAAGGCTCGTAGATTTCATCATCGCTACCAGTGACCTGGTACCCTTTTTCAAGTAAGGCAAGTGCCAGATTGTGCATCACAGCGCCTCCGATAGCAATGAAATGATACTGTTTCATGAGTGAAATGGGTTGTTTTTTACTAACTCAAACTTAGGTAAAAAACCTTGCAGCGCGTCTTTCACCAAAGAATTGTTTTCCAATAGTCTACCCAATTTCATCGAAAGTACGTTTTAGTTAAACAAGGACTGGCTAGAATTTGGCCTTGAATTGTCGCTGCTGCTTCCTTTTTACCCTGTTGATAACTATGGGAAAAATTGTTTAAAACTCTTGCTTCCTAGCAGGTAAATTTGAATCATGACTGAAAACACCCCATCCGCTGGTCGCTACCGAAAAAAGCCTTCTTTTGATAATCCTACCAACTATTTAGGTAAAGTTCCTCCTCAAGCCATTGAACTGGAAGAAGCCGTACTTGGAGCCTTGATGTTGGAAAAAGATGCCTTGACGAATGTCATTGACATTTTGAAGGTGGAGAGTTTCTACAAAGAAGCGCACAAGGTAATTTTTCAGGCTATTTTGGATTTGTTTACCGAAAGTCAGCCCATCGACTTATTGACCGTGACCACTCAACTCCGGAAAAATGGAGCCTTAGAGGTAGCGGGGGGAGCCTTTTATGTCACGGAACTCACCTCAAAGGTGGCTTCTGCGGCCAATATTGAATACCATGCCCGCATCATTACCGAGCAATCCATCAAGCGAGAGTTGATTCGCATCTCTTCCACCATCCAAAAAGATGCGTTTGAGGATACCACGGACGTGTTTGAATTATTGGATGCGATGGAGCAGTCGCTTTTCGAGATTTCCGAAAAGAATATCCGTAAAAATTACGCAGACATGCGCTCCATCTTGCGGGATGCAATGACTGAGTTGGAAGCCAGAAAAAATCAGAAAGATGGCCTTACGGGTGTTCCTTCTGGATTTACCGCCTTAGATCGGGTGACCTCTGGCTGGCAGAAATCAGACCTAGTCATCATTGCGGCACGTCCAGCGATGGGTAAAACTGCCTTTGTCCTTTCTGTCTTGCGTAATGCCGCCGTAGATCACAATAGACCTGTGGCCATTTTTTCGCTAGAAATGTCTTCCGTGCAGTTGGTGAATCGATTGATTTCCTCTGAGGCGGAGTTGGATGCTGAAAAAATCAAAAAAGGAACCTTGGCGGACCATGAATGGGCTCAGTTGGTTCACAAGACTGCCAAACTTTCCAAAGCACCTTTGTTTGTGGATGATACCCCGGCTTTATCCATTTTGGAATTGCGTGCGAAGTGTAGAAAATTGAAGGCGCAGCATGACATCCAAATGGTGGTGGTGGATTACTTGCAATTGATGTCAGGTGATTCCAAAGGCGGATTTGGAGGCAATCGTGAACAGGAAATTGCGAGTATTTCTCGGGCACTGAAAAAGATTGCCAAGGAATTGAGCATTCCAGTAATTGCCTTGTCACAGTTGTCTAGAGCGGTAGAAACACGTGGTGGGGATAAACGTCCTCAACTATCGGATCTTCGAGAATCTGGAGCCATCGAGCAAGATGCAGATATGGTGATGTTCCTCTACCGACCTGAGTATTATGGAATCACCGAAGACGAAGGGGGAGCCTCCACTGCCGGTGTAGGAGAGGTGATCATTGCCAAGCATAGAAATGGTTCCTTGGAGAATATCAAACTCCGATTTATCGGGCGCTACACCAAATTCACCGATCTAGATGGAGGCATGGGCTTTCCTTCCTCTCAGTCGTCTGAGATTGGGTATTCCCGCAAGTTTACCTCCGGTGCTTCTGGAATAAGTGGTTTTGATACAGACCAGACGCTTCTGCGTTCCAGCAAAGCAAACGAAGGGGATATTGAAAGTGCTTTTTCCGGAGGAGACGAACCCGCTCCATTTTAAGTGAATTCGATGAAAGGAATTGTACTTCAGCGGGAGCAAGCGGCTAAAATTCAACTTTTGGATCTTCCTAAGCCAGTTTGTGGACCAGGGGAGGTCCTCATTAAACTAAAGGCAGCAGCCCTCAACCACCGAGATGAATGGTGCAGAAAGGGCTTGTATCCCAACTTGAAAGATGGGGTGGTATTGGGTTCCGATGGAGCTGGAGTAGTGGAAGAAGTTGGTGCTGGGGTAGATTCCTCTCTTGTTGGACATGAAGTAATCATTAATGCCGGCAAAAATTGGGGTGCCAACGAAAAGGCTCAAGCCAAGGAATTTGAGATCTTGGGGATGCCTAGTCATGGTACTCTTGCAGAATACATCGCTGTACCTGCAGATCGAATTCATGCCAAGCCCAATCATTTGAATTGGGAGGAAGCAGCAGCACTTCCTTTGGCTGGTCTCACTGCCTACCGTGCCTTGGTAGTTAAAGGACAAGTTCAGGCTGGTGATCAGGTGCTGGTGACGGGTATTGGAGGAGGTGTGGCGCAATTTGCCGCACAATTTGCCTTGGCGCTAGGAGCGAAGGTGTTTGTAAGTAGCAGTGCTCCTGAAAAAATATCCCAGGCGATCGATCAAGGGGCTTCCGAAGGCTTCAATTACACCCAGGCGAACTGGAGTGCAGCAGCACTTCAGCAAACCGGTGGAATGGATTTGGTGATTGATGGGGCTTCAGGGAATACCCTTCCCCATTTGATGGAGGTGTGCAAGCCGGGTGCTCGGATCGTTTTTTATGGTGCCACGCGCGGCAATCCGGGGCAACTGGAAGCACGCAAGTTATTTTGGAATCAACTCCAGTTAATCGGGAGCACGATGGGTTCTGATGCAGACTTTTTAAACATGCTTCAACTGGTAGAAAAATTCAAGATCAAACCTGTAGTGGATCAGTGCTATTCTTTCGCTCAGGCGGAAGCAGCCTTTGATCGCATGAAGGAAGGGAAGCAGTTTGGAAAAATTACTTTGGTTCCTTGATTGAAACGTAGGTTTCTTCAAATTCCTTCGCGGCAATTCGGTAGGCCTCAGTTTGATCCACTGGAAGCACTAAGTAATCTCCGGGATGAATGCATACGGTTTTTTCTCTTGGACCTTTAAATTCCAATTGGGTTGGATTTCCAAAAGGTGCCAGGTCTTTTTCCTGAACTTTCAAGGCATAAACTTGAATCAAAGATTGAAATGAGCCCCAACCTTCTCCAAGCGCTTGTCGGAGTTGGTATTTTTTTTGAAAAGTGGTTTCGGATACTAGGTAATGTTCTTTGGCGGCTGTTTGATTTTCAACCAGCCAATCTCCAGGTTTTGCGGTAGTTTCAATCCGCTGCCCGTCGCTAGTTTCGGTGAGGACTAGGCTGCCAGGTATCGCTTTCTTTGCTATGGTGAGGCTTTTCTTGGAGTAGCGCTGCCCTTCCCGCTTGAGCAAGTCAAAAAAATGGGCGATTATTTCGGGTTGGGAGTACAGCATCTGTCCAAATCAAAAAGGAATAAAATTTACATCTTTTTCCCTGAAATCCCAATTAAAAACAGTCCAATTGATCTAATTTATTGGCTAGAGGACTTGAATTGGATTACTCCATGTCGGTTTCAAACAAAAAGTTTTGGTAAGCATTGGCCAACTCTTTTTTTGCTTTTTCGTCTTGTAAGTCATGAGCGAGGACTAATCCTAATTCAAAGACTTGTTTTGCTTTTTGTAGGCTCCCTTCTTCGTAGAAAAAGTGGGCAGCAGGAAAGAATACAGGGAGATAATTTGGAAAAGTAGACAGGATGAAATCAAATAATTCGGCTGCTGCAGGTTTGTCCAATTCCCGATATTCTAAGGCCAGGGCGTAAAAGTTGAAAGGATTATCCGGTTCGGCTTTGCAGTATCCTTTTAGAAGTTCGATTCGTTCCAAATTGCGCATGAATAGTTTTTTTAATTAACGCTTGCCTGTTATTTTCACGCAAAATAAATCTAAATAACCAAACGCTAAACCAATGAAGATTCTTGTTTGTATCACCCATGTTCCCGATACGACTTCCAAGATTCAATTTACTGCCAACAATACCAAGTTTGACCCCACAGGAGTCCAATTTATCATTGGGCCCTATGACGATTATGCCTTGGCAAGAGCAGTGGAATTGCGAGATCAAACCGGTGGAACTTTGACTGCGCTGAATGTAGGCGAAGCCGAAACAGAGCCGACATTGAGAAAAGCATTGGCCATTGGAGCAGACGATGCCATTCGGGTAAATTCCTTTCCGAAGGACAGTTTTTTTGTAGCCAAGCAAATCGCCCAGGTGGCCAAAGACGGAGGCTATGATTTGATCTTGATGGGAAGAGAATCCATCGACTTCAATGGAGGCATGGTTCATGGAATGGTAGGAGAGCTGCTCGGCATGCCTTCTTTTTCTCCAGTGATGAAACTTGATTTGGAGGGAACGACCGTGAAGATGGCGCGTGAGATTGAAGGGGGCAAGGAGCAGTTGGAGGCACAATTGCCCTTGATCGCAGGATGCCAGGAGCCCATAGCGGAGTGGAAAATCCCAAACATGCGAGGAATCATGTCGGCACGAACCAAGCCATTGCTGGTGGTGGAGCCAACAAGTCAAGAGACACAGGCTGAGGCGAGTAGTTTCCAATTGCCTCCTGCAAAAGGATCTGTCAAATTGGTAGACAAGGACCAAGTTTCTGAATTGGTTCGATTGCTAAAAAATGAAGCCAAAGTACTTTAATACGGTTTTTTTAATTCACTATAAGTCAATAGAATATGTCGATCTTAGTATATGTAGAACAGGCTGCTGGGAAAATTAAAAAAACCAGTTTAGAGGCAGTTTCCTTTGCCTTTGCTTTGGCACAAAAAACAGGAGAAGGTTCCGTGGTAGCAATTGCCTTGGGAACAATAGACTCGCAAGAATTGGCTTCTGTTGGAGAAGCAGGAGCAGCCAAAGTGTTGCACGCTGCCGATGAGCGACTGAATGCAGGGGTCATCCAAGCACATGCTTCCGCAGTAGCACAAGCCTTCCAGGCGGTAGGGGCAAGTACCTTAATTTTGGCCAAATCCTCCTTAGGGGATGCCGTTGCGGCTCGACTTGCAATCAAATTGGATGCAGGTCTAGTATCCAATGTGGTGGAACTTCCTCGTTTGGAGGCTGGGTTTGTGGTGAAAAGAAGTATTTACACAGGCAAGGCCTTTGCGGATACCACGATCACCACCGCCAAGAAAATCCTCGCTATCAAAAAGAATGCGGTAGATCAAAAGGTAGATGGAGCAAAGGCTCAAGTAGAGGCTTTTGCAGTTTCTATTGCTGCTGCTGATTTTGCTTCAAAAATCACCGCTACCGAACGTGCCACAGGGGAAGTATTGCTACCTGAAGCGGACATTGTGGTGTCTGGCGGTCGAGGAATGAAGGGTCCAGAAAACTGGGGGATGATTGAGGAACTCGCGCATACACTTGGTGCGGCAACCGGTTGTTCCAAGCCTGTATCTGACATTGGATGGAGACCTCACCACGAGCACGTAGGACAAACGGGCGTAAAAGTGGCGCCAACTTTGTACATTGCCGTTGGAATTTCAGGTGCTATTCAACATCTTGCGGGAGTCAATTCATCCAAATGCATCGTGGTAATCAATAAAGATCCTGAGGCTCCTTTTTTCAAGGCAGCAGATTATGGAATTGTAGGGGATGCATTTGAAGTAGTACCTCAACTAACCGCAGCACTTAAGGCAGCACAGTAAAATTTGTGGAAAAACTAGTAGAAATGGAAATCCTAGGGCTTTCGTCCAATCACTCGCAATCGGGGTCATTTACCTTGGTGATGGGAGAGGTGGAAGGAGTACGTAGGCTTCCTATCGTCATTGGCATGTTTGAAGCGCAAGCCATTGCCATAGAGATTGAGAAAATCATTCCTAATCGTCCAATGACGCATGATTTGTTCAAGTCCTTTTCGGATAGTTTTCAGTTTGAAATTGAGAAAATTGTCATTTCAGAAATGAAGGAGGGTGTGTTTTATGCCCAGATTCATAGCAAAAATGTCAATGCCCTGGCAGAAATAGACAGTAGGCCTTCAGATGCGATTGCCATTGCTGTTCGCTTTGGAGCACCTATTTTCTGCACTGAGAAGGTGCTTTCTGAAGCAGGAATTGAGTTTACAGAGGAGGATAAGGAAGAAACTGCAAAAAAGTCCAGTAAATCTGTTTCTGGAAAAGGAGCCGCCCCCAAGGAAAATTCCTTGAAGGATTTTAGTTTGGACAAACTCAACACCTTGTTGGACAAAGCCATTGTGGACGAGGATTATGAAAAGGCTGCCCGAATCCGGGATGAAATAAATAAGCGAAACTAAATTTTTAGGCCCCGAAAACCTTCGGGGCTTTTTTCTTGCCAAAGATTGGCCTATTTTTAGAAGTTGTATTTACACTAACTTCATGGACTACGCAAGAGGTGCATTCGGAATCCTAGTCATCGTATTGGTGGCTTATCTATTTTCATCCAATAAGAAAAAAATTGACTGGAGGTTAGTTGCGATTGGCATCTCCCTACAATTGGTATTTGGATTCCTAATTACCCAGGTAGGAGTAGTTAAAGATGCATTCCAGTTCCTTTCTGAAGGCTTTGTCAAGTTTTTGAGTTTCAGTGAGGCTGGTGCTCGTTTTATTTTTGGGGATCTAGCGGGCGATAGTTTTGGGTTTATTTTTGCCTTTAAGGTATTGCCTACCATTATCTTTTTCTCCACCGTTTCTTCAGGTTTGTATTACCTAGGGATCTTGCAAAAGGTCGTCTATGGCATTGCTTGGGTAATGGCGCGATCCATGCGTTTGTCTGGACCTGAGTCGCTATCTGCCGCTGGAAACATCTTTTTGGGTCAAACAGAAGCTCCGCTTTTGGTGAGGCCATTTATTCCTCAGATGAGTAAGTCGGAATTGATGTGTTTGATGACCGGTGGAATGGCTACGATTGCTGGTGGAGTACTTGCCGGATACGTGGCTTTTTTAGGAGGGGATAGTTTGGAAGAGCAAAGTAAGTTTGCAGCCTATCTATTGGGTGCCAGTATCATGAATGCCCCGGGTGCAATTGTGATGTCCAAGATGTTTATTCCGGAGACAGAGAAAGAAATCAAGCAAGACAAACTTGAGGTAAACAAGGAATCCATGGGCGTCAATATCATTGATGCGATGTCCATAGGAGCAGCCGAAGGCTTGAAGTTGGCCTTGAACGTAGGAGGGATGCTCTTGGCGTTTATTGCGGTCATAGCAGCGATAAACTATGGATTAACTGGAATAATTGGGGAATACACAGGCCTCAATGCTTGGGTAGAAAGCAGTACTGGTGGTCAATTCAAGGGATTTTCTTTGGAATATATTTTTGGACAGGTATTCCGGGTCTTTGCCTGGGTGATTGGAGTAGACTGGGTAGATACGCTTCAAGTGGGTAGCCTTTTGGGTCAAAAAACGGTGATTAATGAATTTGTGGCTTACCTAAGTTTGGCTGAAATGAAGGAAGCGGCTTCGATCAGCACCAAATCCATCATCATCGCTACCTACGCCTTGTGCGGGTTTTCGAACTTTAGTTCCATTGCGATTCAATTGGGTGGTATTTCGATTATCGCTCCCAACCAGCAAGGAAATCTAAGCCGCTTGGGCTTACGCGCCTTAATGGCTGCTTCCCTGGCTTGCCTTATGACCGCAACGGTTGCGGGGATGCTGGTTTAAATTGTACATTGTACCAAGTACGAAGTAAAATGTACCAGGTACGAAATACATAGTGAAATACGAGTGACGAATTACGGGATGAATACCAAGTTCCTTTAGAACTGTAATTCAGGGATCACAATTTTTATCCTTGTTTCAAATTATTTCACGGAGCGAAGCGCAGTCTATTTCTATCGTATTTCGCACCTCGAACTTCGTATCTCATACTTGGTACTTTGTACAATAAGCACTCCTTCGACATTCTTCAATCAGCATTCGAAATTCGACATTAAAAAATAGTATCAAGTATCAAGTATCAAGAAATCCATTTTGCTTAGTAGAAGGTACCAGGTATAAAGTACAAAGTACCAAGTACGAAGAATGATGATATTTAGAAGCAAGATAAAAAAAACCTGCCTGCGGTAGGCAGGCTAGTTTTCACTACTTCGACATTCTTCAATCAGCATTCGACATTAGTTCCACTGTCGTATTTCGCATCTCGTACTTCGTATCTCATACTTTGTACTTAGTACTTCGTACTATGTACTTAATTCCCGTACAACTTCTTTCCCACTTCCTCGTACTTGTCGCCAGCAGTCCACTGTGGTTTTTGGGCCCAGTTTGCAATTTTTTGAGCGGAGAGGATGTAGGACTTCCAATACAATTGTGCATAGTTTAAGTCAAAGCTTTCGACTTCATCACCAGCCTTGTGGTAATACTTGTTGATTTCGTCGTCAAAGGCGGTGAAACCAAGCGTAAAGCTAGGAGCAGGGATGCCTTTTCTTGCGAAATTCACATTGTCCGAACGATCGTATAGCCCTTGCTCGGGCGATGGATCTGCCTTGGCAGTCAATCCAAACTCCGCCACTGCTTCATTGATCATGAAATCTGCTGTGGTTCTACCCAAACCAATCACGGTGATGATGGAAGTATCGTTGTAGCCCGCATTGTCAATGTTGAGGTTGTACACGATTTGATTCAAGGGAATCAAGGGATTGTTTGCAAAGTATGCACTACCTAGCAAGCCCTTTTCTTCAGCAGTCCATAGCGCAAAAAGAATGGATCTTTTTGGAGGATTTTTGGCGAAATACTGAGCTGCGTTGAGTACCGCTACGGTTCCTACTGCATTGTCTCGCGCGCCGTTGTAGATCGAATCCCCCGTTTCATCTGGAGTACCCACACCCACATGGTCGTAATGTGCGGAAAGGAGGATGTATTCGTTTTTCAATTGAGGATCTGTTCCTTCAATCCTTGCCAATACATTTTTGCCGTCGATCTTTCGATTTACTTTTCCTTCGACTGCCAGGGTGGCATTGCCTAGGTTGGTACCGGTCAACTGGTTTTTTAAATCTTCTACCCAGAGGTAGGGAAGGTTGCCTGTTTCTCCTTGAGCCATGCCCATTTGTGGTCGATTTAGGAAGCCTGAAACCAATTGCCAAGGCACAGAAGGTACATTGAATCGCTCAATCAAAGCTACTGCTCCCGCATCTTTGGCACGTTTTGCCTTGGCTCTGCCCTCAGCAAACAATTGATTCGGGCTAAATTTATTGGGTGCTCCCACGTTGCTGATGGCAATCTTTCCTTTGAGGTCCTTTCCTGCAAATTCTTCCGCCGAACCGAAGCCTATTTCCACTACTTCAAAGGTGCCGGAGAAGGAGTTTCCATCCAAAACCAATAGGTTTTGCCCCTGGGAAAAGGAAAAGTTTCCCAATTGAACGGATCCTTTGGTAGGAGGAGAAGACAAATTGAAGGGGATATCTTGGTAGTATCCATTTCCTCCAGGAAGGGGCTTGGCTCCCGCTTTTTCAAGTTCCTGCGCGATAAAAGTGTAGGCCATTTTCATCTCTGGCCGAATGGGATCTCTACCCATCAAGGCATCGGAGGCGAGGTAGGTAAACTGTGCGATGGCATCTTTGGAAGCGAAGCGCGTTTCAATATCCTGCTTTTGAGCAAAAAGAGTTGGGCTGCATACCAGTCCAGCAAAAAGAAGAAGTGCGATTTTTTTCA
>JACCDP011371247.1_pt1 | contig 24981 bp, 20 predicted proteins | sample 7445841 | NCBI WGS metagenome assembly JACCDP01 (sample SAMN15323441, study PRJNA562643) | freshwater metagenome | isolation source: river surface water | place: USA:Blue River Watershed | collected 2017-08-17
GTTGCAAATTTGGCTAATGCTACAGCAGTATTGAAAGAAACCTTTGGTTTTTTTTGGGTGGGTTTTTACATGGTGAAAGGAAATGAATTGGTTCTTGGTCCTTTTCAAGGAACCTTGGCTTGCACGAGGATTCAAAAAGGAAAAGGAGTTTGTGGACAATCCTGGGAACGTGATTCAGTTTTGGTCGTTCCCGATGTAGAAGCCTTTCCAGGTCATATTGCCTGCAGTTCCTTGTCGAAAAGTGAAATTGTAGTACCAATAAAAAAGGACAATAACATCGTTGCTGTGCTCGACGTTGATAGCGATCGCCTAGCCGATTTTGACGAAATTGATGAACTATACCTAACACAAATTTGCTCTTGGATCGGAAATCATTGCTTCTAATCGTTCTTGCATGCGCCTTTTTTGCTGGATGTGCTCAAATCGGCAGTATTTCCGGTGGAAATAAAGATGAAATCGCACCGAGGATTATAAAGTCATCAGTAAAACAAAACGATCGAAATGTGAAAGCACAGACTTTTACATTTGAATTTGATGAGCGCATTACCTTAAATCCAGCGAAAGAAAATGTAGTACTTATTCCTCCTGACGCTGCTGCAAAAGCAAGTATTTCTGGAAAAACTTTGACGATAACTTGGGACAAACCTTGGAAGGAGAACACCACCTATTCTTTATATATGAATGGTGTTGTTAAAGATTTTCATGAGGGAAATGATTCGCTGTACACGTTTGTTTTTTCTTCAGGGTCTTCAATCGATTCTTCTTTCTTCCATGTGAATGTAAAAGATGCGTTTTCCAATGTGCCAGTACAAAAAATAGTTGTGGGTCTATTTGAAAATATGCAAGCACAATCTCCTCGTTATTTTGCTCGTTCGAATAAATCGGGTAATGCCGAGATAAGCGCAATCAAACCTGGAAATTATGTAGTAAAAGCGTTCGAAGATGCCAACAATAACCTGACAATAGACTCTCTTGAAAAACAGGGATTTGACTCGACTGTTCACACCGTTTTTTTTGGCAGTCGCGACAGTACCACTTTGTTTGTTTCAACACCTCGAAGTGTAGATAAAATAAAAAACAAAAAGTTTATCCCGCCGGGTCTTTTTGCGATGCATGCACCGTTTAACCAACAGAGCACAATATTTCTCGACGGTAAGCCAATAACAGAGGATCAATTTTACCGTAAAAAAGATACGCTAATACTTGCTGTTTCGCCCATGGAACAGGAACAATTTACATTGGTAATTGGGAGTGACACAATCAACCAAGTTGTAAATAGAACGGGAAAAACGATGTCTCTGCGCTTGAATTTTGAAGAATCTTCAGCCGATAATCCCGATACACTAGTTTTTCACACCAATGATTTCATTCGTGCCATTGAGTCCACTAAAATCCGCGTGAAATTACTTCCTGACAGCTCCTTGATTCCCGCTCAAATTAATTTCAATAAACAATACCTCAACATTTCAGGACTTTCCTCCCGCAGCGGTAACTTTATTCTAGAATGCGATCAATCGGCCATCACAGGGAATTCTGGAAACACCAATACGCTAAAATTACAAGTTGCCTTTTCTATAAAATCTGATCGCGAATTAGGAACACTCCATTTAAAAATAACAAAAGAAGGAAGTTACATAGTACGTTTGCTTAAAGACGGAAAATCTCAGAAGCAACTTTCATTCAAAGGATCAAGCATTACTTTACCAAGGTTGGTTCCAGGAAAATACGACATTCAATTAATTCTTGATGCCAACCAAAATGGAGAATGGGATCCAATTGATCCGAAAAAAAATGTACAACCCGAACATGTACTGTATTTCCCGGAAGCGATCACTATTCGTGCCAACTGGGAGGTCGAAAAGAAAATAGAATTAGATTAAACCATTTTACTTTGGATGGTCCATCCTATGAGCGCCGCCCGCTGTTTTGCCTTGTCGGCATTTTCCCCTATGAACAAACTATCTACGGTTCCATTAAACACGGCTAACCATCTCTCAAAATGAGCGGTGGATAATCGCATCTGCAGGTGTTTTTCGGTCACGTTGGTGGTATATCCTGTCTCTTCCAATAAAACAAAACGCCAGAATTTTTCCATTTTCGGTAAATGCTCATCCCAATCTAATTTTGCAAAGAATGGAGAGAGTAACTTGTCGTCCATGATTTTATTGTAGAAAACACGTACTAATGTGTGAATGTCACCTGAAGTTTGAATATCATGCATGGAATAAATTTAAGAATTTGTTACAAATGTAATAGCTATGCGTTTCACGAATAAAACATCATGGCAGTTGTCTCTTCTTTATTATTCTTAATTGGCCTTTTTTCATTTTCTTTTCCAAGAGATCAAAAAAACTGGTTAAGAGATATAGCGACTCAGTTCCCAATACTAATGGGGTTTTTAGCTATGCTATTCCTTTTTATTTCTGGCTGCTTTATCGTTACTCTTCCTGTATATTCTCAAGTAACAGAAACATTTTTTGTTGCTGCTCGAGTTAAACCTAATCCGGCGGCAGATATTATTGAACTTGTAGTAGATACTAGTTTTGTTAACCAAAAATTTAAAATTGTTTCGGAAGACGGAAATGTTCATCACCAAGATATTATTACAGACGAACGAACCCAAGTACCCATTCAATTTCTAAAAACGGGCATTTATTATGTGTATTTGGATAAGGCTACTTTACCTATTCGCTTTATAAAACAATAAATTTTAGGGTTTAAACTTCCTTTTTTTATGTAATTTTCGCTCCTAATTTATAATTATGGAGCATATTGCCTCACGTTTCATGCGCTACGTACAAATCGACACAACCGCAGATCCAAATTCCACATCCTTTCCATCCTCAGAAAAACAGAAAAATCTGGGAAAATTATTGACGGAAGAATTACGTGCTTTTGGTTTGAAACAAGTAGAAATGGACGACAATGGATATGTCATAGCGACGATTTCCGGAAACACCACGAACCAAAACGCACCATGCATTTTGCTGTGCTCGCACATGGATACTGCACCTGATTGCAGCGGAACAGATGTTAAGCCTATTCTCCACCGTTCCTATAACGGAGAACCCATTGTTTTACCGAACGATCCTTCACAGGTGATCACCATTGAAAGGCATCCATATTTGAAGGAAAAAATCGGAGATGATCTGATTACAGCGAGTGGTCTGACACTTTTGGGAGCTGACGATAAAGCGGGAATAGCCATTATAATGGATTTTGTTCAACAGCTCACAACAAAACAATTTCCTCACGGTGATATTCAAGTATTGTTTACGCCAGATGAGGAGGTGGGAAGAGGAGTAGATTATCTTGACATGAATAAAATTACGGCTATATATGGTTATACCTTAGATGGCGGACCTTTAGGAGATATCGAAGACGAAACATTTTCAGCCGATGGAATGAAGTTCGTTTTTACGGGTATTAGTGCACATCCAGGATATGCGAAAGGAAAAATGGTAAATGCAATTAAACTCGCCTCGGCATTTGTTTCGCGATTACCGAAGGAAGAATGGTCACCTGAAACTACTTCTGGAAGGGAAGGCTTCGTTCATCCGGTTTCGATTCAGGGAGGTTTGGAAGAAGCTACAGTTCAATTTATCTTACGTGACCATGACACAGAAAAGATGAATTCGTATGCAGACAAGTTAACAAGAATTGCAGAAGAAGTTATGACCGACTTTCCAGGAGCACACTACCGAGCAGAGCGCAGCGAGCAATACCGAAACATGAAGGAAAAGCTTGTGGATGTCCCTTTTGTTACGGAATACGCGGTGCAGGCAATGGAACGAGCAGGAGTACAACCTCGCCGCGCAATTATCCGAGGAGGAACTGACGGCTCCCGATTATCGTTTATGGGCGTACCTTGTCCTAATCTTTTTACCGGTGAAATGGCCATACACTCAAAACATGAATATGTGAGTGTGCAAGATATGGAAAAAGCTGTAGCGACACTGAGTGAGTTGGTGCAAATTTGGGAAAAGCACGAAGCTTAATTTAAACTTCAATTTTTTCGAAAAAAATACCTTTTCCGCATTTGTAATTACTATACAAGATATCTCTGTTTTAGTTGCGCAGGATTTCAAATCCTGCGCAACTAAAACACAACTTACAACAAATGAACTTTACTAAGCACGGACTTTCCTCCTAAATAATCGATTGCAGATGAATATGGCGTACATTCTTTTTTAATGTTGTTGTTTAACGCCGGTCATATTATTGAGAAACGAAAATTATAGATTCGTTTAGTAACAGAGACCATCTTTAATGCTATTGGATCAACATCAGCTAACTTGAATTTCTTGTTTTACTAACTTATTAAAACGGAAATTTAAATATGCAACGCTCTATTTTCTGTAGCTGCGAGTGCAGCTTCCTTAACGCCTTCTGAATAAGTTGGGTGAGGGTGGCATATGCGTGCCATGTCTTCAGCAGAAGCTCGGTATTCCATTGCGGTAACAGCTTCCATAATCAAATCAGCAACGCGAGGACCAATCATATGAATGCCAAGCACTTCATCGGTGGTTTTATCTGCCAATATTTTAATAAATCCTGCTGTGTCCATGCTAGCACGAGCGCGACCAAGTGCTTTAATAGGAAAATTCCCCACTTTATATTCGATGCCTGCCGTTTTTAGTTCTTCTTCTGTCTTTCCTACAGCGGCTACCTCCGGCCAAGTATATACCACGCCCGGAATTAGGTTGTAATTCAAATGGGGTTTTTGACCCGCAATTAATTCTGCAACATACACACCTTCCTCTTCTGCTTTGTGTGCTAACATAGCACCACGCACCACATCACCAATTGCGTAGATGTGTGGAATGGATGTTTGTAAATGATCATTTACTTCAACTTGTCCACGTGAATTCGAAGCAAGACCTGCATTCTCAAGCGCTAAACCGTCCGTAAAGGCTTTTCGTCCCACAGCAACTAAGCAATAATCTGCCTCAAAAGTCACTTCCTCATTCTTTTTGTTCAAGGCTGTCAGAACTACTGATTTTCCCTTGTTTTCTACTTTTTGTACGCGATGCTCCATTTGGAACTTGAAACCTTCTTTTTTCAAAATTTTCATCATTTCCTTGCCGATGGATCCGTCCATAGTTGGCAATAGGGTAGGTGCAAATTCGACAACTTCAATTTCTGTTCCCAAACGACCATAAACGGAGCCTAATTCGAGGCCGATTACCCCTGCACCTATCACAATCATTTTCTTTGGAATTTCCTTTAGATTCAATGCCTCTGTTGAGGTAATGATGCGCTTTTTATCGGGTTCCATTCCTGGAAAAAAGTTAGGTTTAGAGCCCGTAGCAATGACGATATTTTTTCCTGTTATTTCGTTGGATTTTCCTTCAGTAGAGGTGATTTTGATGGTGTGTTGATCGACAAAAGAACCAATACCAGTGTGTACATCAATTTTGTTTTTATCCATTAAAAACTTCACTCCCGCGCACGTTTGACTCACCACTTCGTTTTTACGCTGAATCATTTGTGTAATATTAGCTTTAAGTCCCTTGACTTCTATGCCATGCTCAGCAAAATTATGAGTGGCATTGTGGAAGTGCTCGGAAGAATCTAATAACGCTTTTGATGGAATACATCCAACATTCAAACAAGTACCACCGAGTGTGGAATATTTTTCAATAATTGCTGTTTTTAAACCCAATTGGGCACATCGTATTGCCGAAACATATCCACCAGGTCCTGAACCAATAATAACAACATCGTAAGCACTCATACACAAATATTTTTCGCAAAGTTAAGGAAGAAAATGAGGAATTGAAAACCTTTAACCAAAAGTACTTATTTGTCTTTTTTCTTAGACTTCACCTCTTTATCGGTTACAAAAACATACCTTGCCCCAAGAAAGAGTGTTGTTACTGGAAAACGGACCCCCGAGATTGGAGTTAGAATTTGATAACCGGTTGATAAATGCAATTGAAGCACTTTGAAACCAATCGAAGGAGTTATGCCAGCCATGTAATTTTCATGGAGATCTGCTCTTAGATTTCCAGCTATTCCATACGTAAATCCAAAGGTGCCAGATTTATACCATGTCCCCATATCGAATCCTACAATGGTTCTTAAGGCTTGTTGTTCTATACCTACAGTAGCATTGGCGCCGCCATGAATAGCCATTATGGTGGAATTTTTCCACTTTCCCTTTTTCCATTGCCGTTCCATTCCCGCTTCAAGCGTATAATAGCGACCAGCTTGAATTCCAATATAAGGTCCTGTTCGAATGACGGTTTTGAGTTCGGGTTTTTTCCAGAATTGACCATATGAACTTGAGGTAATCAATAAAAAGAATGCTAAGACGACTTTCATTTGCTTTTTTTAATGATTTCAACGGCTTCTTTTTCAGAAATATTGTATTGCTCAGCTAGTTCTCTTGCTTTTATGAGATCTTCTTTGGATATATCAGGATTGCTCTCAATTTGCTCCTCTTTCTTTTCATTTTCCTTTCCTGATTGAAATTTGTACAAATAGGTTTCGGTTGCACCGGGGATTGTTTTAGATACAAATTCAGTGGAAAATCTATAAAGCAAAGAGTTTTCTTTGGTGTCAGAAGAAATAAATTTTTCTTCTTTATCCATCGAGGTCATGAACATCAGCATACTCCCAGTAAAGTATAAGAATTTTGCTGTACCAATGATGCCACCTGCTATTCTATTGGGTGTGGAAAGCATGGCAGCCTTGATTACTTTTTCAAGCGCTTTTCCCGCAAAGTAAACACCAACACCGACACCAATAAGTAATACGATAAAAATAAGCGGCGGCAAGAATTCAGGCTCTTCCTGTTGTGTATTAACAAACACCGCGGTGAGCTGATCTGAAAAGGTAAATGCTGCATAAAGGCCAACAAACAATGCTAAGATTGTAAAAATTTCCATAACGAATCCATTTCTGAAGCCTTTATATGCTCCGTAAACAAGAGGTATCGCAATAATTATGTCTAAAAAATTCACTTCACAAATGAACTAAAAATGAAAAACGGTTAAATATCTTCCCATCAAATCTTCTGAACATTGCGTTGTGAGAATTACCTTTGCTGAAATAATTGATTATGCTCACGCCCTACAACGATGATTATTTTATGAAGCAAGCGTTAGATGAAGCGCAAAAGGCTTATGATGCAAATGAAGTTCCTGTTGGAGCGGTAATAGTTGCTAAAAATCAAATAATTGCAAGGGGTCATAATTTAACTGAGACCTTGAACGATGTTACAGCGCATGCCGAGATTCAGGCCATAACTGCCGCCGCACAATATTTAGGAGCGAAATACTTGAAGGGCTGCACACTTTATGTCACGTTAGAGCCATGTTGCATGTGTGCAGGGGCACTCTATTGGTCTCAAATTGATAAAATCGTTTTCGGGGCGCGCGATGAAAAACGTGGAGCAGGAACGGTTGGAAAATCACTTTATCATCCGACTACACTTGTTCAAAATGGCATAATGGAAGCTGAATGTTCTAATCTTTTGAAAGCTTTTTTCTCAAGCAAACGTTAGCGTCGATAACGAATTAACACGAACGTTTGAATTACTAATAAAACCAGAAATTCACCTAAGAAAAAAAGTATAAGGGGAAGATCATCTCGGGTGTAAATCAAGGCTAAAGCAACCGATAAGAAAAATAACATTTGTAGTGTAATGAGCAACAGAACACGCAACACGAAGTCAAAATCTTTGGCCTTGTAGAAAAATGAAATGGCAGAAGTAGAGGTATAAATGAAGAAAGTGATAACAGAAATTAAAAGACCATCTAGAAATTCTCTACTTGCTACGGCATTAAAAATAACTGCGGAAATTACACTCACAAAAAGATAAACGATGGATGCAAAGAGAAAATTAGTCTTGTTCATTTTCTTTGTTCATTCTGAGCACTTCTCGAATGACCAGCACCAATGAAGCGGTCACACCAAATAAAGAAAAACCAATGGTCCACCAAGGTGTTGAACCCGGGTTTTTATCATCCAAATAAGTTCCAAGAAAAGTAAAAATGGCAATGATCGCTGCCATTTGAAAACCAATTGCTGAAAATTTAGCGTAAGACGAAAATTTAGAACTTGAAGGCTTTTTTGAGTTACTCAAAATCTACATTCGCATTGAAAGTTGGATTAGAAACAGGAGATTTCATTACACATGCTCCTTCGAAAAATGCTCCCTCCTCAATTGTAAGTTTCAATGTTTGAATATCTCCTTTAATACGGGCAGTACTTTTGAGTACTAATAGATTTTCGATTGTCAATTCTCCATCCATTCCACCTTCAATTTCTGCATTCACGCACACCAAGTTTCCTTTAACCTTACCTGTTGAGCCTATAAACACCTTGGAAGAACACGAAATATTTCCGTTCACTTCTCCTTCAATTAAAATACTTGCATCAGAGACAATATCTCCTGTAATCTCAGTGCCGGATAGAATTTTATTCATTTTTTCCATCGAATCATTTGTATGCGTTGAACCGAAAAAATCTTTACGTTTTAGAAGATCCATAATTAATAATTATCGTCGTAAAACAACTTGTATTCGTCAAATTTCGAGCTTTCTATTAACTTTTTCAAATTTTCTTGTGTAATAATGTAAATTTTATTGTCTTGATAATCACCTAAATCTTCAAATCCGGCTTTATAAGCATTCACAAAATCTTCTGCATCCTTTATTTTACTGAATTCTTGAATCAACACCATGTGTTTTTCGGTTAATGTCAGTTTTGGAGAAATTTTCATTTTGGTTAGTTTTAATTTCCTCGTCGTAAAATCGGAAATAACACCTTTTGCGTCGTCAACGTCATCTTCTTCATCCATCAAAACTATAACATATTGCGCCACATCTGGGTTATAACTGAATGAATAGGTTTTATTAAAATTAACGGGTTCGTTTTTTGAATAACCATTTTTGATAATGTCTAACATTTCTTTTGCCCTAATTGCTTGAGGTGTCCCTGGTTTTTCTTCAATAATTTTCTTCAATCTAGGCATCAACTCTTGTTTATTCTCATTTATTTGTCCAAAAGCAAGCGCATTGAGAAGTAAATACTCAGCCCTGAGTGCATTTGCGGGTTCCGATGCTATAATTTTATCGGAAGCTTCCATTACTTCTTGATATTTTCCATTTTCATAAAGCGAGATTAAAGCGAGATAATTCACTTGTGCTTGTTGCTGAGAGGCTTTTTGTTTTATGTAAAAATCAGGGTCTTCAAAATACTTAGCAGCATCCGAATTTGGATAATTTACGATAATGTGGTTTCGGTATTTAAACGCAGCTCCTCCTTGCTCGTTTAGTTTGTATAGTTGAAATGCCGATGAAAGATCGGTCAGATTTATTTCCTTAACTGACAATGCCGATTCAAATTGTTCGCCCGCCAAAGAAGTTTCATTCAATACTTCCTTGTAAAGAACTCCTGCTTGATAATACGCTTCTTGCATTTTTAATCGAGAGGTTTGAAACGCACTATCAGAAAGTGGAATATCAGCTAATAACTGATCTACGGTCAAGCTATCTTTTACTTCGTTTTGATTTTCGTTATTCACAAGCGTAGTGTCTTCTTCCGTATTGTTATTAAATACAATTTTATTACTTCTTCTCCAATCATCTTCATTTTCTCGCGGCCCCCATTGTTTTTGGAATTCTTTAAAGCCCGTTTCTCTTAGTTTTGGATTATTGAAAACAAATTTATTTGCGTTATTTCCACCGTCATTATTTTGTTGAGATTGCAGCGCGAGTAATTTTTGAGCTTCAAGTTCTTTTTTACGCTGTATATCCTCCTTCATCTTTTTTAAGGTTTCCCTCAAAAATTCGTTTCTCTCTTTTTCGGACATTTTCGCTATGCGTTGCACACTGTCTTCAAAAGCAGCAGTTTCAACAGCTTTTACGAGATCTGCAAGTTTAATCGCTTTGTTTTTAACTTCATCACCATTTGGGTAATCTTCCGTCACAAATCGGCTACACGAATCGTAGTATTTTTGTGCCGAAATATAATCTCTGTCATTGTAACAAAGATCTCCTAAAGTTTCGTAGGACATTGCTCGTTGACGCTTATTGTTATTAGAATAAAACGCAGATTGTGTCAAATAAATTTTTGCTTGTTTTTTATCGTTCTGATTGAGTTCTACTCGGGCTAAAGCAAAATAAATTTGATCTTTATATGGCGCATTTTTTGCATCCCGAAGCATTATTTTTAATTTCCTATCCATGCCTTTACCTGAACCACAAATGGCTTCGTTTAGTCGGCCATTAAAAGAAATGTCAAATGGCGCTGACGGGCGAACGGATTTTCCATAGAAAAATGCAGCAGAATCTAATTGCTTTTCTTGCTGATAAAGTTGTGCAAGTATGTAGCTTAATCTCGTCTTTTCTTTGACATTGGGAGATTTTTTAATGGCTAAATTCAGCATGTTAATGGCCAATTCGTTATCTTTTCTTCGAATAGCAAGGTCAGCGTTGGCCTTATAAATATCGAATTGTAAACTTCTTTTTAATCGAACCTGTTTTTCTTTTTCCTCTGTTTTTTTTGCAAAAGCTTTAGGAAGGTAATCTACTAACTTGCGCTTTTTTTGTGCTTGTGAAACTTCTGATAAACCGTCCAGACTCAATTTAGCTTCAGCATATTTCTCTTGCTCAATCAAGATTTTGGCAGCCCATAGTTCCGCTAAGTATGTGGAAGGGTCCTTCTTAAAAAACTTCTTTACAAACTGAAAATTTTGAAAAGCCTTATCGTATTCTCTTTTGTAATACATGGATTTTCCTATCGTTATCCAGTTTTCATCTATCCATCGGTTGTATTCTACTTCCTTATAGAACATATTTTCTGCACTTGGCATGCTGTGATTTCGAATTACCTTAGTGCATTTAGAAATGGCTGTATCAAGCGCCGGCAACATTCCTTTTACCTCTGATTCATTAGGAAGTGGGTTTACGGGTAGAACAGAGTAGAAGTCTTCTTTTCGAGATGAATAATAGGTTTTAAGAGTTCCCTTCAATAATTCGTTAGCGTTAAAAAGGCCGTTGTAACGAGCTGTAGTCCCGTGGTACTTTCTATTCAAAAATCCAGCATTCTCAGTGGAACAGGCCACTAAAACAACAATCAACGCGAAAATTCCTATTATCTTTTTCAAAAATGACTTTACTTAATAACTCTGAAATACTTGATTTAGTATAGACTTAAGAGATTTTTATGCAATGTTTGTGAATACCTGCTGAATGTCGTCGTCGTCCTCAATTTTATCAAGCATTTTTTCGATGTCAACCAATTGTTCTTCTGTAAATTCAACAGGTGAGGTTGGAATTCTTTTTAGACTTGATTTTTGGACTTCAATTTGCATATCCTCAAGTGCCTTCGCTAGGGTGCCGAAAGCAGTATAATCGCCATACACGATCAATTGATCATCCGTTAGTTCTATTTCCTCACATCCCGCATCAATTAATTCCAATTCCAACATCTCTACATCGACTTCCTTAGACTTGTTTATTTCAAATACGCTTTTTCGAGCAAACATAAATTCCATAGATCCATTTGGCACCACTTGTCCTCCTGCTTTATTAAAGTATGATTTTACGTTTGCCACTGTACGTGTAGGATTGTCGGTTGCACATTCCACATAAACCAGCACCCCATGTGGCCCTTTCCCTTCGTAGTTTATTTCTGAGAAGGAGGCAACGTCTTTCTGAGCTGCTCTTTTAATTGCTGCTTCAATATTGTCTTTCGGCATATTTTCAGCCTTGGCATTTTGAATGGCTGTTCGCAATTTAGCATTCGTGGTTGGGTCCATTCCGCCCTCTTTTGCCGCCATTGTAATTGCCTTACCGAGTTTAGGAAACATTTTAGACATTTTGTCCCATCGTTTCTCTTTTGCAGCCCTTCGGTATTCAAACGCTCTTCCCATAAACAATATTTTTAGCGAATTTAGGAAAATCAAAGGAAAAATCCACAATGCAATTTAGGGCAATTTCTTAAGAAGACACATTCAATTTTGAAACGAGTCGTTATTATGTAAAAACACGTAGTTGAAATACGTAGAATCACGATAAGAACTCAGAAAAAACCTAGATATTAGTTAAAATTCAAAGTTAAATGTAATTAATTTAAAAGTTCGGAACTATTTTTGCTTTGTGTTTCACACTTAAATTTAGAAATTATGAAAACAATGAAATTAAACATGTTAGGAATAAGCGTTGTTGCTATGTTCTTTTTATTTGCATTCAGTGCATCAGCGCAATCCACGAATTTTGTTGGGAACTGGCAATCAACAGCCCCGGTAGTAAGTATGAATAACTCGATTGTGAAAATCAAGGTTCTTTCTACTTCTGAACCAAATGTTTTTATTATCATTAATCCTGACAATCCGAAAAAGAAATTTGTCTCGAAGTATGATCAGCCGACAAACCGACTTTACACCACAATAAAAAATCAAAATTTGTATTTTACATATGTAACTTCGACGGATATGCTTGAATGCTATAAAGTAAGTAACGACTCAAAAATTGCAGATTTGACAAGATATTAAGAAATTTTTTGTTAATGAAAAAGGCGGGATTTCCCGCCTTTTTTAGTTTAGGTAAGAACTTGCTTTTTCAACCATTTGTTTTGAACCTACGTAATAGGGTACTCGTTGATGCAATCTTGTCGGTTTTATTTCTAGAATTCTCTTTCTACCAGTTGTTGCCAATCCGCCAGCTTGTTCTGCAATGAAAGCTAAAGGATTACATTCATATAACAAACGAAGTTTTCCCTCAGGCGCACTTAAAACATCAGGATATATGTAAATACCACCTTTTATCAAGTTACGATGAAAATCTGCGACGAGCGACCCAATATATCTTCCCGAATAGGGCATACCAGTCTGATTTTCTCTACTTTGACAATAAGCGATATAATGTTTAAGTCCTTCTTCACACTCGTTAATATTCCCTTCATTCATGGCGTAAAGTCTGCCGATTTTAGGCATTATCATGTTTGGATGCGAGAGACAATATTCTCCTATAGAAGGGTCCAAGGTGAACCCGTTTACTCCTTTACCTGTTGTATAAACTAACATTGTTGACGACCCATATAAGACATATCCCGCAGCCACTTGTTCAGTTCCACATTGTAGCATATCTTCCAAAGTTGCTTTGGTTCCAACAGGAGAAATTCTTCTGTAGATTGAAAAAATTGTTCCGATTGACACGTTGACGTCTATGTTACTTGAACCGTCTAAAGGATCAAAGAGCACCACATATTTTCCGTTTTTGGAAATTTCATTTTCAAAGGCAACAAAATCATCATTTTCTTCAGATGCAATTCCGCAAACCTCTCCTCCGAGTTCAAATGCCTTAATAAATGCGTTGTCAGCAATGACATCTAATTTTTGCTGCTCCTCCCCTTGAATATTTTTTCCTCCTTGAGCGCCTAAAATATGGTCAACTAATCCTGCCTTCCGAACATCTCGACTAACAATTTTAGATGCAACTGCAATATCGTTCAGTAAACGCGAAAGTTCTCCTGTAGCAAATGGAAAATCAGCTTGATTTTTTAAAATAAATTCGTTTAAAGTTGTAAGCTTTGACATTCTAAAAAGTTAAAAAAAAAGCCCGCCTAAGCGGGCTGTAGTATTGAAATATCTTAAGTTGTGAACATGCTAGAAGTTGCCGTTCCTATTTGAATTGGATTTACAATTAAAGTAGGAATCAATGCATCATTTGTGATAATATATTGTTCATAGTTTGCTGTAATCGCACTTAAGAAGCTATTTTTATTTAAATTCATAATGGCAATTAAATCAGCATCAACGGACACTGCGTATTTTACAACTTCTTTATCGAAACCACTACTTGAAATAATAGCTGAAGTCATTTCAATGCCTCGATCTTTAAAAAATCGTTCTGAAAAAACAATATTTGATTCCACCTGATGGCGTAAGTATTCATCTGATTCGTCTGGAGTAACAACGTGCACTTTAGAACCGAAATATTTTGCCAAACTAGCCACAATAGACAACTTTTGCTTTGTCTCTTTGTGTAAATCCATAGGGACAACAATTGAGTCATATCCGGTAGATTTTATTGTTCTTTCTTGTACAATGATAAATGGGACAGTTGAATTTGTAACGACCTTCAATGCGTGACTTCCAGTAATGTGTTGCCATCCATGAGCGCCATGTGTTCCCATGAAAATCAATTCAGCTTGATGTTCGGCCGCGAAGGAACCGATATCTTCGAATATATTTCCGATTCTAACATTAGGAACAATCGACACACCTTCTGACTGAAAACTTTCCACTACTTTGTCTAATTTACTAGCTGCTTCAGCTATTTGCGAATCATTTTTAACCACGTGAAGTAAATGTACAGTGGCACTTAAAGGTTTTGCAGTTGCTATGGCGTGCGTCAAGGCAATATCTGCAACACTTGAAAAGTCGTGGGGGACAATAAAATTCTTTTTGGACATGCGCTTTTTTTTGGCAAAGTTAGTGATTTAAAGATATATAAAATATGCGAAAATCCAAATAATGAGGAAATCAAAAATATTTATTATCCGAATAGTTTATTTAATTTCTCAAAACTTAAGCGTATTTCGCTTTGAAAATAAATAAGCAAGTTGTATTTCAAAAGAATGCCGATACGAATCTCTGGTGACATTTCTGAAATTTAGATCATATGCAATTCCCATTCTGAAAGGTCCCAAATCCAACGCAAAATATGGACAAACGTCCATCGTAGTTCGAAAATAAGTTCCTATAGTCATGTATTGAGCAGAAACGAGTGAAGTAAAATGAGAAGCTTCCTTTAATTTTGTTTTTAAGAAAGTGCCGATTAATGTTTCTTTGTGAGGACCCTGGAAAAACTGAGCAACAGTTAACTCGACGTTGCTAACTGACGTTATCCCAAAACTCGAATGGGCATGAATCAATGTTTTTATCGCTAATCTATCCTGCTCCAAAGAAGTAAAATTCATTTTTGGTCGATTCAAGTGTTGAAATGAAATACCGGCTTGAAACTTAAAATTTTTAGAATTAAACGCTGCATCCGAACTTTCTTGAAAATTAAATGCCATTCCCATACCTGCATCTGGGTATAAATCATTGGAATAATTAAGATTTTCTCCGGAGTTTTGGTTAGGATTAAGTGTGGTTCCATCCCACTGACTTAGAAATGTAACATTTGACAAGTCAATTACCCGTTGATTAAAAGATAAGTTTAATCCCCCTGAAATCCATTGATTAACCGAAAGTGGAACATTTCCACTTGCTGAAATGCCACCAGTACGCAATCCTATTTTTGATGCTCCAGCGATATCATTTAAAAAATATGCGCCCAAACCTGCATATGATTTTAAACCTCTCTTCTTTTTCCCAAAATTCATTTCACCCATCATATAAGAAGTAGTGAAGGCTGTACCCGTATTAATCCATTGACTGCGGTGTTGAGCTGTGATTTTGGCAAAACCATCAAAATTACCAGTCATGGCAGGATTTAGATATGAAATCGTTTTGTCAAGCTGAGTAAAATGAGCATCTTGCGCATAGGAGCGCACTGAGATTAAATGTAATAAAAAGAAGAGTGTTTGTTTCATCCTTTTATCGAATTAAAGTGATATTTCCGTTGATTATTTGCTCTACAGGGTTATCTGCAAATTTTACTACTGCTCGATAAGGATAAATTCCTGTTCCACATTCTTTACCGTTATAGTTTCCATCCCAAGAAAACACTTTGTTATTGGAGTGAAACATTTTATTACCCCAACGATCGAAAATGGTAAATTCGATACTTAAGACATCCTTACCAGCGATGATACTGTACGCATTGTTTTGAGAAGGGCCATTATTTACAGAAGGGCTGAATGCAGTTGGGATATGTAATCCAGTAATGCAATCTAAACCAGTATTGTTGGGACTGCATGGGTTACATGGATCTGAACCTGCTGACACCTCATCCCCATCATTAATTCCATCTCCATCAGTATCTGCAATGGTAGGTGAGGTGCACAACACACTTTCTTGCGCATCTGTTAAACCATCATTATCAGTATCAATTTGACAATCAGGGCTCGAATCATCCGGGTCACATGGATTTAAAGGGTCAGAACCATTTGTCACTTCCGTTCCATCATTAATACCATCTCCATCGGTGTCTGGATTGTCATAGTTTGTACCATTGCTAACTTCTTCGGAATAGGTTAACCCATCACCGTCAAAATCGCAATTTGGCGCCGTATTATTTGGTATACAAGGGTCTAAATTCGCTGGGTCAACCTCATCATTTACACCATCTCCGTCGGTATCAGTAATGGAAGATTCTAATGCGTCGATCGTGCCGTCACCATCCGTATCTAAAGGATTAGCAGGATCTGGTCCAATTTCAATGCAGTCATTTTGACCATCACCATCCGTATCTGGGTTATTAGGTAGTGTACCAGCGGTCACTTCATCCACATTTAAGCAGCCATCACCATCTAAATCAGGATTGTCAGCAACAAAGACTGCAACAATATTTTCAATTCCAGTAATATTAATGAAACTAGTATCTTCTGTGATGGCAGTTCCCATTGGTCCGATTGTATATTCCCAATGATCAAACATGAATCCCGGAAGAGGTCTAGCAATCAAATTGGTTTGAATTCCTCCGAAATATGATGTAGTCCAAGGGTATGTTGGTGCCCATTGAGAATTAACCTTTATCTCGCCTGAAGCAGGTGGAGACACATTAAAAGTTACGTTATATGGACCAGAAAGCTGATAGCAATCAATCATTCCCCCTGTAATTGCGGTGCATCGAGAAATAATAAAATTTCGAAGTTGTGTAACTCTACTTTGCCAACCTGTGTAGGAACCGCCCCATTTCTGACATTGAGCGGTCATTTCTGGAGCAATTTCATTTACCATACTATCAAGTAAAGGAATCAGATAATCACATGAAAAATAAGTATTTGCTAAATCAGCATATCTAGTAATGTAGTATTGTTCAACAATTGGGTTTTCGTTGATGAGTTTTTCTAAAATCTCCGTATGTCCCTGGCCACCAGGATTGGGTAGATTCTCCACATTACACGGATCTGCGTTTGCCGTGTTGTCTGGTATTCCAGTGTAATTTACATAATGTCCGAATGTTGCATCCATATCCCAAAGTGTATATCGCCACTTCTTTTTATCGCCAAGTGGATCAGTACCACGCCACCAAGCTGTATTCCAATTCAACCAATCTTGATTAACCACAAAGGAATTAAACATGAAGTAATCACACAAAGACTCCCAATTTAAAAGACTATCTACATAGGCAAAATTTGTAGGGTTTCCCATGTTGTTAGCGGCAATGTAATTCTTTAATGCATTCCAATTATTTAATGCGTTAGGCGCGCCATATTCCTCCCATGTTCCACCCCATGTTTTTAAGTATTCTAAATGGAATTTGTCTTGATTATAATAATAGTCGGTGTAATCATGATCATCTACTTTTTCTCTTATTTCATATACCCCCCAGTAATTACCATTTAAATACACTACACAAGGCCTCCAAGTGCGCTCATCCAATTTCATATCTGCGCGGATACTCAATGTATGTATGAAGGCATCTCTGATATGAGCACCATTTTCGAAAGAATAGTTGTCACTAGCAGCTGGTTTTAAGATTAGTCTTTGAAAATTGTCGCGCGTGCTTTCTGGAAAAATTTGATGCTCTAAATCGCCATTATATCCGTATTGATCGCGCAAAATAAAATCAAATCCTCTTTGATCATACGCCCAAGAGTCGTTGCCGTGTTCGTTGAAGTCACCTTCTCCCTCATCTATAAAAAGACCATTGTCTTCAAATAATTCAAAACCACCAACCGGTGTGATTTGATTTCCATTGGCAATAAGGGTGTTTACTCCTGTTCCACAAACGGATACAACGGGAATCGTATGGGAAACATTTATAAAATAGGTGTTAGTCGCTGTAAACGAAGGTTGATCTGTACTGAATGCCATTGCACGCAGTACCTTTGTTGTACTAATTGTGATTGGACCTGTGTATTGAGTGGAAGTTGTAGTTGGGGTGCTACCATCTAATGTATATCGAATTGTTGCAGCCGGGTTGGCACATGTAATTGTAACAGTTTGAGGAGCAGTGTAAAAACCAGCCTGCACACTTATTATTGGAGTTGGCGTGTAAAAATTAATGGCTCCCGTATTCGCTGCATTTGGCGTCGGGTTCGTAAACAATTTAAAATCTGGCGCAGCATTGGTTGAACGTCCAACGGAATGGTTGGCTTTCGTCATGTGAACAATTTTAAATGAATCAACCACATTGCCAAAAGTGTTACTTAAAATTATCCAATCACCTTCAGTTTGAGAGAGGTTGAAATTCGGATGATATTGATTTCCGTTAACCGTGTTTCGCTTGGAACAAAATACCATTTTGTATCCATTGGCATTGATTGATCCACTCGGAATCATCCATTTTGTTAAATTGGTGGCCTTGTCTGATAAGTACCATCCTGTAAGGTCGACAGCGGCAGCTGTAGGATTGAATAGTTCAATCCAATCCTCTCGCTCCCCGTATGCATCCGTAATACCGCTTACATTAGAACAAGAATATTCATTAATAATAACTTGACTATAATGTTGAGAAAAGACACCTAGAGTCAATAAGAAGAAGGAGAGAAGTAATTTCATGGCCAGTTTAGATTTCAATATTACAAATAAAAAGTAATAATTGCAAGACGTATAACTTCGTAATTAAGTTGTATTTTTGACTGTAATATAAATTCATTATGAAATCAATATTAATTTTTTCAGTAGTATTAGTTGTTTTTTCAGCTTGTTCAAAATATGAAGGTCAAGGAGGTGCAGCAACAATCAAAGGAGTTGTAATTGAACAGCGCTACAATAGTTTAGGGAATGTAATAGCAAGTTATCCAGCTCCAGATCAAGATGTTTTTATTATCTATGGAGCGGACAACTCTTTTTATGATGATGACGTAAAAACAAGTTATGATGGTTCCTATGAATTTAGGTATATGAGAAAAGGAACTTATCGTATTTTCACCTACGAAGATTGTAATACATGTCCAAGTGGAAAGAAAGAAGTAATGAAAGAGGTGGAAATAACTGAAAAAAATCAGGAGTTGCTAATGGATACCATTTACATTAAAAAACTCTAATAGGAGATGAGAGTATTTCTCTGTTTTATTTTTTTTGCTTTTGTTTTTAATGGCTCCGCTCAACTTAGCACTTTTCAATTATGGACCGAAACCGGTGTGAAATTCAAATTAAATAAAAAATTGGATTTCACTGGAGATTGGACCAATAGAATTGATGAATTTGGATTGAACAACTCATTTCCCCAGGCATCAATTCGTTATAAACTAAACGATTGGTTTAAAACATCATTTGATTACCGTTGGATCTTGTCGAAACAGGAAAATGGATATTTTAATAGTGGGAATAGAATTAATTTGAATGTTCAGGGGAATTATGTTTTTAAAAGATTGACGTTTGGTTTGCGTGCGAGGTATCAATATTCTTTTGATCGACTTGTTGTTGCCAATTATGACCCAGAATTTGACATTGCATATCGCTTAAAACCTTCTTTTTCTTACGATATTGACAACAGTATCATTACACCAAATGTAAGCGTCGAGTATTTTTATTCACCTGACAATGCCCCTCTGGGAAATCAATTTACACGAATTCGCTACCAAATTGGAGTTGATTTTGAAACGAAGTTACCACTGGATTTAGGAATTGCGTATTTGTATGACGATAAAATTAACCTACCCAACGCTATTGACCGTCACGTTTTAAATTTATCTGCAACCTATCTGGTAAAGAATAAAAAATCAAATAAGAAACAAAAAGGAAGAGTAATTAATGCAAGAGATCTTTAATCCAAATATTTATTTTCCTCCAATCGTTGCATAACTTTTTGGATATTTATTTCTTTTTTCTCTTGTCTTAATTCTTTGGCTGTTTGTGTAAAATATTGATGTTGATTCAGGAATTTAACTTGAATTTCGTCCCACTGACGGTCGCTCTGAATTTTCCCCATTTCTCGAAGTTCTCGTCTTAACTTATCGGCAATTTCGTCAAAATCGTCGCGACCAAGGTAATCCAAATCTGCATCGCAAATAATTTCCTGAATTTTATTTAAAGGTTTGTGTGGAATTTCGGTCACATGAATAAGCTCCACAATAGTTTTAATGTGTTGTTCGGTATACCCGTATTTCGGAAGTATTTCCGCGGCCATTATTGCGCCAATTTCCTCGTTATTATCGTAACGTTCAATAAATCCAGCGTCGTGAAGAATTGCAGCCGTTTTAAGCAAGAATAAACTCTCATCTGTGACTCCTTCCAATAGGGCAATTCTTTCAACAGCATTGACAACATCTTTCGTGTGGTTTATGGAATGGTAATAATAGTTTGGAGAAAGACCTTTCTCAAGAATTTTCATTACGTGATGTTCCGTCTTATAGTATTTAATATTTGAGTAATGGTGTAGCTTTTTTATTTCATCAAATCGAGTATTTGGTTGTAATCCTTCTCCATTTAGAGATAATTCAGGTTTAATGCGCTTCACCACATACATATCCACCCATTTACGAGCTTTAGATTGTACTTTTCCTTTATACTCGCATTCAAAATAAGGCTCAATATGATTAAATGTAGCTCCAGTAATGGTGACTTTTCCAGGTTCTCCTAGCATTTCCATTCGCTGTGCAAGATTCACTGTTGGGCCCCAAATGTCATAAGCAAGACGCAAATTCCCGATTATCCCGGCGGTAAGTGGACCCGTATTAATGCCCAAACGAATTTCCCAATAGTCTTCGTGATTTGCTATCGCATCATATTTGAGTTTAGACATGTAGGCCTGAATTTGAAGTGCTGCACAACAAGCGTCTATTGGATTGGTAGAATTTTCCGATGGCACACCACCTGCGCACATGTAAGCGTCCCCAATGGTTTTAATTTTTTCGAGTTTGTTTGCCTCGATTATTTCATCAAATTTTCGAAACAAGACATCTAATTTCGTTACCAAGCGGCTTGGCGTCATGGTTTCAGAAATTCTACTAAAGCCTACAACATCAGTGAACAAGACGCTCACCGTATCGAAGGCTTGTGCAGGAACTTTTCCCTTCCTTTTGAGCGTAATTACAGCTTCCGATGGCAGGGTGTTATTGAGCCATTGCTCCGTTTTATCTTTTTCAATTTGCAATAACCGTTGCTGCTCTACAACCTTGTTTTTCTCATCCTCAATAAGTTTATTCTGATCTTCAATTTGTGATTTTTGTAAACGAATTTCTTTTGTTCTTTCTGAAATTTTAATTTCTAATTTGACCTGTTCACGACGTGCTAGCTCAATACGCCTTCTGAAAATAACAAAAGTTATTAAAGCTAAAAGTAGTGCCATTAATGTCCAAAACCACCAAGTTAACCAATACGGAGATTTAATAACAATTTTTAGTTGGGTGGGCTCTGACCATGGTCCGTCACCAATTCTGGCATAAACCTTTAATACGTAATCACCAGGTGATAATGCATTAAATGCTAATTCATTATCGGCCCCAATAAATTTCTCTCCTTCATCAGATCCTTCTAAAATATATTTGTAGTTTATTAACTGAGGGTTGTTGAGGTCATTGGTGTGAAATTTTATTGTAAACGAGCGTTGATTATAATCAAGTTCCAGAATTTCTGTATTGGAAAGTACAGTTTTGAGTGGTGAATCTCCTCCCGGAATTACCCATTTTTCCCCTAATTTAAGTTTACTAAGAATTACATTGATATTCTCAGTTGGTTTTAACAAATTAGCTGGCATGAAGTGATTGAACCCATTTATTCCACCAAAAAACAGTTCTCCGTTTCTTGCCTTGAAATAAGCATTCGAATTAAATTCATTGCTTACTAGTCCATTTATTTCTTTATAAATGGTTACCTGTTTTGTTTCGGGATTGAATAGTGCTAATCCTCGGTTTGTACTCAACCAAAGTTTGTTTTTCTCGTCTTGAAGTAATCCATAAATTACGTTATTGGGCAAGCCATTTTTATTATTATATATTGAAATTTCTCCTGTCTTTAATTTCAGATGTACAAGACCAGATCCAAAGGTGCCGAGCCATAATTCGTCTTTTTTGAAAGAAACAATTGTGGAAATATAATCTTTAATTTTTGATATAAATTTTGAATTTATCGGATGAGGTTTAATTTTTAACTCCCCATTTTCTTCTGTCAATAAATTCAATCCACCACCACTGGTTGTAAACCAAAAATTACCATCTGGATCTTTATACACCACACGGCAAATACCAATTCCAATTGTTTCGGCAGGAAGTTCAGGATTGTGTTCAAACAATCTTGATTTTTTTGTTTTTAGGTTGTACAGAATAACACCCCCTTTCGTTGCTAAAAAATACTCCTGATTTCTATAGGGGACGATCGCATATATTCGTTCGTGTTTTCGTTGATTTTCTTTGTCAACATAAGTTAATTTAGAATAACGATAGGCATTTCCGGAAACGGTTAATTCGTATAAGCCATCTAAACAACCTACCAAAGCTTTGTCTTTATTGAGGCTATATATACTCAACACCACCTCTTTACCATTTTCTCCGTCTTCGTTGCTATTGTCTGAACGAAGGAACTGATTAAAAATAGCGGTACCTCGGTCGTATCTAGATACACCAACATCGGTTCCTACAAAAATAAAATTGCCACTAGGATCTTCACTGAAACTCCAAACATTTGGAGAAGGCAATCCTTTTTTTAAATTACCGGATGGTCCTATGCTAAGGAAGCCTGATCGCAGTGGGTCAAAGCTTGAGATGCCTCTTTCTGAGCCTATCCAAATTTTTTGGTTGTTATCGACATATAAATCGGTAAGCGCGTTAAATAAAAGCGCATTTTTTTGAAAGAGGTCTTCGGTACTGTTATATATAACGTTACCTTTAATATTAAATAAACCATTTCCAGCCGTTGCAATGAATAACTGATCCTTAAAAGGCAGAATATCCATAACACTTAGCCAACCAAATTTATCCAAACCTGGAAAGGAGGGAACCACTGATTTTTTTTGAATGTTCAATGTAAAAATTCCTTGGTTTGTTCCTAGTAGCACTTCATTTTTAGACCGTTCCATTAATTTTAGAATAGAAACCAAACTACCGTTTTTACTTTTAATTGGAAGTGGAACTACTTTTTTTGTCGATTTTGAAATAAGAAATAAACCTTTATCTTCCGTATCAACTAGAAGATCACCATTACTTAAACCCAGAACCAAATGAATTTTAGATGCCGGTAGCGAACGAAAGGGAAAATCAAAATTTCCTGATTGAGTATTGAAACGAACTACTCCAAATTCTACGGTACCTAGAATCAAATTTCCATCAGTATCTTTGGTCATGCTTTCAATTTGCATAACCTTTTGTTTGTTTACACTGAAGGATTTAAACTTATCACTTTTGGGATTAAAAGACACGAGTCCAGCAGATGTTCCAAACCACAATCTACCATCTTCAGTTTTTTCGGCGCATTTAAAAAAGTTACTTTCGATACCATCAGTTTCCCCGGCATAAAAAATTTCGAAATCCTTGCCATCGTAGCGGTTCAATCCGTCTTGAGTTCCTATCCATAAAGCGCTGGTTTCATCTTGGATGACGCAATTCACAAAGCTCTGTGATAGGCCATTGGTAATCGTGAAATTATTGAATTTGTAATCTCCCTGAGCGCTCACCTGTAGGGAGAGCAAAAAAATCAACCAAAGGAGTAGAATGCGCACTTACACAATTTAATTTCCCGCTTGGGCTTGGTTTGCGGGTTGAATGACTGCATTTTCTAAATCGCGATCAAACATATACATACCACTATTGTCGCTCCCAATTAATTTAAGCTTATCTAATATTGTTCTAGCAAGTGCTTCTTCTTCAAGTTGCTCCGAAACATACCACTGAACAAAATTATGGGTAGTGTAATCTTTTTCTTGTAAACAAATATCAACTAGGTTGTTAATACTGGCTGTAACGCCTATCTCATGCTCCAAAAGTAGCTCAAAAACATTTTTCAGGTCCTTGAACTTTACAGGTGGCTGATCGATTGATGGGATGATGGCTGTACCACCACGTTCATTAACGAACTTTACCAATTTCAGCATGTGAAAACGTTCTTCGTCAGAATGGGTATACATAAACTTTGCTGTTCCATTTAGGCCATTATTTTCCGCCCAAGAGGCCATCGCTAAATAATATTGTGACGACGATGCTTCTTTTTTAATTTGATCGTTTAATGCCGCTTCAACTCTGTTGTTCATGATGTGTGTATTTAAACAAAAGTACAAATAAAAAAAGGAAATGTTTCGCTAATTAGGTGAATATTAGTCCTTGAAAGGAATATGTTCTAACAAACCATTCCAAATGTAATTAGACAAATAAGAAAAGAGAAAATAGCGAGAACAAGCAAGAGTCCGGCAATAAAAAATATGATCTGTGAAATGATAACCAAAAGTGCGCTTTGCAACAAATCCGCTATCAAAAGCATTATTAATCCGATTATTCCAACTGCAATGAATGCCGACCAAAGCGAGGAAGAGCCCTCAAAATAGGTAGGCTTTTGCCAGTTAGCCATAGCATCACGATAGTTGTTCTTCTTAAAGATCTGGGGATTTTCAATTTCTTTTCTCAAAAACATTTGCGCTAAAGCGGATTTCTTTTTTTTGTGTGCGATCAAATGAGTCAAAGTGTCCGAAGTTACTGCTTCGACTGCTAAATTCTTGGTGTCTTTTTCATTTACTGTCAAGTCAATTTTTGAAAGATGAATGGCGTCTATTTTTTCTGAAGAGGTAGTATCAAGTTCATCATTCGGTACTGAATTATTCTCCGAAAGTTCATGAGTAATTTGCCCAGATTTTTTTATTTTCCAAGGAGTATGAATGGACTGGCGCTGAAAATTCCATCCTGACCTGTGATACCGCTTTTCTACTGAACAAGAGAAAATAATGAAAATTAAAATGATTGGGAGAAACTTCATGTTGTAAA
>JACCDP010979436.1_pt1 | contig 24974 bp, 29 predicted proteins | sample 7445841 | NCBI WGS metagenome assembly JACCDP01 (sample SAMN15323441, study PRJNA562643) | freshwater metagenome | isolation source: river surface water | place: USA:Blue River Watershed | collected 2017-08-17
ACGCTGGGTGTCGTGCGTGCTGTGGCGGATCCGGACAATATCAATGCCGAATTTGCGATCATCATTCGTTCGGATCTCAAAGGCCTCGGTCTGGGCCAGATGCTGATGACCAAGCTGATTGCCTATTTTCGTCAGAGAGGAACGCAGACGATTGTCGGCGAAGCTCTGAGCGATAATCGTGCGCTGATTGAGTTAACAAAAAATCTAGGTTTTGAAATCCATAGTCAGCCCGGAAACGGTACTGTCGAGCTGAGATTGTCGCTGCGCTGACGCCACGGGCGCGGTGTGCGCCCGGCCAATTTTGACTTAGGTCAAGGTAATTGGGGGGCCACCTCCGTAGACTCCGAACCGCTTGAAACCGTCCATCCCAGAGGCGAGTAGCGAGGAGCGAAGACAATCATGGTTTCCACCCTGGTCCCACATCCCATGCAGCATGTCGAGTTTGATGCTGATCTGATCAGTCGACTCACCCAATCCGGACCACGTTACACATCCTATCCGACTGCCGATCGATTCAGCGATAGCTTTGGCTATCGCGATTACCTGCAGGCGGTCACGCAAGCCCGTTCCCGCGGCGGTCGCTATCCGTTGTCGCTTTACCTGCACATCCCGTTTTGTGACACGGTCTGCTACTACTGCGGCTGCAACAAGATTGTCACCAAAAATCGCGAAAAAGCTGCGACTTACCTTGACTATCTCAAGCGTGAAGTGGAAATGCAGGGCAAGCTATTTACCGGTTTTAATCAGGTCGAGCAGCTGCACTTTGGTGGAGGTACGCCCACCTATTTGTCCGATGCACAAATGGACGATCTGATGCAGCATCTGCGGCGATGGTTTGTGTTTGCCGATGATGATGCAGGAGAGTATTCGATTGAAGTTGATCCGCGCAGTGTTTCACCGGATCGCATACACAAGCTGCGGCAGTTCCGTTTCAATCGCATCAGTCTGGGTGTGCAGGACTTCGATCCCGAAGTACAAAAAGCTGTCAATCGCCTGCAGCCGGAAACGCAGACACTCGAAGTGATTCGGGCTGCCCGCGAGGCACGCTTCCGCTCGATCAGCGTTGATCTGATTTATGGCTTGCCCAAACAATCGCTGCAATCCATGGACGAGACACTCACCAAGGTGATTGCCGCCAACCCGGATCGTATCGCCGTATATCACTATGCGCATTTGCCGCATTTGTTCAAGCCACAGCGACGCATTCATGAAGCCGACTTGCCGAGTTCGGATACCAAGCTGGAGATGCTCGCTCTGTGTATCAAGCGACTCAATGATGCCGGCTACCTCTATATCGGCATGGATCATTTCGCCAAGCCTGATGATGAGCTCGCGATCGCGCAGCGGCAGGGGCGCTTGCATCGAAATTTTCAGGGTTACTCGACGCATGCCGACGCAGATCTGATTGCCTGTGGTGTGTCGGCGATCAGTTCGGTGGGTATGTGTTACAGCCAGAATGTCAAAACACTTGATGAGTACTATGACCGCCTTGATCTGGGCGAGCTGCCGGTCGCGCGGGGTTACAAATTAGCCATGGATGACGTACTGCGACGTTTCATCATTCAGATGTTGATGTGTAATTTCGAACTATCGCTGCGGTCATTGGAACAGGCTTATCCGATCAGCTTTTCTGCTTATTTCGCGCAGGAGATCGAGCAGTTGCACGAACTCGCCGAACTGGGTCTGCTCACCATGGACGCTGACTGGATTACGGTCAGCTTGAAGGGCAGGCTGCTTATCCGGAATATCTGCATGGTCTTCGATCGCCATCTGCAGGAAGCGCGGCGGTTACAATCGGAGCCGCAACGCTATTCCCGTACGCTATAGGAAACTGACTCCTCAGGCCGTTTGCATTGTTGGTATCGGTCTGACGAGACAGAGTCGAGATTCACCCTTTAATTTCGCCCATTGACGACGCTTTCACTCCTGCCGATTTTTCTGGTGGGTCTTTTGGGTGGTGTGCACTGTGTGGGTATGTGCGGTGGCATTGTCAGTGCGTTTTCCATCGCAACGCCGCGCCACCGGCCTTTCCCCGTCGCCATCGCTACCGAGAACCACCGTTTCAGCATCATCGCTGATGGTGGTCCGCGCGTGCTCGCTTTCAATGTCGGTCGGATAGGCAGCTATATGCTCGCGGGTGCCTTTGCCGGTTTACTCGGCAGCGTACCTGCGCTGCTTGATCTTGTCGCGTTGCAGACGGCGGCTTACTGGCTGGCGAACCTGATGCTGGTCGCACTGGGCCTGACGCTGATGAATGCATGGCACGGTCTCAGCCGTCTTGAGGCGATCGCGCAGGTGGCGTGGCGTCGTATCCAACCGCTGATACGACGACTGCTGCCAGTGACCCGGATCTGGCAGGCGACGGCACTGGGTGGCTTGTGGGGCTGGGTACCCTGCGGCATGGTCTACAGCGTTTTAATGACAGCCTTGCTCACTGGTTCTGCCACGCAGGGTGCGATGGTCATGCTGGCCTTTGGTCTGGGTACGCTGCCTTTGCTGTTCATCATCGGCGTGCTCGGGACTTCCATGCAGGCTTTCCTGCAAAAGACGGCTGTTCGACGTTTGGCGGGCCTGCTGGTGCTGATGTTTGGTGTGCTGGGATTGTTTCGCGCGGCCACCGGACTCTCGCATGGCTGGTTGGATGCCGTGTGCCTGACACCGGCCGTTGTCCGATGAAGATACACGCGCAAGGGTGCTTTCATTGTGGCTTGCCGGTACCGGCCGGCAGTGTGTGGTCTGTGGCTATTGAAGGCGTGGTGCAGCCCATGTGCTGCCCCGGGTGCGAAGCGGTCGCGCAAGCCATCGTCGACAATGGACTCAACGATTACTATCGCACGCGTCAAAGTTTGCCTGAGGGAGCGGCCAAGGTCGTGCCGGATGAGCTCGGTTTGTATGACGCACCCGAGTTGGCTTCACAATTCCAGGATAAGGATGGCAACGCAGAGACTACGCTCTCCGTCGAAGGCGTTCGGTGTGCCGCTTGTGTCTGGCTGATTGAAAAACGTCTGACGCAGGTGCCAGGTTTGCAGTTCGCTCATTTGAATGTCGCGACAGAAAAACTGCAGGTGCGATGGGATGCGACGCAATGCAAGCCCAGTGACATTCTGGAAGCAGTGCGTGAAGTGGGTTATGTCGCCTATCCCTTTGATCCCATTCAGCACGGCGAGATGCTGCGTAAAAATGCACGTCAGCTGTTCAAGCGTTTGTTTGTGGCCGGTCTGTCGATGATGCAGGTCATGATGTACGCAGTGCCAGTGTACTTTGCCGAAGCGGACAGCATCGAGGCTGACATGCTGCAGCTGATGCGCTGGGCCAGTCTGGTACTGACGCTACCTGCCGTTTTTTATTCGGCGCAGCCTTTTTTTCAGGGTGCGTGGGCTGATCTTCGGCGCAAGGCTGCGGGTATGGATGTGCCGGTCGCCTTGGGGATTGCGGCTGCTTTCGGGGGCAGTGTCTGGTCGACGGTGGCAGGCGAGGGCGAAGTATATTTCGACTCGGTGACCATGTTCATTTTTTTGCTGCTCGCCAGCCGTTATCTGGAGCTGGTAGCGCGTCGCCGTGCGGCTGCTTCGCTCGAAACCATGCAGCATGCCTTACCGGATGCCGCATGGCTGCTGAAAGAGTATCCGAACCATCGTGAAGCAAGCCTGGTCCCCGCAGCACAATTGCGCGCTGGTGACGTGATTCTTGCCAAGCCGGGTGAAACCATCGCGGCCGACAGTGTGATCATCGAAGGTGACACCGCGCTGGATATGTCGCTGCTGACAGGTGAAAGCCAGCCGCAAGCCCGACGAGTCGGTGAACAGGTTGTTGGCGGAGCAGTCAACTCACTGCAGCCCGTGATCCTGCGCGTCGAGCGTGTTGCAAAAGAGAGCACGCTGGCGGCACTGATTCGAATGATCGAGCGTGCGGGTCAAGGCAAGCCCTCGATCGCGCAATGGGCGGACAAAGTCGCTGCCTGGTTTGTGGCAGCGCTGTTGATACTTGCTGCGGGCGTTTTCCTGTTCTGGCTATGGCATGACGGCTCGCGCGCATGGTCGATCGCGATTGCGGTGCTGGTGGTTTCCTGTCCTTGCGCCTTGTCGCTGGCCACACCATCGGCGTTGGCGGCCACCACCGATAGTTTGCTGCGTCAGGGTGTGCTGGTGATGCAGCCTCATGTGCTCGAAACGCTGCATCGCGCCACGCACGTCGTATTCGATAAAACCGGTACATTGACCGAAGGCCGGCCGCAGCTGCAATCGCTCACCTTGTTGGGCGGCATGCAGCGCGATGCGGTTCTCGGTATCGCTGCCGCGATGGAAGCGGGGAGTGCGCATCCATTGGCGCAGGCGATCATGGTTGCTGCTCGTATGGAATCTGTCGCTGCGATGGAGATTGACTTTGTTTCGCATCATGCAGGGCGGGGTTTGGAAGCACGAATGGATGATCAGCGCTATCGCCTGGGGACCGCAGCGTTTGTCGCTGAAATCTCGGAGGTTGCAGGCCGTGTGATGCCGGTCGATGACAAGCCCGGCGTCAGTGAGGTTTATCTTGGTAGTGGTGCTGGCTGGCTGGCGCGTTTTGCGTTTAGCGATGCGCTGAAGCCCGACGCATTGCAGGTAGTTGCACATTTTCGGTCGCAGTCACGTCGTGTCGTTTTACTGTCAGGTGACTCGCCCGCCATTGTTGAGCAGGTGGCCGCTTCGTTGCACATGGATGAAGCGCACGGCGGTATGCTGCCCGATCAAAAGCTGGCCTATGTCCGGCAATTGCAGCAGCAAGGCGCTGTGGTGATGATGGTGGGTGATGGCATGAACGATGCTGCCGTATTGCGCGGCGCAGATGTTTCTTTCGCGATGGGATCAGGTGCCGCATTGGCACAGTCGCATGCGGATGCCGTGCTGATTCATGCACGGTTGTCTCTGCTGCTGGATGCTGCCAACGCAGCCGCTGCCTGCATGCGCGTGATCCGACAGAACCTCGCATGGGCAACGCTTTACAATCTGCTGGCCATTCCGGCGGCTGCATTCGGCTTGCTTACACCCTGGATGGCAGGATTGGGCATGTCGCTGAGCTCCGTGTTGGTGGTGGCCAATGCCTTGCGACTTGAGCGCATGTCGCCCGCCATGCGAAAGGGACATTGATGGAATCGCTTTACTTGCTGATACCGCTGTCGGTCATTGTTGTTTTTGTCGCGCTATGGATTTTTTTTCGCGCGATGGACGGTGGCCAGTTTGACGACCTTGATGGCCCCGGCATGCGGATTTTGCAGGATGATGATCGACCCTCGGAGAGCGTGGACAAGCATGACTGAACTGCTTGCGATCTGCGCTTCATTTCACCTGCTCCCATGAGCCTTGCTGAGCGAAACCCGATAGTGTGGCAAGTGACCGCTCGGTAAAGCCTTGCAATCAGTCGATCAGCCTGTTTTCACTCGATGACCCATCGGGTCAAATTTGACTCAAGTCAAGGAAATTTGCCCAACTGAAACGTACCCTGCCTGTATCTTCGTCGTAAACCAAGGGGAGTTTTTGTGGACACAGCACTCAACTACAACTACCGCGTGGTCAGGCAGTTCGCGATCGCGACCGTAGTGTGGGGCGTGGTGGGCATGCTGGTGGGGGTAATCATCGCTGCCCAGCTGGCGTTTCCTGCGCTGAATTTTGATACCGCCTGGCTGACTTATGGTCGCCTCAGACCATTGCATACCAACGCGGTGATCTTTGCCTTTGGTGGCTCAGCCCTGTTTGCCACGTCTTACTACGTGGTTCAGCGGACCTGTCAGGTCAGGCTGTTTTCCGATGCGCTGGCCTCATTCACCTTCTGGGGGTGGCAGCTGGTTATTGTGGCTGCAGCGATCACTCTGCCTCTGGGTATCACCTCCGGCAAGGAGTACGCCGAACTCGAATGGCCCATCGATATCCTGATCGCGCTGGTTTGGGTATCGTATGCGGTGGTGTTCTTTGGCACGGTGTGGAAACGCAGAACATCGCACATCTATGTCGCGAACTGGTTTTATGGAGCTTTCATTCTGACCGTCGCGATTCTGCATATCGTGAACTCGGCGGCGATGCCTGCCACACTAACCAAGTCCTACTCGGCCTATACCGGCGTGCAGGATGCGATGATCCAATGGTGGTATGGACACAATGCGGTGGGCTTCTTTCTGACAGCAGGCTTTCTCGGGATGATGTATTACTTCATTCCCAAGCAGGCCGAGCGCCCGGTGTTTTCGTATCGGCTCTCCATCGTCCACTTCTGGGCGCTGATTTTTACCTATATGTGGGCGGGCCCGCACCATCTGCATTACACCGCATTGCCTGATTGGGCGCAGTCGCTCGGCATGGTGTTCTCGCTGATCCTGCTGGCGCCCAGCTGGGGCGGCATGATCAACGGCATCATGACGCTCTCGGGCGCATGGCACAAACTGCGCAATGACCCCATCCTGAAATTTCTGGTGGTCTCGTTGTCCTTCTACGGCATGTCGACCTTCGAAGGGCCGATGATGTCGATCAAGACCGTCAACGCACTCTCGCATTACACCGAATGGACCGTGGGCCATGTGCACTCGGGTGCGTTGGGCTGGGTCGGTCTGGTCTCCATGGGTTCGATCTATTACCTGTTGCCGCGTTTGTCGGGCAAGAAGGAAATGTGGAGCGTGCGGCTGATCGAATGGCATTTCTGGGTAGCGACGATTGGCATCGTGTTGTACATCGCATCGATGTGGATCGCCGGTGTCATGCAAGGCCTGATGTGGCGTGCGGTGAATGACGATGGCACGCTGACCTACAGCTTCGTCGAGAGTGTGAAAGCCACTTTCCCTTATTACGTCATTCGTATGACTGGCGGACTGCTGTATTTGGCCGGCATGCTGATCATGGCTTACAACACCTTCAAGACGGTGTCGGGTGGACAGCCGGCGGATGCACGCATTCCCGCCATCGCCGGCGCTCACGCCTGAGATCAGGAGAATCCGATGAAACTTACTCATGACCAAATCGAACGCAAACCGCTGCTGCTGATACTTCTGGTGGTTTTGGTGGTCAGCATTGGCGGCCTGGTAGAAATCCTGCCACTGTTTTTCCAAAAGTCCACGACTGAGCCGGTGGCGGGTCTGACCCCCTACAGTCCGCTCCGGCTCGCCGGTCGTGATGTCTATGTGCGTGAAGGTTGTTACAACTGTCATTCACAAATGATTCGTCCTTTCCGCGCCGAGACTGAGCGTTATGGGCATTACTCGGTGGCAGGTGAATTTGTCTACGACCGCCCATTTCAGTGGGGATCCAAGCGTACTGGCCCGGATCTCGCGCGTGTCGGTGGGCGCTACAGCGACGACTGGCATCGTGCTCACCTCAATAATCCGCGTGATCTGGTGCCGGAATCGAATATGCCGGCTTACCCTTGGCTCGCAAAAACGACGCTGGATCCCGACCGCATCGTATTGCACCTGAGAGCGCTCAAGCGTTTGGGCGATCCGTATTCGGATGAGCAGATTGCCAATGCACCGAAAGAGCTGGCGGGCAAGACCGAGCTTGATGCGCTGGTTGCCTATCTCCAGGGTCTGGGCATACAGATCAAGTCGCGGAGGTAATCATGTCATTCATTGAACTGCTGGCTGACGTGCGCAGCATCGTAACGCTGATCTGCATGCTGACTTTTATCGGCATCGTGATCTGGGCTTACAGCGCAAGAAGAAAATCCGATTTCGACGAGGCAGCGATGCTGCCTTTTGCCGATGAGGACACAATGAATATCAAGGAGCAGGAGCGGCATCATGGCTGATTTTACGAGCGGATTCTGGAGTATCTACATCGCCGTGCTGACGATACTTTCAGTGATGGGTTGTGCATGGTTGCTTTGGTCGCAGGCAAGCTTCAAGGCGAAACTCTCGAAAGACGGCAAAGTTGAAACTACGGGTCATACATGGGACGAAGGTCTTGAAGAACTCAACAATCCCATGCCGCGCTGGTGGATGTGGTTGTTCTACATCACCATCGTCTTCGGTTGCATCTATCTTGCGCTCTATCCGGGCTTGGGTAACTTTGCGGGCAAGCTCGGTTGGAGTTCGCGTGGCGAGTATCAAAATGAACTCAAGCTGGCTGATGCCGAGTATGGCCCACTCTTCGAAAAATTCAAGAACACGGATATGAAGCTGCTCGCAGCAGATCCTCAGGCCAAAGCGATCGGCCAGCGTTTGTTCCTCACCTACTGCGCGCAGTGTCATGGTTCCGATGCGCGCGGTAACAAGGGCTATCCCAACCTGACCGACAGCGACTGGTTGTATGGCGGTGATCCAGAAACCATCAAGACCACGCTGCTCAAGGGCCGCAACGGCATCATGCCGCCGATGGCTGCCGCGGTGGGAACGGACAAGGACATAGAAAACGTCGCACACTACGTGCTCTCGTTATCAGGCTCGACCTCGGATCCGATCAAGGCTTCGTTTGGCAAAGAAAAATTTGCTGCCTGCGTGGCTTGTCACGGTGCAGAAGGCAAGGGCAATCCTGCGCTTGGCGCCCCCAATCTTTCCGACAAGACGTGGTTATATGGCGGCTCCGTAGCGACCATCATGGAAACCGTAAGAGGAGGTCGCAATAATGTGATGCCGGCATTTGGCGAATTCCTTGGTGAAGCCAAGATACATCTGCTCGCATCTTATGTCTGGGGCTTGTCAAACAACTCGACACTGGCCGCAGGAAAGTAAACGATGGAGAGTGCGTCACCTGAGGTTGCTGTTGTCAAGATGTATGCTGCGCGCGAAGAAATTTATCCGCGCGAAGTTCAGGGGCGATATGCCAGCTTGCGGTGGTTCTTTGTGTGGGCCACCCAGTTGCTGTTTTACGGCCTGCCCTGGCTGAACTGGAACGGCCGTCAGGCCGTGCTTTTTGATCTGGGTGCTCGAAAATTTTATATCTTCGGCATCGTGCTGTGGCCGCAGGATTTCATTTATCTCGCAGCCCTGTTGATTATCAGTGCCTACTCGCTGTTTTTATTCACGGCGATTTTCGGCCGTGTCTGGTGCGGCTTTACCTGTCCGCAAACGGTATACACCGAAATCTTCATGTGGATAGAGCGAAAGATCGAAGGCAGCCGCAGCGCGCGCATGCGCCTTGATCGTCAGCCAGCCTCAGTCGCCAAATTTCTGCGCAAGTTCGTCAAGCACCTGAGCTGGGGTGCGGTCGCTTTGTGGACAGGTTTCACTTTCGTGGGTTATTTCACGCCGATTCATGTCCTCGCTACCGAGGTCCTGTCTCTGGGTCTCGGTCCCTGGGAATGGTTCTGGGTATTGTTCTACTCGTTTGCCACTTATGGCAATGCGGGCTGGATGCGCGAGCAGGTGTGCAAATACATGTGTCCCTATGCACGTTTTCAGAGCGCCATGTTTGACAAGGACAGCCTGATCATTACCTATGATCAGGCACGTGGCGAGCCTCGTGGTGCACGCAATAAATCCGACCCGGCATCGGCGAAGGCACTGGGGGATTGCATCGATTGCTCGATGTGCGTACAGGTATGCCCCACCGGTATTGATATCCGAAAGGGCTTGCAGTATGAATGCATTGGTTGCGCTGCCTGCGTCGATGCCTGTAACAGTGTGATGGACAAGATCGGCGCGCCGCGGGGATTGGTGCGCTACTGGACCGATCATGCAATGACTTTTCGCTGGTCGACTGATCAGATACTGCGTCACGCGTTTCGTCCACGCGTCATCATCTATAGTCTGGTATTGCTGGTCATCGTAGCGGTATTTGCCGGGACTTTGCTCACCCGAATGCCGCTGAAAATGGATGTGATACGCGACCGTGGATCGATGGGGCGCGAGATCGAGGATGGCATGATTGAAAATGTTTACCGGCTGCAGATCATGAATACCGAAGAAATCGGACATCGTTACCGTATCAGCGTCTCTGGCATCGATGGAATTGCCTTGGAAGGTGGTGCCGATCTTTCATTGGGGCCGACTGAGTCCAAAGGTGTTCCCGTCAATATTCGCATTCCTGCCGGTGCGGGCGAGAAAGGCTCCAACAAGATTTTTGTCAAGATTGCTGATGCCGACAACCCTGATGTACAGGTGAGTGAAAAAGCGGTTTTTTTCGTGCCGCGCTAAAAAGAAAAGATCATGCCGACTCCAACCGTGATGAGCGCTAGCCCCGAACCCTGGTATCGCCACCGCTGGCCCTGGCTGTTAATGGCCGGCCCAGTGACCGTTCTGATTGCCGGTGCGATCACGATGTGGATTTCATTTTCGGGTGCGGATGCGCTGGTGGTGGATGATTACTACAAGCAAGGCAAGGCCATCAATCAGGATCTTCGACGCGATCGGGTAGCGGCGTCCATGGGTTTGTCGCTGACCTTGCGCTTTGATGCAGCTTCCGGAACACTCAAAGGTGAGGTGCGCGGCATCGACAAAAGCTCTACGTTGAATTTGTCGCTGATACATCCGACCATGCCCGCAAAAGATCTGCGGCTGGTCGCAGTGCCCGATGGCGATGGTAATTTTTCAGTTGCCTTGCCCTTGCTTGAGCGCGCACTCTGGCAGGTGCAACTCGAAGATGCAGCTCGCACCTGGCGTTTGCATGGCAGCTGGGCATGGCCGCAGCAAAAAAATACCGACATTCAGGCTGTGTCAGACGCAGACCGGAATGCGAAAGGAGGAGGATAAATGCTCAGACTGGCGATGGCAGTACTGTGGCCTTCATTCATGACGGCGATCATGGCCGAAGGATTTTTCTTTTCGATGTTTGATCCGGTCGATCTGATGATGGTGGGAGGGCATATTGATCTGCCACCGATCGCGGCTTATACGATCGGCTTTTTCTTCTTCTGGAGTTTTGGCGCGCTCGCCAGCATGATCAGTCTTTATCTGCTTCGCACTGAAGTGCCGACCCAACCGCCTTTCTAGGGGAACGCTGATTGGTTAGCACGGCAGATCATTCGATAAATCCGCCTCGCTCTACACAAATCAGGCGCAGATTTCCGTGCCAGCAGCCATAGCCCGGAGTCGTATCGGATCGATCAATTCGATTTCTCGATTTGCCACCCGAATCAGCCCTTGCTTCTTCAAACGAGATAGCAGTCGGCTGATGCTTTCAATCGTCAAGCCGAGATAATTGCCGATTTCCTCGCGCGACATACGCAATTGAAAAGTGGCGGAAGAATAACCACGTGCCGCGTAGCGTGAGGATAAATTCACGAGAAAGGCAGCAAAGCGTTGCTCGGCACGCATATTGCCGAGCAAGAGCATCACATTCTGCTCGCGGGTGATTTCCTGACTCATGATGCGGTGGAAATGATGCAGTAGCGTCGGTATGGAGCCAAACAACTCTTCCAGCCTTGCGAAAGGTATCTCGCAGACTTCGCTATCTTCAAGTGCCATGGCATCGCAATGATGACGTTCGGTGCTGATCGCATCCATGCCCAGCAATTCACCAGCCATTTGAAATCCGGTGATCTGCTGATCACCGCTGGCGCTGACCTGGTAGGTCTTGAAATGACCCAGACGTATCGCGTACAAATTCGTGAACGGATCATCCATTCGGTACAGCAAAGTGTCTTTGGGTACCTTGCGACGGCGGCCAATGATCTGATCGAGCTTGTGTATATCGGCCTCGCCCAGCCCCATGGGCAGACAGAGCTGGTGCATGCTGCAAGCGGAACAGCTGGCTTTCAGCGCGCTGACGTTGATCTTCATGGTCGGTGACCCGATGGTCATGGGCTCGCTCATTTCAGGTCTCATTCATGGTTTTTTTAATGAATTTAACCGATTTATATGTCGATAGCCAAGGAAGCGCTACTTAAACAGAATCAGATCATTGGGGGGCAGTAGAAATGGCCCCAAGTCCTTGATTTTACTGGCCCCGGCATAAAACCGGTTCAGATTATCGGTTCATAAGCTAGTCCGACATAGTTTTCCGCGATCGTGGTCCGGCCGGCGAGCGAGCTGGTGTAGTAGTCGAGTTCTGCTTCCTGAATGCGCTGGTTGAATGGGTCATCCGAAAACTTGTGGAGAATCGATGTCATCCACCACGAGAACCGTTCCGCCTTCCAAATGCGACGCAGGCAGATCTCCGAATATTTTCCAATCAAATCCAATCGACCCTGACGATAGCGTCCAGTCAGTATGTGATAAAGCGTGTAGACATCACTGGCAGCAAGATTCAAGCCTTTTGCACCAGTCGGTGGCACGATGTGAGCCGCGTCACCGACCAGAAACATACGGCCGAACTGCATAGGCTCGGCGACAAAGCTGCGTAGTGGTGCGATGCTCTTCTCGATCGATGGGCCTGTTACCAGATTGCGCGCTGTTTCTGCAGGCAGTCGTGCGCGCAATTCATCCCAAAAGCGCTCATCCGACCAGGCATCGGTGGTGTCTTTCAGATCACATTGCACGTAATAACGCGACAGGGACTCCGAGCGCATGCTGCACAAGGCAAAGCCGCGTTCATGGTTCGCATAAATGAGCTCATGGTCGACGGGTGGCGTGCGGGACAAGATGCCCAGCCATCCGAAAGGATAGACGCGCTCGAATAAGCGAATGGCATCGCCGGGGACTGATTTGCGCGCGATGCCATGAAAGCCGTCGCAACCCGCGATGTATTCGCATTCGATCTGGTGCGTTTGTCCGTTTTTCGTGTAGGTCACTGAGGGTTTGTCGCCATAAAAAGCATGGAGAGCGACTTCATCGGCCTCGTAGAGGCTGATACTACCCGAAGCCTCTCGTGCGGCCATCAGGTCTTTGGTGACCTCGGTCTGACCATAGACCATCACGGTTTTGCCACCAGTGAGCGCCTTGAGGTCGATACGTTCCACCCGACCCAGAAAGGACAGGGCAAAGCCCTCATGCACCTGGCCTTCGCGGTCCATGCGCTCACCGGCTTTGGCTTCACGCAGCAGATTTTGCGTGCCTTGTTCGAGCACGCCGGCGCGTATGCGCGAGAGTACGTAATCGGGTGACTTGGCCTCGATGATGATGTTATCGATGCCTTGCAGTTCCAGCAGGCGACCAAGCAGCAGCCCTGACGGTCCGGCACCGATGATGGCAACCTGAGTTTTCATGAATTTGTCTCCGGCGCCGTACATGGCGCTTATATTTCCGACTGCCATGATCGACCTTGTCGAAAGGCAATGGAATAGACTTTCCCATGTAATACTTGTACATTCCGAGGATTTTTGGCGAATGACTGATCTCTGATGGCTGGCAAAAAGACTGTACTTCCTGCGGTGCCTGTGTATCACTTGTATGGGGAGCAGGATTCCGAACTTGCTCCCGATCTGGTGCACTGCGAGTCCATTGCCTCGCGCAGTCGCTTGCACAATTGGGAGATTCAGCCGCACCGGCACCATGGCCTGTTCCAGATGCTGTGGCTGGCAGGGGGCAAGGCCCGCGTCGAGCTCGACGGTCGTCTGGCAGATTTATCAGGTGGGCAGGTGCTGCTGTTGCCTCAACACTGTGTGCATGGCTTCCGGTTTTCCGAGGACGCCGATGGTGCGGTCATTACGCTGGCGTATGCATTTTTTCAGCGCTTGCAACCGGATCTGGGACCTGCGCTGCAGGCAATGAGTACCCCTGTCGTGTATGCGCCCAAGTCCGGCGCAGATCGAAGGCAAGTCGAGGCAGCTTTTCAATCAATGCATGAGGCGTATGCAGGCAACGATGCCTATCGCAGTTTGCTGATTGAAGCGCAATTGGTATCGCTGCTGGTACGCTTGTCGAGATTGTTGCCGGTACAGGAGAATGATCTGCCTTTGGCCCGAGGGCGTGAACACCTGACCCGATTTTCGCAATTGGTTGAAACGAATTATGCTGCTCAACATCCTCTGGAGTTTTATGCGGCGAGCCTAGGTATTAGCGCCGCGCATCTGAATGCCCTGTGTCGGCAGCTGACGGGTCATTCCGCACTCTCTCTGATTCACGCGCGCATAGCATTGGAGGCGAGGCGGTATCTGGTGTATACCCCGATGCCTGTAAAGGATGTCTCGGATGCTCTGGGATTTTCAGACCCCGCTTATTTCACACGCTTCTTCAAGCGTCAGATCGGAATCGCGCCGATCGCATTTCGTGCGCGCGCCCGTCAAGCCTGAAAAATAGGTCTTGTTCAAGGAAGCAAGACGGATAAATCGCTGGCTGTATTCAGCAATATCGGTAGAAAATTTTTTTCCAGTTGCGATCGATCGGCGCGGCTCGCTTGTGCACCGATGCTGATTGCAGCGACCGGGATTCCCGAGGCGCCGCGTACCGGCACTGCGATAGACCGCAGGCCGATTTCAAGTTCTTCTTCCACGATGGCATAGCCGCGCTGCCGCACATCACTCAGTATCTCGCGCAGTGCACTTTCCGCGACCACGGTGCGGTCGGTATAGGCGATCAGCCGGACCTTTGAAAAATAGTCGGATAGATCTTCTTCCGATAATGTGGAGAGCAAGACACGCCCCATGGATGAACAATAGGCGGGTATGCGACTGCCGGCGTTTAATGCGACCGACATCACGCGAGAGCTCTGAGAACGAGAAATGTAAATGACTTCATTTTCCTCGAGCACGCCCAGTGAGCAGGACTCATTGAGCTCGCGACTGATTTGATTCAGCGCCGGTTGTGCCGAGATCGTCAGTGGCGTGGATGAGAGATAGGAGTAGCCCAAGGATAAAATTTTGGGCTTCAGATAAAAATTATTTGCTTCCGAGTCGGCGTAGCCAAGCTGTTTGAGCGTATAGAGACAGCGGCGAACGGCAGCTCTTGGAATGCCGGTCTTGTGGCTGAGTTGCGCAATGGTCATCGCACGACGCTGATCGCTGAAGGCTTTCACGACCGCGAGACCACGAGCCAGCGAGGTCATGAAACTTGGGTCGGTCAGGGCATCAATTTCATCCGCAATGGTCACCGCTCGTGGGGCAGCGGCAGTCGTCAGCGCATTGTCAGGTGCTGTCTCAGGCGTTCTGTCGGAATCAGTGGTGTCTGTTTTGGCTTGATAGAAGGTCTGCATAGTCGGAGGCTCATGAATGGAGTCGATCGAACTGACGGGCATGCCGCTTTTACGGAAACTGTTACTGGACGCGGCGGAGGGTTACCGTAACGGAACTCCATGTTTTTTTGATAATCGTCGCTTTCGGTAGAGATAGATCAAATCATTGAGCGTAGGAATTGCTGAATTCTGTTGCGAAACAGGCACAGGTATGGCAGAGCCCGAATCGTCCCCGACGGCCGTCCGTGCGGAGGTCGTGCCCCATTTTCTTGCAGTGTGGAAATGGCAGGGATACACTGCGAGGCTTACTTCGACAATGAGGCCTCGTTTGCGCTGCGTTTTTCCGATACGTGCGATGAGGCGAGAATGGTGTGCGTACGCGCGCACCGGGAGACATGGGTTTGATCGACAAAATTTTCCCGGATATCGCTACTGCGATGGCCGGTATCCCGGATGGCGCCACCGTCATGATTAGTGGTTTCGGCAGCGCTGGCATGCCTGGCGCACTTATTGACGCCCTGATTGATCAAGGCGCACGCGATCTGACCATTGTCAACAACAATGCAGGCAATGGCGATACAGGGCTTGCGGCCTTGTTGGCCGCCGGCCGGGTGCGCAAAATCATTTGTTCTTACCCTCGTCAGACCGATTCGCACGTGTTCGATGGGCTTTATCGCAGCGGCAAAATCGAACTGGAATTGACACCGCAAGGCAATCTGGCCGAACGCATTCGCGCCGCCGGCGCAGGTATAGGCGGTTTTTTTACGGCGACGGGATATGGCACGCAACTCGCCGAAGGCAAAGAGACGCGTCTTATCAATGGACGTCACTATGTGCTCGAATCTCCCATTCATGCTGACGTTGCACTGGTCAAGGCATGGAAAGCCGATCGCTGGGGTAACCTGGTCTTTCGCAAGGCGGCGCGCAACTTCGGTCCCATCATGGCGACGGCCGCAAAATGCACGATCGCGCAAGTCGACCACGTGGTGCCGCTGGGTGAACTGGATCCTGAAGTGATTGTGACGCCGGGTATTTTCGTCAAGCGTGTGGTGCATGTGCCTGGAGGCGGTCAATGAAGCGATTTACGCGCGATGAAATCGCACAGCGAGTGGCCCGCGATATTCCCGAAGGCTGCTATGTCAACCTCGGCATTGGACTGCCGACCCTGGTTGCCAACCATCTCGAGGCGTCGAAAGATATTTTCCTGCATAGCGAGAACGGCATTCTCGGTATGGGACCCGCCCCCGCAACCGGAACAGAAGATGGCGATCTGATCAACGCCAGCAAGCAGCCGGTGACTTTGCTGACAGGTGGTGCATTTTTTCATCAGGCCGATTCATTTGCGATGATGCGTGGCGGTCATCTGGATATTTGCGTGCTCGGTGCGTTTCAGGTGTCGCGTACAGGTGATCTTGCGAACTGGCATACGGGTGCGCCTGATGCGATCCCTGCCGTCGGCGGCGCGATGGATCTGGCGACTGGTGCCAAGCGCGTGTTTGTGATGATGGAGCATCAAACCAAAGCGGGTGAGAGCAAAATTGTGGAGCGGTGTACCTACCCCCTGACAGGGGTGGGATGTGTTTCTCGCGTTTACACTGATCTGGCCGTAATCGACATTACTGACGATGGATTGGTCGTGCGTGATATGGCACCGGGCCTCACTCTGGACGAACTGCAGAACATCACTGGCGTGCCTTTGCGGGCTTCGTGATGTAACGCACAAGACTTTTCATTTGATTTCATTTCAATTCAGGATTCATTCATGAAGCAAGCCTTCATTTGCGATGCCATACGCACGCCCATCGGTCGCTTTGGTGGTGCACTCAAAGATGTGCGGGCCGACGACCTTGGTGCCATACCCCTGCGCGCACTCCAAGAGCGCAATCCGACGGTTGACTGGAGCCTTGTCGACGAGGTGATTTTTGGTTGTGCGAATCAGGCTGGCGAAGACAATCGCAATGTGGCGCGCATGTCATCGCTGCTGGCCGGCTTGCCTATCGATGTGCCGGGGGCGACGATCAATCGTCTCTGTGGCTCTGGCATGGACGCACTGGGTACCGCCGCTCGGGCAATCAGGTCAGGTGATGCGCATCTGATGATCGCAGGGGGTGTTGAATCCATGACCCGCGCCCCCTTTGTCATGGGCAAGGCCGACAGCGCGTTTTCGCGTAACGCGCAAATCTTCGATACCACCATAGGCTGGCGTTTCATCAATCCGCAAATGAAGGCCTTGTATGGTGTCGATGCCATGCCGGAAACGGCCGAGAACGTCGCCACGGATTACCAGATCAGTCGTGCCGATCAGGACTTGTTTGCGGTAGCCAGTCAAAACAAGGCCGCCGCTGCTCAGGCCTCTGGAGTACTCGCCGATGAAATTGTTCCTGTAGTGATTCCGCAAAAAAAAGCAGATCCATTCACGGTGATGCACGATGAGCATCCGCGTGCGACCAGTGTCGAGGCGCTCGCCAAACTCAAAGGCGTGGTGCGTCCCGATGGTACGGTCACTGCGGGTAACGCATCCGGTGTGAACGATGGCGCGTGTGCATTGCTGCTGGCAGATGAGCAGAGTGCAGGACGATTCGATCTCACACCCAAGGCACGTGTGGTCGGTATGGCCACTGCAGGTGTGGCTCCGCGCGTGATGGGTATAGGCCCGGTGCCGGCGGTACAAAAGCTGATGGCTCAGACCGGAATGACACTGGATCAGATGGATGTGATTGAGCTCAATGAAGCGTTTGCCGCCCAGGGCTTGGCTGTCTTGCGTCAGCTGGGTATCGCCGACCATGACCCACGTGTCAATCCAAATGGCGGTGCCATCGCTCTCGGGCATCCGCTGGGCATGAGTGGTGCGCGGCTGGTAACGACAGCGATGTATCAGCTGCATCGCACGGGTGGCCGGTATGCGCTATGCACCATGTGCATTGGGGTAGGTCAGGGTATTGCCGTCATTATTGAACGCGTGTGATCGCACCACGTGGGCACGTGGCGGTGTGCCATTCGAGAAAAGAATTCAAACTCTGTCGGGAACCGTAAACAAGGAATGTCGATGTCTGAATTGCTTCCCTACCGTAAAGCAGTACCGGGTTTGCAGCCTGATTACCTGCATCCACCTTATGCATCAACCGTAAAGCGCTCTCCGTCACAGCCGCTCATACTGCTGCCGCAATCCTTGTCTGAATTGACTGGCCCTGTGTTTGGTCACGAGCGGGTGCAAGCACGGGATTCGGATCTCACGCGACAACACGCAGGTGAACCGATAGGCGAGCGCATTATCGTGGCGGGGCGGGTGCTGGATGAAAATGGTCGTCCGGTACCGCACACTTTGATTGAAATCTGGCAGGCCAATGCAGCCGGTCGTTATCAGCATAAAAATGACCAGCACGATGCGCCTTTGGACCCGAATTTCACCGGTGCCGGTCGCACGATGACGGATGCGCAGGGTAACTATCGCTTTCTCACCATTCGTCCCGGCGCCTACCCTTGGGGTAATCATCCGAATGCCTGGCGACCTGCGCACATCCATTTTTCACTCTTCGGACATGCGTTTGCAACCCGACTCGTGACGCAAATGTATTTCCCTGGCGACCCCTTGCTGGACTTTGATCCGATTTATCAGAGCATCCCCGATGAAAAAGCACGTCAGCGCCTGATCGCGAATTTCAAACTGGATCTGACCGAGCCGCAATTTGCACTGGGTCTGCAATTCGATATTGTGCTGCGAGGTCAGCACGCGACACCGATGGAGCGCTGACATGAGCCATGAACTCACGCCCTCACAGACGGTTGGCCCCTATCTTCACATTGGTCTTGATTGGCTCAATACCCGTGATCTCGCGCCTTCCTCCGTCCAAGGCGAGCGCATCACCATTCACGGAAGATTGCTGGATGCCGAAGGTCAGCCCGTGCCTGACGGCATGATCGAGCTTTGGCAAGCGAATGCGCGCGGCAAATATGCGCATCCCGCCGATACACGCGACTTGCCGCTGCAGGAAGAATTTCTGGGTTTTGGCCGTCAGCCAACCGATCAGCGCGGTGAATTTGTGTTCACTACGATCAAGCCCGGTGCGGTGCCCACGCTGGAGGGTCAATTGCAAGCGCCTCATATTCTGGTCAATATCTTTGCGCGCGGTTTATTGCGGCAGTTGGTCACGCGTTTGTATTTTCCGGGTGACGATCATGCATCGGACCCGGTCATGCGATTGATACCGCAGGCAAGGCAGAAAACGCTGATTGCTGCGGCACAGCCCGATGATCCATCCCGTTTGCAATGGAACATCGTCATTGGAGGGGGTGCTAATGAAACCGTCTTCTTTGATCTTTGATCCAAGTCTGAACTCATGAATACTTCATCACTGACTGACGGCTTGTTTTCCAGCGATGGCATGCGGTATATTTTTTCCGACCGGAACACCATCCAGCGTATGTTGGACGTCGAGGCGGCGCTGGCCCGCGCGCTCGCCGTCGAAGATCTGATACCCAATACCGCCGTTGCAGCGATTGTCAATGCATGCAGTGCAGAGCTCATTGATGCTGATGCGCTTGCGAGATCAGTGAGTAGCGCCGGTAATCTTGCGATTCCTTTGGTGAAGCAATTAACAGCAGTCGTTGCGAGTAAAGACGCTGAGGCTGCGCGTTACGTGCACTGGGGGGCAACCAGTCAGGATGTGATTGATAGCGGACGTGTACTGCAATTGCGCGAAGCGGTTGATCTGATCACCACGGATTTGGCGGAACTGGCTGATACCCTCGCATCGCTTGCACACCAACATGCCGCGACCCTCATGATGGGTCGGACCTGGATGCAGCACGCGCAGCCCACCACGTTCGGCCTGAAAATTGCCGGATGGCTGGATGCCATCATGCGGCATCAGGATCGCTTGCAAGCATTGCGCGCCCGTGTGTGTGTTTTGCAGTTCGGCGGTGCCACAGGTACGCTGGCCAGTCTTGGGGCCAGTGGATTAACCGTAGCGACTGCGCTCGCGAAGGACTTGTCACTGGCGCTACCGGATCTGCCGTGGCATACGCACCGGGATCGCATGGCCGAGCTTGCGACGACATTCGGTTTGCTGACAGGCACCCTTGGAAAAATCGCACGCGACATTGCCTTGCACGCACAAACCGAAATCGCCGAACTTGCCGAGCCTGTGGCGCAGGGACGAGGTGGTTCATCGACCATGCCGCACAAGCGCAATCCGGTCGCCTGTTCTGCTGTGATTGCTTGTGCGATGCGCGTGCCGGCACTGGTCTCCACCATGCTGACAGCGATGGTGCAAGAGCAGGAGCGCGCACTTGGTGGCTGGCAGGCTGAATGGGAAACCTTGCCGGAGATTGCATCGTTGACTTCGTCTGCGCTGAACCAATTGCGTGAGGTGGTATCCGGTCTTTCGGTGGATGCTGCACGCATGCGATCCAACATAGAGCTCACGCAGGGCTTGGTCATGGCCGAAGCCGTATCGCTGGCGCTTGCGCAGCAGGTAGGTCGAGCAGTCGCTCATGAAATGATTGAGGAAGCTTGTCACTCAGCACTGGAGAGTGGTCGTACACTGCTCGAAGTCCTGAACTCGGATCCTCGAATCCCGAAAGAATTTTCTTCATCGCGCCTTGCAGATTTATTTGATCCTGCACGTTATCAGGGAGAGGCGCCTGCATTTGTCGAGCGCGTGCTCACTCATCACCGTCAGCGCAAGGCATGACGAACGCAAACACGCCCACACAAGCCCCCTTCAGGAGTCATCATGTCCTTCGTTCAGACAGGCAGCGGTAAACTTCATTACGTACTCGAAGCGGGTCCGGGTCATGAAGAGTCGCCCGTGCTGGTCATGTCGAATTCACTCGGTACCACACTGGATATGTGGTTGCCGCAAATGCCCGCCTTGCTTGAGCACTTTCGCGTACTGCGTTACGACACGCGCGGTCACGGACAGTCGGATGTCACGCCTGGTCCCTACACGATTGCGCAACTGGGTGGCGATGTGGTGTCGCTACTGGATGCGCTGCAGATTCAACGCGCTCATTTTTGTGGGCTGTCCATGGGTGGCATGACCGGCATGTGGCTGGGTATTCATGCGCCGGAACGAATTGATCGGCTTGCGCTTTGTAATACCAGCGCTGCAATTGGTCTGCCCGAGGTATGGAATGCCCGTATCGACAAAGTTCGTCAGGAAGGTATGGGATCGATTATCGAGATGGTCCTTGATCGCTGGTTCACTTCGGATTTTATTGCTCACGCACCGGCTCAGGTTGAGCGTGTCCGACGCATGTTGGCCAATACCTCAGTCGAAGGCTATGTGGCCAATTGCGCTGCAGTGCGCGACATGGATCAGCGTGCCGAGATTTCGAAAATTGTGGTGCCCACATTGGTGATCGCAGGCCGGCATGACAAATCCACCCCGCCAGAGCATGGCGAGCTGATCGCACGCGCAATTCAAGGTGCACGATACGTCGAGCTCAACGCGGCACATTTATCGAATTGGGAAGTAGCGCAGGCTTTCACGCAAAATCTGCTCGCTTTCATGCTGAACAAGGAAAGTGCACATGGATGAAAAAGAACGCTACGAACAGGGCATGAAAAAGCGTCGTCAGGTGCTTGGTGACGCACATGTCGATAGGGCGCAGGCCAATCGTACTGAGTTCACGAGCGATTTTCAGGATCTGATCACGCGCTACGCCTGGGGTGAAATCTGGACGCGTCCGGGGTTACCCGCGCACACCCGCAGCTTGATGACGATTTGCATGATGGTGGCGCTCAATCGCGAGGAAGAGCTCAAGCTGCACTTGCGTGCCGCTGCGAATAATGGCGTAACCCGCGAAGAGATCCGCGAGGCGCTAATGCAAACCGCGATTTATTGTGGCGTGCCCGCTGCGAACTCTGCTTTTGCCCTCGCGCAGCAGGTATTTGCCGCGATGGATTCAGGTAGTTGAATTACGCTTGTTTCATTCGATGCTCAACAGGGGTAGCCAGTTCGACCCCGGATCAGCATCATAAAAATCTTTTGCCTTCAAGGGGCGTTGTCGTTGTTCGACCGGAAGCACGTCGGGTGCGATGAACGGCGCCATGTCCACCTCGAACAGCGTGCCTGCGATACGGTCGCCCTCGACACGCAGGCGATAATACAAACCGTTGAATGGGTTGACGTGCAGATCCTTGGCTCGGGTTCGCATGAACATCAGCGCGTATTCGAGCGGCAGCAAATCATCTTTGCTGATCAGAGCGGGCTCATTGTGAACCGGGAACCAGCACAGTCGTTGTACTGGGCCAGTCAGGCAAAGAAACGGACGCATTGCCAGAAAATAATCCTGCATAGTCTCAGCCATCTCTATCCGAAAGGCTGTTTTTCCCTGATCTCCGTCTGAAAAAATGACCTGACCAATGGTGTGACGCTCGCCTGCGGCGTTGGAAAGCACAATGTTTCGGGCGCCATTCCAATCACCAGCGAGTGCGGGTAGAGCGATCATCCCCATGATCCAGAGCAGCGTTATGCGCCATGATCTTGTTTTCATTTATGTCTCCTGCGGCATCGGGTCTCTAAAGTCCAGTATACGATGGCGCGCCATCCTGGTCGCAGAAGGTTTGTAAGCCGCTTCCTGTATATTCGCGTTATGAAAGTCCAAAGGCGCTAGCCACCTTGTTTTGATATAGATACCTGGCAGATCCAGCATGTTCTCAGCAATCCCATCAGAAAACACCATTGCCGTCATGGGCGCAGGCTCGGTCGGTTGTTATTTCGGCGGCATGCTTGCGCGTGCCGGCTATCCTGTCACCCTGATCGGGCGACCATCTCACGTCGAAGCCATCCAGCAGAAGGGGCTTTTGCTCGAGACACTGAGTTTCACCGAGTATGTAAAACTCCATGCAAGTACCGAGGTCAGTGATATCGCCTCGGCGCGCGTGATCCTCTTCTGTGTGAAATCAACGGATACGGTGAGCGCGGCGCAGGCCATGCTGCCGCATCTGTCTCCGGATGCCATCGTTCTGTCGCTGCAAAATGGGGTGGAGAATGCAGAGACGCTGCAGGGCCTGCTGCCCCAGCGGGTAATTCCTGCGGTGGTGTATGTGGCGACAGAAATGGCCGGACCTGGCCACCTTAAACATCACGGGCGCGGTGAGCTTGCGATTGGCGACTCGCCCGTGAGCGAGCAACTGGCTGCGAAATATACCGAAGCCGGTGTGCCAGTAAAAGTGTCGTCCAATATTCTCGGTATTTTGTGGGGCAAGCTGATCGTCAATTGCGCCTACAACGCGCTCTCGGCCATTGCTCAGCAGCCTTACGGCAAGCTGGTGGAAGTCCCTGGCGTCCGTGAATTGATGCAGACCGTCGTGACCGAGTGCCTCGCCGTCGCGAAGGCGGCGGGCGTACAGGTTCCCGGTGACAGTTATGAAATTGTCAGGCAGGTCGCAAGTAATATGGCCACCCAGTATTCATCGACTGCGCAGGATGTGGCGCGTGGCAAACCGAACGAGATCGATTATCTGAACGGTTATGTTTGCAGGCAGGGAGCACTACTGGGTATACCCACACCAGTCAATCAGACCTTGTTGACACTGGTGAAACTGATTTCAACGAAATAAAAACAGGGAGGAATCATGGATCAGCAGGCATTCAAGACCATGTTGGAAAATGAAGGCTTTGAGGTCGTTGTGGTCGAGCGGGAAGCAAACAAGGGAATGGATTTGCACAGTCATCCTTTTGAAGCCAAGGCGATGGTGATCGAAGGCGAAATTCGTGTGGTGGTCGATGGCAAGGAAACTCACTGCCGTGCCGGCGATACTTTCCATCTCGGTCCACACATCATGCACACCGAAACTTATGGCCCTAACGGCGTGAAATACATCGCAGGTCGCAAAGCGGCTGTCTGAGACCGCGGGGCTGCAGCGCAGCCCCAGCTTATTTTGCGTTCGATAACGATCTTGTCAAAGGATGCCTCACCTTCGATCCACTCTCGGTCTTCTTTCAGCGCATGAATTTAGCCTAGACCTAAATGAAAAATCCCGGGCTTGTGGCCCGGGATTTTTTTCTTGCGTACTACCGGTGTATTTTGCTTCGCTTAACCGATGAGATCAACGCGACCAGTCAAATCCATGATGCCGGTGATCACACTCAGTTTGGGGTGACGCGTGTTGACTTCTTTGCGGAACATTGCGAGTGCCTCTGCATGAGAGCCGGTCTCAATTTCTTTCTCGGCGACTGCGGATGCGCCGAAAGCCAGCTTGGCTGCGCCGCAATCACGATGAGACAACGCAACCACGCGTTTGATGTGATGCAGCGCGACGGTGATCTCGAGATTGTCCCAGAAGGTTTTGTGCCAAGGCGCGAACTTGGGATGTACAGCGCCGATCGGACCACCCGCCATAACAAAATGGCTGTAGTTGTCACCCAGCTTCTCGCGATCCACACCGGAGAGCAGGCCCATGTACTGCCAGCTCAGTGTGGTGAAACGAGGGTCGATGCAATTGACCAGCATCGCTTCGTAATTACCACCGCCTGCCATCGAACGTCCGGGTACAAAACCCATCATGCCGCCAGCCAGAACTGCGGCGCCGGTGGCCAGGAACTGGCGACGTGAAGTACCAGATGACACTGGGGTGCAGCATGGGCAGCCTGCTTGATGCAGTTCGCCAGGCAGCGTCTCAATGATTTGTTCAGCCACTTTTTTCTCCTTTGATAACAAGACTGCCGGGCATGGACGTATTCAGTGTCCCGAAGCTTTCCCATGCCTGATAAAACGCTGTTAAAAATGAAATAAATTCAGCGCCATTGCCATAAAACATAAACGACACTCAGGGAATCGAACTGAGCATTGCAAATCTTTAGCCCGGATGCGTATATTTGTTTACGTGGGGGGCTACAGAAAATCATCGCCGGTTCGATTATCCATGACCAGAGTTCTTGTCGGAAGCGATTCGTGCAGGAACCTGCACTACCCAATTGTGCTTTTGATAATCCTCGTGGCATTGACACGAGTTGGCAGGCAAACCCGTGGATTTCGGAACATGGCCAAAGTGGCCGAACTCAAGCGTTTCAGAGCTTCACT
>JACCDP010492834.1_pt1 | contig 24955 bp, 19 predicted proteins | sample 7445841 | NCBI WGS metagenome assembly JACCDP01 (sample SAMN15323441, study PRJNA562643) | freshwater metagenome | isolation source: river surface water | place: USA:Blue River Watershed | collected 2017-08-17
GCCAGTTCGTCCTTCACATAGCGCACCGGCAGGCCCTCGCGGCGGCGCTGGCGCGCCTGCAGGTAGGGATGCACCATGCCGCCCTGGATCGGCCCCGGGCGCACGATGGCCACCTGCACCACGAGGTCGTAGTAGGTGCGCGGGCGCAGGCGCGGCAGCATCGCCATCTGCGCGCGGCTCTCCACCTGGAACACACCCACGCTGTCGGCCCGGCACAGCATGGCGTAGACATGAGGATCTTCCTGCGGCACCTGCTGCAGCCGCCAGGCCGCCTCGCCCCGGCGCCCGCGCCAGTCGTTGGCCAGTTGCAGGCAGCGACGCAGGGCACTGAGCATGCCCAGGGCCAGCACGTCGACCTTGAGCATTCCCATGGCCTCCAGGTCGTCCTTCTCCCACTGGATGATCGAGCGATCGGGCATGGCGGCGTTCTCCACCGGCACCAGGCGCGTGAGCTTGTCCTGCGTGAGAACGAAGCCGCCCACATGCTGGCTCAGATGGCGCGGCACCCCGCACAGCTCACGCGCCAGCTGCAGCCACAGCCGAAGCTGGCGCGGTAACGTCGCCACGCCCGGATCGTCCTGCGCACCGCCCAGCTCGAGGACACCGATCTCACACGCGATCTGCCACAAGCGATCGCCCAGGATGTCCCGCTCGAAGCCGTGGTGCTCCTTGGCGAAGGCGTCCACCAGCCGGTCGTCGACCCCCAGCGCCTTGCCCGCATCACGCAGCGCCATGCGCGGCCGATAGCGCACCACCACCGCAGCGATGGCGGCGCGCTCACGCCCGTACTTGCGGTAGATGTACTGGATCACCTCCTCGCGCCGCTGGTGCTCGAAGTCGACGTCGATATCGGGCGCCTCATGCCGCTCCATGCTGATGAAGCGCTCGAACAGCATGCTCGATCGCTCGGGCGAGACCTCGGTGATATGCAGGCAATAGCACACCAGAGAATTGGCCGACGAGCCCCGCCCCTGGCACAGGATGCCCTGGCTGCGGGCGTAGCGCACGATGTCTTCCACCGTGAGGAAGAACATCTCGTAGCGCTTGTCGCGAATGAGGCGCAGCTCCTTGGCGATCTGCGCACGGTGCGCGGGCGCAAGGCCCTGCGGGTAGCGCCGGCGCGCGCCGCGCAGTGTCAGGCGCGTGAGCGCACCGATGGGGGTCTGCCCGGGCGGTACCGATTCCAGCGGGTAGTTGTACTGGATGGACGACAGCTCGAATCGGCAACGCGCAGCCACGGCCTGCGTGGCTTGCAGCAGGTCAGGCAGATACACCTGCGCGAGGCGCGCGCGATAGCGCAGATGCCGCTGCGCGTTGGACGGCAGGGTGAAGCCGCAGGCCGCGATGGCGCGCCCCTCGCGCACGGCGGTCATGACATCATGCAGCCGCTGACGCGAACGCCGATGCATCACCACACCCCCTGCCGCCACCAGTGCCACGCCGCACTGCGCGCCCACCTGTCGCAGCAGCGTCAACCACAAGTCGTCGCCCATCTCGCCGTGCAAGGCCACCCCGAGCCACAGGCGCTCACCCACATGGGTACGGGCCAGCTGCACTCCCTCGCGCAACGCATCGCGATCCATGGCCTGCGGCCCCTCACGCTGCGGCACCCACAGGCACTCGCACCCCGCCAGCAGTGACCAGTCGCTGGTGCCCCATGCCACGGCGTACTCGCCCTTGGGCGCCTGCCGGCGCGCGGCGGTGATGAACTCGCACAGGTCGCCCCAGCCGAAGGGGTTGCGCGCCAGGGCCACCAGGCGGCCTTGCGGCAGGACGAACTCGCTGCCGAAAAGCAGTCTGAAGGGCCGCACGCGCCGGTCCTGTGCCTCGCGCTCCAGGCGTTCAGCCTCCTGCAGATGATCACGCAAGGCCACATGCGCCTGCACCACGCCAGCGACCGAGCATTCGTCGGTGAGGGCCAGTGCTTCGTAGCCGAGGTTGTAGGCGCGCTTGACCAGCTCGCCCGGGGAAGAGGCGCCCCGCTGGAAGCTGAAGTGGCTCAGGGCATGCAATTCCGCGTAGCGGGGCAAGGCGCCCTCCGCGCAGGCGTCCTGCGCCGGCAGGACCGGCGGCGTGTCGTCCTCCTCGGGCTGTGGCGGCAGCGGGGGCCGCGCGGGCGCCTCAGGCATACAGGCCCTGCAGGTACCAGCGCGGGGGCGTGGCGGGTTCAGGCCCGTGCTCGCAGTAGATCCACAGCAGGCCGGCCCGCGCGCTGCGGGCGATGCGGTAATCACGCACCACCGTACCGCCCGCCTCCCACCAGCCAGTCTCCACCCGATGGCGGCGCGTGAGCAGCTGCAAGGGCCCTTCGTACCAGGGCCGGTGTTCGCGCACCTGCAGGCGCAGGGGCTGGGGCAGCAGCCAAGGCGGGTACAGGGCGTGGGCCCGCGGGGTGGGTCCCGGCGATGCAGCACGCGCGAGCGCCCCAGTGTGCAGGCGATGCACGGCGGGCTCCCATCGCTGCATGCGCTCGGGTCGCCAGTCGGCCTGCGGCACGGGCACACAGACCTGCTCGGCCCCCAGGCGCGCGGACAGGCGTTCGACCAGTTGGTGCAAGCGCTCGCCCTCCAGGAGGTCCTCGGGCAGGAACCCCCGGGGAGTCCCTGTCCAGGGCTCGGTGTCCAGGGTGCGCAGGCGCAGGTGGTTGGCGGGCGCCGCCAGCGTGGTGCGCGCCAGTTGCTCCCCGGTAAGCCGCGCCAGGTGGTCCATGGCCTGAGCCGCCTGCGCGGTGCGCACGGTCAGCGACTGGTGCGGAGGCAGCACCACGCCATCCAGGCGCCGCAGGTCCAGCGTCCATCGCAGCTCGAAGGCGCGCACGCCCTGGTGACGCGCGCGCAGCCACACCTGCAGCTGCCCGAGCAGGTGCGAGGCCGCGTCCATCAGCGCGGGCGCGGTACTGGCCGGGGCTGGCAACTCCACGCCCAGGTCGAACGTCTCGGGCAAGGTGAGCCACGGATAGCGCTCGGGCCGCTGGCCCCAGGCCGCATCGAGCGCGTCCAGCAAGGCGGTGCCGAAACGGCGCGCCACCGGCCCGCGCGGCAAGGCGCGCAAGGCGCCCCAAGTGCGGCAGCCGGCGCGTGCGAGTTCCGCCACATGAGGCGCGGCGGCCGTGAGCAGGGACAGGGGCAGGTCCTCGGGCAGGCGCGCAGGCGGTGCGTGGCCCGCGACGTTCAGCCGCAGCAGGGCCAGGGCCACGAGCGCGGTGCAAGCGTGTGCCCACCGCGAATCCGGCAAGGGCGCCAGCGGCGGGCCGGGCGTGACCAAGGCGCGCAGCAAGGCATCACGCCCCCCGAACAGGCGCACGCTGGCCGAGACCTCCAGCACCAGGGCTTCATCCACACGGGCCACGCGCGGCGTGAAGTGCAAGCCGTGCCAGTTCCACGCGGGTGCCAGGTCCTCAGGAGGGGGTTGCAGTGCGATCCAGTCCATGCGGACGTCCGGACGAAAGCGCAGGCCGCAAGGCCGGGGCAGGCGGCCCCGCAAGCGGTGCCCAGGAGTGCAGGGCTGCCCCGGGCTGCGCACGCGCCCGCAATACATCGGCCAGCAGCGCGGGCTGCTGCGGCAGGTACACCGGCGCAGCCAGCGGCGGGCCTCGGCGCTTGAGGACATGCACCTCGGGCGCATCCTCCGGGGCCAGCCACAGGCGCAGGCAGGCGGGGGAGGCCTGGGTGCGCACCGCATCGGGCCGCAGCACGAACAGCAAACGCCGGTGCCGCTGCGCGGACACTTGCAGCCGCCGCAGGTCGGCCGGCAAGGCCCGCGGCAGCCAGGCCAGCACGGCGGCCACCTCGGCGCAGCGCAAGGCCTGTTCGGCGGCCCACAGGCGTGAAGCCGGCGGATCGGCACGCACCCACAAGAGGCTTTCGGACGGTAGCCCGCGCGCCGCCAGGCCCGGCGTGAACACCGGGTACGGCGATCCCACCAGCACCACCGGGCCCGCCTGCTGCCGCACCGCCTGTGCGAGCCCGGGCGCCAGCAACTGCCACACCGGCGCCTGCGCGCGCGCCTGCAACACCTCGACCAGCCCGCCCACTGGCCAGCCCCCGCCCGGCAACACCGCATCCAGAGCGGGCCAGCCGCTGGAGAGGACCTGCGGCGGCCCCGCGGCAAGCGCGTCGGCGCGCCAGACCCGGCCGGCCAGCGCCTCCTCCAGGCAGGCAGGCGACACAACGGCAGCGGCCCCGACGGGGGCAGGCAGGACGGGGAGGGGCACGGTGATGGAATTCTCGAAAAGACTGTTTATTTATACAGTCTTTTTGCAATCACTGCTGAGCTTTTTCAATGACCCGCGCCTCGCACCTGCTGCACTGGTGCCTGAACCTGGTATGCCGCGAGGCGGGTCCTGGGGCGGGCGTGCTGGTCCGGGCGATCGAGCCGACCCAGGGTCTCGCGCGCATGCGCGAACGCCGGGGCGTGGACGCGGTGCACGTGCTGTGCGCGGGGCCGGGCCGCGTGGGGCAGGCGCTGGGCGTCACACGCGCGCTCGATGGACTGCCGCTGGACGCGCCGCCCTTCGAGATCTGGAGCGCTCCGGCGCCGCTGCCTGTCATCGCCGGCCCGCGCATCGGCATCTCGCGGGCGGTGGACGTGCCCTGGCGCTTCGTGCTCGCCGCCAGCCCCTTCGCCAGCCGGCGCGCCTGACGGCTTTTGCCCAAGCGCGGGGTGCCACGCGAGGACGCGGCGTGCACCGGGCATCAGCGTCAGTGGTCCGACAGTGACGCTACAGGTATTTCACAACCTTCTGACACGTTCATCTCTAGATTTGCCCCTTTGCCCTGATGCTGGAGACGCCTTGAAGTCCTTACTTGCCTTCGCCAGCCTCGTTGACTGGATCAACGATCGCTTCGGCACCCTGGCCCAGTGGGCCGTCACCCTGGCCTGTGCCATCAGCGCGGGCAACGCCTTCGTGCGCTATGGCCTGGACATCAGCTCCAACGCCTGGCTCGAGATCCAGTGGTACCTCTTCGGGGGCTGCGTGATGCTCGGCGCCTCGCATGTCCTGCGCCTGAACGAGCATGTCCGGGTCGACCTGTTCTACGGCAAGTTTTCCAGCCGCGGCCGGGTCTGGATCGACCTGTTGGGGCTGGTCTTCTTCCTGCTGCCGGTCATGACAGTCCTGCTCTATTACAGCTGGCCGCTGTTCCTCAGCATGTACCGCAGCGGTGAGGTCTCCAGCAACGCCGGCGGCCTGGTGCGCTGGCCCGCGATGCTCCTGCTGCCCCTGGGCTTCACCCTGGTGGGCCTGCAGGGTCTGGCCGAAATCATCAAGCGCGTGGGGTGGCTGACCCACACCCACGAAATGGATATCCACTACGAGAGGCCCCTGCAATGACGCTGGAGAACTTTCCACCCGTCATGTTCGCGGGGCTGATCATCATCATGCTGATCGGCTTCCCGGTCGCGTTTTCGCTGGCGGCCCTGGGCCTGTTGTGCGGCTTCTATGCCGTGTCCATGGGGTGGTTCCCGGCCCAGTTCATGGCCAACCTGCCCCTGAACGTCTTCGGCATCCTGTCCAACGAGCTGCTGCTGGCCATCCCCTTCTTCACCCTCATGGGCGCCATCCTCGAGAAGTGCGGCCTGGCCGAGGACATGCTCGACTCCATGGGCCAGCTCTTCGGGCCCGTGCGCGGCGGCCTGGGCTATTCCGTGATCATCGTCGGCTTCATCCTGGGCGCCATCACCGGCACCGTGGCCGGACAAGTCATCGCCATGGCCATGATCTCGCTGCCGGTCATGATGCGCTACGGCTACAACATGCGCTATGCCACCGGCGTGCTGGCAGCGTCCGGCACCATCACGCAGCTGGTGCCGCCCTCGCTGGTGCTGGTGGTCATGGCCGACCAGCTGGGACGCTCGGTCGGCGACATGTACAAGGGAGCCTGGGGGCCGTCCATCCTGCAAGTCCTGCTGTTCGCGCTCTACACCTTCTTCCTCGCACGCTTCAAGCCTGAGCAGGTACCCGGGGTTCCGCGCGAAGCCCGTACGCTCAACGGCTGGGCCCTGTGGGCGAAATGCCTGCGCGGCATCATCCCTTCGGCCGTCCTGATCTTCGCGGTGCTGGGCAGCATGGGCGGGCTCCCCGGCATCGACCACGCCATTGCCACCCCCACTGAGGCCGGGGCCATGGGTGCGCTCGGCGCCTTCGTGCTGGCCGCCCTGCACCGCCGCCTGTCCTGGGGCCTGATGAAGGAGGCCATGGCCGGCACCATGCGGATCACGGCCATGGTGGTCTTCATCCTGATCGGCTCAAGGGTGTTCTCGCTCGTGTTCCAGGGGGTCGATGGCGCCCGGTGGGTCGAACACCTGCTGTCACACCTGCCGGGGGGGCAGGTGGGGTTCCTGCTGGCCGTGAACGTCTTCATCTTCTTCCTGGCGTTCTTCCTCGACTTCTTCGAAATCGCCTTCATCGTCCTGCCCCTGCTGGCGCCCGTGGCAGAGAAGATGGGGATCGACCTCATCTGGTTCGGCGTGCTCCTGTGCGTGAACATGCAGACCAGCTTCATGCACCCGCCCTTCGGCTTTGCGCTGTTCTATCTGCGCGGTATCGCCGACAGCCTGCACAAGAACGGGGCCCTGCCACGCAAGGTCGAATCCAAGGACATCTACCTGGGCTCCATCCCCTGGGTGGTCTTGCAGCTGGCCCTGGTGGTGACTGTGATCTTCGTGCCCGAGACCGTGACCCTGATGCTGGACAAGGCCCCGCCGATCGACGCGGACAAGGTCCAGATCGAGATGCCGGTCCAGGGCGATGCGCCAGCCGATGTCCCACCGCCCTCCGCCTGGGACGAACAAAAGGCCATTGACGACTTGTTCAAACCGCAGCCGGCCGAGGGCCCGCGCCGGTGAACGTACGGGAAGGCGAGCCCTTGCGATCCGCGGGCCTGCCTTCCCGCTGGCGGTAGGCCACCGCCCTGCAATTCACCCGCCACCGGCGCGCAGCGGACCGCTCTGGTAAGGTCTGCCCTGACTTTCTCTTACGACCGCTGCCCCATGTCATTCGCCCTCAAGCTCGCCGCAACCGCCCTTCTGACCGCAACCCTCCTGGCCTGCAAGGACGCCCCCGCCCCTGCGGCGCCAGGCACCGCCACGAAGTCCGCCAGCCAGCCCGTCTCGCTCGAGGCCATCGCGTCCGAAGCCAAAGGCTTCACCGTCGGCTCCGACATGACGGTGCGGCGCGTCTTCGTGTTTTTCGATCCCCAGTGTCCGCACTGCGCCGCGCTGTGGCAGGCCGCCAAGCCCCTGAAGGCGCAGACGCGCTTCATCTGGATTCCGGTGGGGATCCTCAACGCCACCAGCACCGAACAAGGCGCCACCCTGCTGGCCGCGCCGGATCCGGTCGCCGCCATGGACCAGCACGAAGCCTCGCTGATGGCCAAGCAGGGCGGCATCCAGGCCCAGAGCGGGCTGGACGCACAGAAAGCCCAGGTCGCTGCCAACACGTCGATCATGACGCGCTATGGCTTTGGCAGCGTGCCCGTGGTGGTGGGCAAGCACGCCGTCACCGGTGAACTGGTGGTCAAGGAAGGCTCCATGCCCACGGCCATGCTGGCGGCGACCCTGGGCCTGCAAGCGCCCGCGGGCAACTGAACGCCCCATCGCGCCGCAGGCCCGGCCCCGCAGCGCCGGCCCGCCTGCGCCAGCTCCGACTCAGGACAGCTTGACGCCGGTCTTGGCCTGCAGCGCTTCGCGGGTCACACCGGGCGCGAGTTCCACAACCTTCAGGCCCTGAGGCGTCACATCCATCACCGCGAGGTCGGTGATGATGCGGTCCACCACGCCCACGCCGGTCAGCGGCAGCGTGCACTGGGGCAGGATCTTGAGGTCTTCGGTGCCGTCCTTCTTCTTGGCCACGTGCTCCATGAGGATGATCACGCGCGGCACGCCCGCCACCAGGTCCATCGCGCCGCCCATGCCCTTGACCATCTTGCCGGGGATCATCCAGTTAGCGAGGTCGCCCTTTTCGGACACCTGCATGGCGCCCAGGATGGACAGGTTGATCTTGCCGCCACGGATCATGGCGAAGGACTGGTCACTGCCGAAGATGGCCGAGCCCTTGAGGGTGGTGACGGTCTGCTTGCCGGCGTTGATCAGGTCGGCATCGACCTCGTCTTCGTAGGGGAAGGGGCCGATGCCCAGCATGCCGTTCTCGCTTTGCAGCCACACCTCGACATGGTCCGGAACATGGTTGGCCACCAGCGTCGGGATGCCGATGCCGAGGTTCACATAGAAGCCGTCCTGCAGTTCCTGCGCCGCACGTGCGGCCATTTCATCTTGGGTCCAGGGCATGAAGGGCTCCTTATTTGCGGGGGCGGGTGGTGCGCTTCTCGATGCGCTTCTCGGGCGTGGGGTTGTGCACGATCCGGTGCACATAGATGCCAGGCAGGTGAATGTCATCCGGCGCGAGTTCGCCAGTGGCCACGATGCGCTCGACCTCCACGATGCAGACCTTGCCGGCGGTCGCGGCCGCGGGGTTGAAGTTGCGGGCGGTGAGGTTGAAGCGCAGGTTGCCCGAGCGGTCCGCCACATCGGCCTTCACCAGGGCCACGTCGGGGAACAGCGCATGCTCCATGACATAGGTCTCGCCATTGAATTCGCGCAGCTCCTTGCCCTCGGCCACCAGGGTGCCGACACCGGTCTTGGTGAAGAAGGCCGGGATGCCCGCACCTCCGGCACGCAGCTTCTCGGCCAGCGTGCCCTGGGGGGTGAAGTCCAGCTCGAGCTCGCCCGCCAGGTACTGGCGCTCGAACTCCTTGTTCTCCCCCACGTAACTGGCGATCATCTTCTTGATCTGCCGCGTCGCGAGCAGCTTGCCCAGGCCGAAGTCGTCGATGCCGGCGTTGTTGGAGATGGCGGTGAGGTTCTTGACGCCACTGTCACGCACGGCGTCGATCAGCGCCTCGGGAATGCCGCACAGGCCGAAGCCGCCGACGGCAATGAGTTGTCCGTCGCGCAGGACACCTTCGAGCGCCTGGGCGGCGGAGGGAAAAATCTTGTTCACGGGGGTGGGTCTCCTCTGGGAAACCCCGGCACGCCATGCGCCGGAGAACCGCTACGATACTACTTAACTCATTACGTAGTTTTCCCTAAAGACCCGCCCTATGGACGTCGACTACCGCACGGCCTTCGATCTGGCGCCCGTGGGGCTGTGCCTGTCACGCAATCGCGCCATCGTGGACTGCAATCAGGCCCTGTGCGAGATGTTCGCCGCCCCGCGCGAGCAGTTGATCGGGCAGACCTTCCAGGTGCTCTATCCGAGCGCGGACGAATACGAGCGCCTGGGGGCACGCATGGCGCCGATCCTCAATGCCAAGGGTTCCTATGCCGATGACCGCATCATGAAGCGCGCCACCGGCGAGCTGTTCTGGTGCCATGTGATGGGGCGCGCCCTGGTGCCCGGCGCACCGCACGAGGCGGGGATCTGGTCCTTCGAGGACCTGAGCGCGCAGCGGCCGGTGGGGGCCGAACTCACGCCACGCGAGCGCGAGGTGGCTGCCCGCCTGCTCGATGGCATGACCTCCAAGGAAATCGGCAAGGCCCTGGCGATCAGCCACCGCACGGTGGAAATCTACCGGGCTCGCCTCATGCGCAAGTACAAGGCCAGCACCACCGCCGACCTGGTCCACAAGCTGATGGCAGGGGCCTGAGGCGGATTCGCCCAGCCCGCGGCCACGAGCCATGCCGTCCGACACAATGCCCCCTCACCATTCCCAGGAGTCCCCATGACCGTGCGCTATCCCCTGCCCGAACTGAAGGACCTGCCCGAAGACCTGCGCGCGCGCATCCTCGAGGTACAGGAAAAAAGCGGCTTCGTACCCAATGTCTTCCTGGCGCTGGCACGTCGACCCGCCGAATGGCGCGCCTTCTTCGCTTTCCACGATGCCCTGATGCTCAAGGAGGGCGGCCACCTGACCAAGGGCGACCGGGAGATGATCGTCACGGCGACCAGCGCCGCCAACCAGTGCCTGTACTGCGTGGTGGCGCACGGCGCGATCTTGAGGATCTACGAGAAGAAGCCGCTGGTCGCCGACCAGGTGGCGGTGAACTACCGCAAGGCCGACATCACGCCGCGCCAGCGGGCCATGCTGGATTTCGCGCTGAAGGTATGCCAGCGGTCACATGAAATCGAGGACGCCGACTTCGAGGCGCTCCGAGCCCATGGCATGGACGACGAGGACGCCTGGGACATCGCGGCGATCACCGCCTTCTTCGGCCTGTCCAACCGCATGGCCAACGTGGCCAGCATGATGCCCAACCCCGAGTTCTATCTGCTCGGGCGGGTGCCGCGCGCGAAATAGGCGGCAGCCTATTCGAGGTGCCGGCGCAGCCAGTCCGGCAAGGGCGCAGACTTCTGCGCCGGGAAATCGGTCCACACGGTGGTGGCACCGCCGGCCGCACAGATCACGTCGGGCGCGCCGGCCCGGGCCATGGTGGCCCAGCTCTCGAAGCTGGTGCGACCCGGATCGCTCACGTACATCCGCACCAGGACATCGTCGGGGTATTCGAACTGCCGGTAGAAGTTGCAGAAGGCGTTGACGATCACCGGCCCCTGCCCGAGCGGATTGGGCAGGGCGTCGATGGCCTTGAACCAGTCGATGCGGATGGTCTCCATGTACCGGAAGTACAGGGTGTTGTTCACGTGGCCCATGGCGTCCATGTCCCCCCAGCGGATCGGGAGCGTCAGTTCATAGACCAGTTTCTTTTTCTCGGGGATCTCCAGCTTCATGGGGCCATCCGTCGGTGGTGAGGTCGCGGGACGCGGTCAAAAATGTCGCCATAGAATGCCAAAGCGACGATTTTCATTATCAGCGAGACACGATGACGCACGACGAGATACTGGCGCAGTACGGCCCCCGGGAAGCGATGGAATACGACGTGGTGGTGGTAGGCGGCGGCCCGGCCGGCCTGTCTGCCGCCATCCGGCTCAAGCAGCTGGCAAACGAAAAAGGCCAGGAGATTTCGGTGGTGGTACTGGAAAAGGGCTCGGAGCCGGGTGCCCACATCCTCTCGGGCGCCATCATGGACCCGCGCGCCCTGAGCGAGCTGTTCCCCGACTGGAAAGTCATGGGGGCGCCCCTGAACCAGCCCGTCACCGAAGACGCCTTCCTGTTCCTCTCGGAAAAGGGCGCGATGCGCACGCCCAACTTCCTGCTGCCCAAGAACTTCCACAACGACGGCAACTACATCATCAGCCTGGCCAACCTCACACGCTGGCTGGCGCAACAGGCCGAAGGCCTGGGTGTGGAGATCTTCCCGGGCTTCCCCGCGGCCGAAGTGCTTTACAACGCCGACGGTTCGGTCAAGGGCGTGGCCACCGCCAACATGGGCATCGGCAAGAACGGCCAGCCCACCGAGAACTTCCAGCTGGGGATGGAGCTGCACGCGCGCTACACCCGCTTTGCCGAGGGCGCGCGCGGGCACCTGGGCAAGCAGCTGAGCTCCAATTTCCGTCTGGACGCGAACAGCGACCCGCAAAGCTACAGCATCGGCATCAAGGAAGTCTGGGAGATCGACCCGGCCCGCCACCAGCCGGGCCTGGCGGTACACACCGCGGGCTGGCCACTCGAGAACGACACCTACGGTGGCTCGTTCCTGTACCACATGGAGAACCACCAGGTGGCCGTGGGCTATGTGGTGGGACTGGACTACAGCAACCCCTGGCTCTCGCCCTTCGAGGAGTTCCAGCGGTTCAAGACGCACCCCAACATCCGCTGGTACTTCGACACCCCCGAGGGCGGCCAGCCGGCCAAGCGCCTGGCCTATGGCGCGCGCGCCCTGACCGTGGGCGGGCTGCTGTCCTTGCCCAAGACCGTGTTCCCGGGCGGGGCGCTGGTGGGCTGCGACGCCGGCTACCTGAACGCTGCACGCATCAAGGGCAGCCACGCGGCCATCAAGACCGGCATGCTGGCGGCCGAAGCCGCCTTCGAGGCGCTGGTGGCCGGACGCCGGCACGACGAACTCACCGCCTACCCGGCGGCCTTCGAGGCTTCCTGGCTGCACGCCGAGCTGCACAAGGCACGCAACTTCAAGCAGTGGTTCAAGAAGGGCCTGCCCCTGGCCACGGTCATGACCGGCATCGAGCAGTTCCTGCTTCGCGGGCACATCCCCTGGACTGTCCATCGCGAGAAGCCTGACCACCTCTATCTGAAGCCTGCCAGCCAGTGCGCGCCCATCGAGTACCCCAAGCCCGATGGCAAGCTGACCTTTGACCGCCTGTCTTCGGTGTTCATCTCCAACACGAATCACGCCGAGGACCAGCCTGCGCACCTGAAGCTCACCGATCCCTCGGTGCCGGTGGACACCAACCTCAAGCGCTTTGCCGGCCCCGAGGCGCGGTATTGCCCGGCGGGCGTCTACGAGTACGTCAAGGACGCCGCCTCGGGCGCCGACCGCCTCCAGATCAACGCGCAGAACTGCGTGCATTGCAAGACCTGCGACATCAATGACCCCACGCAGAACATCACCTGGGTGGTGCCCGAGGGCGGCGGCGGCCCCAACTACGCCAGCATGTAGGTCGCAGGACCTACGCCCGGGGCGCGGCGGGGGGCGGCTACAATGCGCCGTCGTCAGGAGAGCGTCGGCGCCCCCCGCAGTCACCTGCAGGAGCCCCGGCCGCCGAAGGCGCAGGCTCAAGGCCGAACGCTCAGGCACCCAGGACTGACGGCACGCTCCGGCAACGGGGCGTTCCCCTGCTGGAGAGAGGCGCCCCGCCGCAAGCGATGGGCGCCCACCGAAGGAGCAAACCCTGCGAGGCATGGCCTGGGAGGGCGAATCTCTCAGGTAAAGCGGACAGCGGGGCTCACCCATGGCGCAGGCCGTGGATCGCAGCCCTGTCGTTGGAGTCTCCATGTCCGCCGTCCCCGCCGAATCCTCCGCGCCGCAGCCCCTGCTGCAGACACCCCTGCACGCCCTGCACCGGGAGCTCGGGGCGCGCATGGTGCCGTTCGCGGGCTATTCGATGCCCGTGCAATACCCCGCCGGCCTCATGGCCGAACACCGCCACACCCGGACCGCCGCGGGCCTCTTTGACGTCTCGCACATGGGGCAGCTGCGTCTGGCGGGCCCCGATGCGGCCGCCGCCTTCGAGTCGCTCATGCCAGTGGACGTGATCGGCCTGGGCGTGGGCAAGCAGCGCTACGGCCTCCTGCTGTCCGACGAGGGCACGATCCTGGACGACCTGATGTTCGTGAACCGGGGCGACGACCTGTTCGTCATCGTCAACGGCGCCTGCAAGACTGCCGACATCGCCCATATCCAGGCACGCATAGGTCAGCGCTGCACGGTGCAGCCCCTGCCCGAGCAGGCCCTGCTGGCCCTGCAGGGTCCGCAGGCGGTGGCGGCCCTGTCGCGGCTGGTGCCCGGCGTCGAGCGGCTGGTGTTCATGACCGGCGGCGCGTTCACCTGGAACGGCGCTGCGCTGTTCATCACGCGCAGCGGCTACACCGGCGAGGACGGCGTCGAGATCTCGGTGCACGCCTCGCAGGCCGAGGCTCTGGCCCGCGCGCTGCTGGCGCAACCCGAGGTGCAGCCGATCGGACTGGGCGCGCGCAACTCTCTGCGCCTGGAGGCCGGCCTGTGCCTGTATGGCAACGACATTGACACCACCACCACGCCGGTCGAGGCCGCCCTCGGGTGGGCGATGCAGAAGGTGCGCCGCACCGGTGGCGCGCGTGCCGGTGGATTTCCGGGCGCCGGGCGCGTGCTGGGCCAGCTCGATGGCACCGCTCCCCTCACGCGCCGGCGCGTCGGCCTGATCGCGCAGGAGCGTGTCCCCGTGCGCGAGCACACCGAACTGCAGGACCTCACGGGCCGCCGCGTAGGCGAAGTCACCAGCGGCCTGCTGGGTCCCACGATCGACCAGCCGGTGGCCATGGGCTACGTGGAGACCGCGCTGGCCATGGCCGGTACCCGATTGCAGGCGCTCGTGCGTGGCAAGCCCGTGCCCATGGTCGTGGCCGATCTGCCCTTTGTGCCCACACGCTACTACCGCGGCCCGGCCGCCTGAACCCCTTCCCACATCCAACCAAGGAGCCTCCCATGACGATCAAGTACACGCCCGACCACGAATGGATTCAGGCCGAGGGCAACGGTCCCGCCACCGTGGGCATCACGGTGCATGCACAGGATGCCCTGGGCGACGTGGTCTTCGTCGACCTGCCGGAGGTGGGCCGCACCTATGCCCAGGGCGAGGTGGCGGGCGTGGTCGAGTCCGTCAAGGCTGCGGCCGATGTCTACATGCCGGTGCACGGCGAAGTGACCGAGGTGAACGAGGCCCTGCGCGTCGACCCGTCGCTCGCCAACAGCGATCCGCTGGGCCAGGGCTGGTTCTTCAAGGTGAAGCTGGCCAACCCCGCCGAGCTCGAGCCGCTGATGGACGAGACCGCCTACACCGCGTTCTCTCAGAACGGCTGACACCCCGCCTGCCGCCCGCTGTCGCACACCGACCTACCCGAGGAACGACTCCATGCTGATGCAAGCTGCCCGCCCCCTGGGCGAACTCGAGGACACCGACCAGTTCATCACCCGCCACATCGGCATCGGGCAGGCAGACGAACGCCATATGCTGTCGGTGATCGGCGAGGCCTCGCGCCGCGCCCTGATTGACGGTATCGTGCCCCGCGCGATCGCGCGCACGACGGCCATGAGGCTGCCGGCACCCGTGACGGAGGCGGCAGCCCTGGCCGAACTCAAGGCGCTGGCAAGCCGCAACCGCATCCTGCGCAGCTTCATCGGCCAGGGCTATTACGGCACGCACACGCCCACCGTCATCCTGCGCAACATCCTGGAGAACCCGGCCTGGTACACCGCCTACACGCCCTATCAGGCCGAGATCAGCCAGGGCCGCATGGAGGCCCTGGTGAACTTCCAGACGATGGTGTGCGAGCTCACGGGCATGCCGATCGCGAACGCCTCGATGCTGGACGAGGCCACCTCGGCGGCCGAGGCCATGACCCTCGCCAAGCGCAGCGTCAAGAGCGCAAGCGCCACCTTCGTGGTGGCCGGGGACTGCCACCCGCAGGTGATCGAGGTGGTGCAGACCCGGGCCCGCCCGCTCGGGATCGAGGTGGTGGTGACCGGCTCCATGCAGGCCTGGCAGGAGGCCCTGGAGCGCCCGCACTTCGCCGCGCTGTCGTCCTACCCCACGACCAGCGGCCGCATCGCCGACCTGCGCGCCGACGCTGGCAAGACCCACGCGCAGCAAGGCGCGTTCATCGTCGCCGCCGACCTGCTGGCGCTGACCCTGCTCACACCGCCCGGCGAGTGGGGTGCGGACATCGTGGTCGGCACCACGCAGCGCTTTGGCATGCCCATGGGCGCAGGCGGACCGCATGCCGCCTACATGGCCTGCCGCGACGAATTCAAGCGCTCGATGCCCGGGCGCCTGGTGGGCGTGAGCATCGATGCCCACGGCAACCCGGCCTACCGCCTGGCGCTGCAGACGCGTGAGCAGCACATACGCCGCGAGAAGGCCACCTCCAACATCTGCACCGCGCAGGTGCTGCCCGCCGTGGTGGCCAGCATGTATGCGGTCTATCACGGCCCGCAGGGTCTCAAGCGGATCGCCCAAAGGGTGGCCAGCTACACCGCCGTCCTGGCGGCCGGCCTGCGCCAGCTGGGGTACGCGCCAGAACATGACAGCGCCTTCGACACGCTGGCACTGCGGGTAGGCCCCGACGCCGCCGCGAAGCTTGCGGCACGCGCGCGCGACCTCGGCGCCAACCTGCGGGTGCATGCCGACCAGTGGGTATGCGTCTCCCTGGACGAGACCACCACGCGCGAGGATCTCACCTTGCTCTGGTCGGTGTTCACGCGGGACGGTCAGGCCCTGCCCGGGTTCGCCGCGTTCGAAAAGGGCGTGGAGCCGATGATCCCGGACGGCCTGCGCCGTACCAGCGACTTCCTCACGCATCCGGTGTTCAACACCCACCACAGCGAGACGGCGATGCTGCGCTACATCCGCGCGCTGTCGGACAAGGACCTGGCGCTCGATCGCAGCATGATTCCCCTGGGCAGCTGCACGATGAAACTCAATGCGACCAGCGAGATGATCCCCATCACCTGGCCCGAGTTCGCGAACGTGCACCCCTTTGCGCCCGCCGACCAGCTGCAAGGCTATGCCCAGCTCGACGCACAGCTGCGCGAGTGGCTGTGCCAGGCCACCGGCTACGCGGGCATCAGCCTGCAGCCCAACGCAGGCTCTCAGGGCGAGTACGCGGGCCTGCTGGTGATCAAGGCCTGGCACGAGAGTCGAGGCGATCACCACCGTGACATCTGCCTGATCCCCTCCTCCGCCCATGGCACCAACCCCGCCAGCGCGCAGATGGTGGGCATGCAGGTGGTGGTGACCGCCTGCGACGCCAACGGCAACGTGGACCTGGCCGACCTGGCTGCCAAGTGTGCGCAGTACGCGGACCGTCTGGCGGCGGTGATGATCACCTACCCCAGCACCCATGGCGTGTTCGAGACGCAGGTGAAGGAGCTGTGCGCGCTGGTCCACCAGCACGGCGGGCGGGTCTACGTGGACGGCGCCAACATGAACGCCCTGGTGGGCGTGGCTGCACCCGGCGAGTTCGGCGGTGACGTGAGCCACCTGAACCTGCACAAGACCTTCTGCATTCCGCACGGCGGGGGCGGACCGGGCGTGGGCCCGGTGTGCGTGGTGGAGGACCTCGTCCCCTTCCTGCCCGGGCATGCCACGGCGCAAGCCGCCTCGGGTCAGGCGCCGTCCGCGAATGCGCACCGCGTGGGCGCCGTGTCGGCCGCGCCCCTGGGCAATGCCGCGGTGCTGCCTATCAGCTGGATGTACTGCCGCATGATGGGCCCGGAGGGCCTGCGCCAGGCGACCGAGGTGGCCATCCTGTCGGCCAACTACATCAGCAAGCGGCTGGCTGCCCACTACCCGACGCTGTACGCCAGCGAGAACGGCCATGTGGCGCACGAGTGCATCCTGGACCTGCGTCCGCTCAAGGAAACCAGCGGAGTGACCGCCGAGGATGTGGCCAAGCGGCTCATCGACTATGGTTTCCATGCGCCGACACTGAGCTTCCCGGTGGCGGGCACGCTGATGGTGGAGCCGACCGAGAGCGAGACGCTGGAAGAAATCGACCGCTTCATCGACGCGATGATCGCGATCCGCGAGGAGATCCGCGCCATCGAATCCGGGCAGTGGCCGCGCGAGGACAATCCCCTGAAGCATGCGCCGCATACGGCGGCGAGTCTGCTGCGAGGGGAGTGGAAGCATGCTTACCCGCGTGAGGTGGGCGCGGCGGTGCTGGATGGACGGCGGCACGCCAAGTACTGGCCGTCGGTCGGACGCGTGGACAACGTCTATGGGGACCGCAACCTGTTCTGTGCCTGCGTGCCGATGTCGGCGTATGGCGCGCCGGCGGGTGGTTCGGACTGAGCTGCTTCTTGCCGGGGGTATCCCCTTGGGTGGCTTGGTGTGGGCTTCTTGCGCAGCTCGGTAGGCACCGGCCGGCGGCCGGGGTGGGGCGTTCTCCGGAGACCGCGCGGGCGGCCACCCGTGAGGAACAACGACCCCCGCATCAACACCACCCCCTCCGTCGACCCTGGAGGGCAACCGCGCATGCACCTGCGCCCGCCCCACCCCGACCACCAGCCTCGAAGTAGTAGCACCTCGCACCATCGAAAACCCTGTGTGCCACCCGCTCGAGTCTCCGCCAGCACAGTCGGCGCGCAGGCGTTTCTGTGGATGCGCCTGAATGGCTGGATGAGGGTGGGGTGCTGGGGTGCCCGGGCGCAGGTGCATGCGCGGTTGCCCTCCAAGGGGGCGTGAGGGGGTGGTGTTGATGCGGGGGTCTATGTGCCTTCCGGGTGGCCGCCCGCGCGGTCTCCGGAGAACGGGCACCCCGGCGCCCCGCCCGTGCCCAGGTGCAGGCACGCGTGCTCCAGGCATGCGCCCCCAAAGGACCTAAGCCACCTGCGCCGCCACCTGCCGCAACGCTTGCTCGAAGACTTCCGGCGGCTGCCCGCCCTGCACCAGATGCTGGTCGTTGATGATGACCGAAGGCACCGCACTGATCCCCGCCTGCGTGTAAAAGCGCTGACGCTCACGCACCTGCGGTGTGTACTCGTCGCTGGCCAGGATGGCGCGGGCCCGCTCGGTCTCCAGGCCTGCCGCCTCGACGGCCCGCAGCAGCACGGTGTCGTCGCTGGGATTCTCGCCCCGCGTGAAATAGGCCTGCAGCAGCGCCATCTTCAATGCCCGCTGCGGCGCCTGGCCCTGCTCGCCCGCCCAATGCAGCAGGCGATGCGCCTTGAAGGTGTTCCAGGTGCGGCCACGCCCTTCGGGCCGGAACTCGAATCCCACAGCCGCGGCCCGCTGGCACAGGGCCTGCCAGTTCGCCGCCTGCTGCGCGGGGGTCGACCCATATTTCTGGGTCAGGTGCTCGGTCAGGTCCTGGCCTTCGGGCCCCAGGTGGGGATTGAGTTCAAAAGGCTGGAAATGCAGCTGCACCTCGATCCCGTCGGCCCGCAGGCGCTGCAGCGCCCGCTCCAGCGAGGCCAGTCCAACGGCGCACCAGGGACAGGCGATGTCGGAGACGAAATCGATCTTCAGGAGAGTGGTCATCCGGGCATGCTACCTGAGGTCTCGCACCCCCCGCTCGAGTCACTGGGCGCGCCGACCCTGAATACGCTCAGACGCTCAGGCTGGCCAGCGACAGCAGGCGCAGGGGGTCGACGGGCTTGGTCCAGTGCTGATCGAAGCCGGCCTGTTCCGCCTGCTCCTTGTCGGTCTGCTGGCCCCACCCGGTGAGCGCAATGAGTTGGGGCTGGCGCACACCCTGAAGCTGTCGGATTCGCCGGGCCGCTTCGTAACCACTGATGTCCGGCAATCCGATGTCCAGCAGCACCACGTCCGGGCGAAAGCTGGCGGTGTGATCGACCGCGGCGCGTCCATCATGGACCACGTCGACCTCGCTGCCTGACATCGCCAGCAGGTCCGCCGTCATGGTGGCCGCATCGACGTTGTCATCGACCACCAGTACCCGCCTGGGCGGATGCCCGCCCTCACCAGCCGCCGGTGCGACGCTGGCAGGGTCCACCCGGGGCGCTGGCGCGAGCCGCGGCAGGTGCACGACGAACTCACTGCCTTGGCCCAGACCCGCGCTGCGCGCCTCGACCCGTCCGCCATGCAGGCGCACCAGGCCTTCGACCAGCGACAAACCAATTCCCAGCCCCCCCGCGCGATGGTCGTCCCGGGGCGACACCTGGGTGAACAGACCGAACACCTGACGCAGCATCTGCGGCTCGATGCCGGCGCCGTTGTCACGGACAAGCACCTGCACTTCGTCCTGCTGCGACTGCACCGAGACCTCGATGCGCCCGCCTCGGCCGGTGTACTTGGCCGCATTGTTCAGAAGGTTGGTGAACACCTGCGCCAGGCGGGCCGGATCGGCCATGACCAGGGCGGGTTCGCTGGTGAAATCCAGCACCAACTGGTGATGCGCCGCTTCGATGTGCGGGCGGCTCATCTCCACCGCCGCCCCGAGTACGGACACCAGGCTGACTGACTCCTTCTTGAGCTGCAGCTTGCCATTGGCGATACGCGAGACATCCAGCAGGTCATCCACCAGACGGACCAACTGCCTCACCTGCCGCTCGATCATGGCGCAGATCTGCTCCACGCGCGCCGGATCGCCTGGCGCACGCCGGATGATGGACAACCCGTTGGCAATCGGCGCCAGGGGATTTCGAAGCTCGTGCGCCAGGGTCGCCATGAAGACATCCTTGGTGCGATCCGCATCCCGCAAGGCCTGCAGGAGGCGGAAGTTCTGCAGGGCGACGGCGACGCGGCGTGCCAGGTCCATCGCGAGCTTGAGATCGCTGTCCCGGAAGGTGGGACTCTGCCCCCCACGGGCAAAGAAGATCACGCCCAGGGTCTCCCCCATGGCCTTGAGGGGCGCCACGAGGAAGGAAGACACCCCCAGCGCACGCAGATCCTGACGCCGCTCGGGCGCCGGCACCCACCGCTCGAGATCGATCGACTGCAGGTCGGTCACCCGATCGGCCGGGCCGCCGAGCGCCCGTTGGCAGATGTCGTCGATCAGCCCCGGTTCGGGCAGGTAACGCTGATCGATCTGGTGCAGCTGGGTCAGGCGCTGCGGGTCCCGGTGTCTGCGCGCGATCCGGCGCAAGCGGCCGCCGGACTCGCTGAGGTCGATGGCGCACAGCTGCGCGTAGTGTTCGACGGCCATGCCCGCGACCTGGTTGATCAGGATGGGTTCATCGGATTCCCCGGCGAGCGACTCGCTGGCGCGCGCGACGAACTCGAGGTCTTTGGCGTGCTGCAGTTGTTCGGTCAGATCCCGCACGATCTTGACGAAGCCGACACTGCGTCCCGCCTCGTCGATCAGCGGCATGGTCTCGCCCGAGGCCCAGAACACACCGCCGCCCTTGCGCCGGTGCCAGCGGTCATCGATGGCCTTGGGTTGATCCCGGGCCTCCTGCAGTTCACGGTCGACGACGCCCGCAGCGACATCCTCGGGGGTAAAGACCATGTGGATCGGTTGGCCCACCATTTCCTGCGCCGTCCACCCGAGCACGCGCTCGGCGCCGCGGTTCCAGCTGGTGATGCATCCGTCCTCGGCAAAGGTGATGATGGCGAAGTCGATGGCGCTGGCGATGATCTGCCGGTAATGGCTGTCGCCGAGCGGCTGCGGCGGAGGGAGGCAGTCAGGCCGTGACATGAGGCAGGAGGCAGGAGGCAGGCGGGGCGATCAAGCCCACCAGCGTAATCACTATCCGAGGCCGCGTGGCCCCATCCGCGCCCGCGTTGCGTTCAGTTTGAGTTCAAGCTGTAAACGCCGTGTCCAGCGGTCAGCCAGCCACAAACTCAGGCGCCCTGCGGGACCAGGAAGTCCCGGCTGATGCGCGCACCCAGCGCGTTGACACGGTCCAGGAACTGGGTCAGGAAGGCATGCAGGCCCGTCGCCAGGATCTCCTCGATGTTTCCGTACTGCAGCTCGGCGCGCAGGCGGCCTGCATGTCGCAGGGTCTCGGTCGAGTCGTCACTGGCGATCATGCGCAGATTGGCGACCACCTCGTTCATGCTGGCATGCAGGGACCGTGGCATGTCCGGTCGCAGCACCAGAAGCTCGGCAACGCGCTCGGGCCGGATCACATCGCGATAGACCTTGCGGTACACCTCGAAGCCGGAGACGCTGCGCAGGATCGCACTCCAGTGGTAGAAGTCGTACTCCTGGTCCTGCAAGGTGGCCGCGCCGAAGAAGTCGCTTTGCACCGCATGGAACTTCACATCCACCAGGCGGGCGGTGTTGTCGGCTCGCTCCAGGAAGGTCCCCAGGCGCATGAAGTGCAGGGCCTCGTCCATCAGCATGGTGCCCACCGTCACCCCGCGCGAGAGGTGCGAGCGGAACTTCACCCATTCGAAGAAGACCCCGGGGTCGCGTTCGAACTCGCCGCTGGCGAGCATGCGATTGACCTCCAGCCAGGTCTGGTTCTGTGTCTCCCAGACCTCGGTGGTGAGCGACCCCCGCACGGCGCGCGCGTTCTCGCGGGCGGCGCGCAGGCAGGAGACGATGGAGGATGGATTGCCTTCGTCCTTGACCATGAACTCCATCACCGCGCGCGGCGTGATGTCGCCATGGCGGGCGCTGTAAGCGGGCAAGAGCTCGCTGATGGACAGCAGTCCTTGCCAGCCCAGTTCGGCCACGGCGGCCGACTGCGGCAGCAGCGACGTTTGGTAGTTGACGTCCAGCATGCGCGCGGTGTTCTCCGCGCGCTCGGTGTAGCGGGACATCCAGAACAGGTGATCAGCAGTACGAGAGAGCATGAGTGGGGTCCTTGTCGGGAGCCAGCGCGGAACCGGCATTGCCGGGCCTCTGCTGGCGCCCCCTTGAGGGGCTGAGGGCGGCGGCTCCGGGGTGCTTCATTCGTCTTCCAAGATCCAGGTGTCCTTGGTGCCGCCACCCTGCGAGGAGTTGACCACCAGGGAGCCCTCCTTCAGGGCCACGCGCGTGAGGCCACCGGGCACCATCTGCACCTGCTTGCCCGAAAGCACGAAGGGCCGCAGGTCGATATGGCGCGGGGCGATGCCGCTGTCCACATAGGTCGGGCAACTGGAGAGACTCAGCGTCGGCTGCGCGATGTAGCCGCCCGGGTTGGCCTGCAAGGCGCGGCGGAAATCCTCGATCTCCTGCCGGGTGGCCGCAGGCCCGACCAGCATGCCGTAACCGCCGGCGCCGTGCACCTCCTTGACCACCAGCTCGGGCAGGTGGGCCAGGATGTAGGCCAGGTCCTCGGGCTGTCGGCCCAGGTAGGTGGGCACGTTGTTCAGGATCGGTTTTTCGCCCAGGTAGAACTCGATCATCTGGGGCACATAGGGGTAGATCGACTTGTCGTCGGCCACGCCCGTGCCGATGGCGTTGCAGATGCTCACGTTGCCCGCGGCATAGGCATCGACCAGGCCGCGGCATCCCAGCGTGGAGGTCGGGCGGAACACCGCCGGGTCCAGGAAGTCGTCGTCGATGCGCCGGTAGATCACATCCACCCGGCGCGGGCCGCGCGTGGTGCGCATGTAGACATAGCGGTCCTTCACGAACAGGTCCTGCCCCTCGACCAGTTCCACCCCCATCTGCTGCGCGAGGAAGGCGTGCTCGAAATAGGCACTGTTGTACATGCCGGGCGTGAGGACCACCACCGTCGGGTCCGGCGCCCCGGGCTGGGCGCAGGCGCGCAGGGTCTCCAGCAGCAGGTCGGGGTAGTGCATCACCGGCGCCACGCGGTGCTGGCTGAACAGGTCGGGAAAGAGCCGCATCATCATGCGGCGGTCTTCCAGCATGTAGCTCACGCCGCTGGGGACGCGCAGGTTGTCCTCCAGGACGTAGTACTCGCCCTCGCCCCGCGCGTTGGCCGCGCGCACGATGTCGACCCCGGCGATGTGCGAGTAGACGCGGTGGGGGGTGTAGATCCCCCGCATCTCGGGCCGGAACTGGGCGTTGCCCAGGACCTGGTCGGCGGGAATGAGGCCCGCCCGCAGGATGTCCTGGTCGTGGTAGACGTCGTGCAGAAAGCGGTTGAGGGCGGTGACCCGCTGGACCAGGCCCTTTTCCAGCAGGCGCCACTCGTGCGCGGGGATGATGCGCGGGATCAGGTCGAAGGGGATGAGGCGCTCGGTGCCGGCACCGTCTTCGTCCTTGGCGCCGTAGACCGCGAAGGTGATGCCCACGCGGCGGAAGATCATCTCGGCTTCGTCGCGCCGCGCGCGCATCGACGCGTCGGACTGCGCGGCCAGCCAGCGCGCGTAGGCGGCGTAATGGGATCGCACGTCCGCGCCAGCCCCGGGCTCGATGGGGCCGGTACCGGGGACACGGGCCAGCATTTCGTCGAATCTCTGCATGCGGGGCACCTCCTGGGGCCCATCTCAGGCAAAGATTAGCAATATCCGGGCCGCCTGCGCCGCGGCACCCGATCAGGGAGCCGCGGCGGGCGCCACCGCATGGTGCCAGTACCGGCGCGCGTCCAGGCGCTCACAGCGCACCCGGCCCGGTTCGGCCGAGGACCAGCGGGCCGCGCCGCAGGCGGGCGATTCGACGACCTCGATGCCCCGCTGCACATAGCGGGCCATCACCCCCGGCGCCGGATGCCCGTAGCGGTTGCGGTAACCGGCCTGGACCAGGGCGAGACGCGGTTGCACCGCGTCCAGGAAGGCCTCGGTGGAGGAGGTCTTGCTGCCATGGTGCGGCACCAGCAGCAGGTCGGCCCGCAGGCCGTCGCCGAGGCCGCGGACCAGTTGGCGCTCCTGCGCGCGTTCGATGTCCCCGGCCAGCAGGGCCACCGGCCCCGGCAGGTTGCCGGCCGGCACCCCGGGCGCTGCGGCGATGCGCAGCACGCAGCTCAGGGCATTGGGCTTCAGTCCGGGCATGGCGTAGTCAGCCGGCTGCGGGTGCAGGAATTCGAAGCGCACCCCGTCCCAGGTCCAGTGCTGACCGGCCAGACAGCGCTCATGGTGGTACAGGACGGCCAGCGGGTCACCATGGTCGATCGAGGAAGTGAAGACGGTATCCGGGTGCTGCGCGAGGACCGAGGCGGCGCCGCCGATATGGTCGCTGTCGGAGTGGCTCACGACCACGCGGTCCAGGGGTCCGCCCAGGGACCGCAGCAGCGGCACCAGCACGCGGCTGCCGGCATCGCTGCTGCCGCCATGGCGCGGGCCGGTGTCATAGAGCAGGTTGTGCGAGGCCGTGCGCACGATGACCGCATTGCCCTGGCCGATGTCGGCAGCCAGGAGTTCGAAGTGCCCGGGCGCTGGCCGTGGCGGCTGCCACACCAGCATCGGCCACAGCAGGGGCAGGCCGAGTGCGCGCAGTGACAGGGGCAGGCGCAGCACCAGGAGCAAGGCACCGGCCAGGCCCGCCGCCGCGACCCAGAGCGGCGCTGCGGCCACGGACCAGACCGCGGCGGGCACCTGCGCGAGCACCTGCAGGACGGACATCAGCCCCACCACCGACCAGGCGCCGGCCTGCCACAGCAGGGGCACCACCGCACCGCCCAGCGCCAGCGGCGTGACGACCAGGGTGACCCAGGGAATCGCCACCAGGTTGGCCAGCAGCCCCACGAGCGAGACCTGGCCGAACAAGCCCAGGGTCAGGGGGGCCAGGGCCACGGTGATGATCACCTGCTGGCGCATCAAGGCCTGCAGGGGGGCGAGCGAGGTGACGGCACGCGGCGACGCCGGACCGGCGTCGGTCGCGAAAAGGATGCCGACCGCCACGAAACTGAGCCAGAAGCCGGGCTGCAGCAGGGCCCAGGGATCCAGGAGGCACATGCAGGCGGCGGCCAGTCCCCAGGTGTACGGCCAGGGCCATCGCAGCCCCGCCAGGCGCAGCACGCCCACGACAGCGAGCATCCAGACGGTGCGCTGCGCGGGAATCCCGCCCCCGCTGAATACCGCATAGACCGCCGCCCCGAGCAC
>JACCDP010272337.1_pt1 | contig 24954 bp, 41 predicted proteins | sample 7445841 | NCBI WGS metagenome assembly JACCDP01 (sample SAMN15323441, study PRJNA562643) | freshwater metagenome | isolation source: river surface water | place: USA:Blue River Watershed | collected 2017-08-17
GAACTGGCAGCGGCTAATTTACGCAATGCTGTTACACTTTTACTGCAATCTACACCCATGCGCTTGGCAAGACCTTTGCGGCCAGGTTTCCGCCCGTCGGCAAAATTTTCCTCTATATCAACGCTTTCGCTGATAAGCGAAGCATCAGAAAACCAAGGATCAATGATTACCAGTTGACCGTTACTGCGACGCATGACATTTTCTGTGTGCAGGTCCCAACCAAGTTTGTTGATACGGCCAGTTTTGTACAGCATAGCCATAACTGAATACAAAAGATTCCAAGCTGATTCATCTTGACTTGACAATCCTTGAACTGTTTGAGCCAGCTTGTTGGCCTTAGATGGCCAGTGCGAATTAATCCATGGGTGTGGATCAGACAGTTCTTGTTTTACTTGTTCCCAGCCGGCGCCATTGGCCACATAGTCACTGAGATACCAAATCATGGCTTCTTCAAAGGTGTTTTTCTTAACAGGATACAACCGCTCCATGTCAATTTGAATATACTCTTTGTCTAAGACATCAATGGTATTGTATTCATTAAACACTGGCAAGCAAGGTATGTCTGGTCTAGCTTGACAGAATTCATAGAACTTTTTAAAAACTTCTACAGCACGACTACCTGCATCTTCAGGCATGAGAATTTTGATTACATGGCTGTCGTCTTTAGCCCAAATTGTACTGTCGGCACCGCTGCCTATTTTTGAATATCCTAGCTTGCGGAATTCTTTTGAAATATCTCGAGCATGAGCAGTACCTGTTTCTGCTTCTTTAATGCCCATTATATTAATTTTTGTTTGTTGTTGAAACTTTCTTAGAATTTCATATTCACGAGGAGAAATCTTTCCAGAATGGTACATCTTGTTAACCAAGGCTTGAATTTCAGGTGGAATACCTGCAGGAATTTTTCCTGTCTTTCCTGGAGAGCGATTTATATTTGATGTGCCATCAACTTGATCAAAATACTTACGCATTACGGACAGCTTGGTAGGATCCTGAGCTTTGTCATTCCCTGCAAAGTAATCGCGCATGGTTGCAATACTAGCTTCTGCCATTTCTGGATGCCATATCATATTCTTAGCACCCTTGACTGTAGGCTGAAAACCGTGACTGCGATAAAACTTCATTAGCTTGGCTTGACTAACACGACCTTTGTCCCAAGGGAATAAGGTCAACGATACCCCATGTTCTTGTGCCATGCCTTGTAATTCTTTCATTGCACGACTGCCTACACCTTTTCTCAGCGGATAGGCCTGTATCCATTTAATTTCCACAGCATTAGGTTTACCAAAGCTAGGAACAAGTTCAAACATGGCAATTTCTTGTTCTTCTCCTGAGCCCCAACTCATCACATGATTGTTTTGAAAAGTATGAGGATAGCGTGTGTATACTGCATCAATGAACTCTCGAGCTTTGCCTGTATCAGTTTTGCCTAGCTTTATGGTTTGTTCATTCATGGTAACCGAGGTACCTGGAGCAGGAGCAGTCAATCCAATTTTACCTGGATACAACAGTCCGGATTTAACTCTCTCGCCACCATCAAAATATTTCAGTTCAACAGGTAATGTTTCCCAACCCAGGCGTTCAGCAGCCATGATTCTATGATTGCCTTCCATGACCCAGGGTTCGCCGTTCCATGCTACACATATAAAAGGAACATACTCCTGACCGCTGCTGGTCAATGGCAGCTTGCCAGTGTCCTTCATTATCTGCATAATGGCTTTAAGGTCTTCATGTCTTATATTTTTCTGTTCGGCACGAGCACCTGGAATACGAGCCAGTGTACTTACTGGCAACACCACGTGAGAAGGCTGACGCACATAACCAGTGGTGCTGCCCATATAAGGAACACCAAAGCTGTCGCGTCCGCGCTTTTTAGCATAAGCAATCTTATCTTCAAGCCATTCTTCTCTGGGCACATCTGTGACTAACAGGGCTTCGTTCATTGGGGGTCCGCGATCGGCTGCTACTGCCGAAGAAATGTCCCACCATTCGCCTGGAAAATATTCAATTTCCAACATTGCAGCTGGTACTACACCAGGCACAATAATTTCATTGTCGTCTCTTTGAATACCATCTGGGTTTTGTGGATAAACTCCAAATTTGTTTACTAAATCACTCCAGCGTACACGAAAAATTGTAGCGTCTTTTTCATCAACATGATAAAAACCCTCGTCGGGCTCATAGGCAAAGTAAACGCCAGGACCCGAATAACCGTCTTGGCTGGGAATTAGTCCTTTTCTCTTTACGCTTTCTAAACCACGCGGCAAGTAACCTGCATGATAAACATATTCACCCGGAGTTCTTGTCATGGCGCCTCACATTATATAAATTTTGCCAACAGCATCGCTTAGTACATCGTTGAACATGATTTCCATGTCTCTTGCCAGTAATTCTGTTGTGTGGCGTCTTTGATTTTCATCACGCAGTTCTGCTGATCGTACAGACATAACTCTAGTAGGCTTCCCCCAGGCTTGTTGACCATAGCCAATGCTGACAGGCAACGGATTGAGGGTAATCTGTCCTGTTCCTAGGTACTGTGCAAAAATCTCATAGAGGAATTCATAAGGTCTGCGTATGTCGCCTTCGCGACTACTACGCTGAGTACCAATGGCATTGAATAAAGCATTATACTCTTTGCTAAGTTCAAACTTTAATTGCCCGCCTGGGTTGCCAGTCCGGCCATAAAAGTCACCTAGTATCTGATTGATATTGCTAAAGAAATGTCGTTCAGCTTCTTGCCATGCACCACCTGCATCGCGCTTTCCTCTGCTGCCAGCAGTGATAGCGTGGCCAAATCTGTGTGCCATTAACCAAGGCGTAAGCATACGTTTGGCATCTCCCTTGTTGCCAACAAACACAATAGTAATGGCATCTTCGTGTCCGCGAACAATTTCTTCACCATCGTCACCAAATATGATTTTCACAGTCTCTGGATCCATTGGTCCGTACTCACTGTAACGACCTGTGCCTGATATGTTGCTAAAGAACAAGCGAAAATCATAAGGTGTTTGTTCAAAGAACCGTTCAGCCTTGATACGATTGCGTGGATGTGGGACTAGCTTTTTATCTGGGCCTCTAAAAGGTCCTGGCTTGTCAAAGTCACCCAAGGGCTGATAATCAGCCATGGGTACTTCGCTGAGTATATCACGCAATCTCATCAGTGAAACAACAGGTAACTGCCAATCACATCATTGCGGTTAGCTGAATTATCACCGTCTCCAGGCATGACAATCACATTCCACTTTGGTGTATCACCAACCGGAGTGTCCATCATCTGATCATATGTAAGAATACTGTCTTTGTCAATGGCATAGTGTTTGGCCATGCGTGTTTTAAAGTTCTCAAGATTTTCTGGGCTGGCAAATTGCATACGACCCTTGGCATCTTTGATTAGGTTTAATCCTTTTCGCGCCACTAGATCAAAGAACATGTCCTTGGGCACTACCTTGCTGTGCTTGACTCGTTTGAAGTCAACTTTCTTTTCTTGTCCACTAAGTGCGCCTTGGCTAAAGTTCATGTTGAAGTTCTTGGGACGATCGCCAGTGGCTACATCTGCAATCTTGGTATAAGCATAAAAGCCCACATCAGGATTGTCACGAGCAACACCATAGGCCATGTCAAGATATTCAGGACTAAAGAAGTCTCCAGCATCATGCCAACGCACTACAACACGAGCACCCTTCTTGGCCATTTTAGATCTTGCGGCAGCAATTTCTGCATTTAGCTTGTTTTTAAATCCTTCTGGATCATTGAGCAAGAAGTTAAGCATACGAGCTAGACCCATGCTTACTGCTTTAAACATTACATAACTACCCTTCATGGCATAGCAGTAAGTCTTACAAGCACCAGCACCCGGGCAAGTGTCTACCACAACAAACTGGCCGGTCTTTTCGTTTACAGCAAGACCTTTAAGAGCTGGCAAACCAATGTCAAAGATTGCTTCGGTTCCAGTTTCACTGTGTTGCATCTTGGCATTTTGTCCCAGTATGCTGGCTGGTCTTGTCATGATTTCTTTTCTAAGACTGTCTAGGTCATATTCACGACCTTCTTCGTTTTTGATTTGAACACTGGATGCATGTACATAAGGATAGTCATACTTGTCACGCTTGGTTTTTTCTTTGTTCCTGGTACGATCCAAGAAAGCCTGCATTTCATCATCAGGAATGTCACGATAGTTTGCACCAAGACCAAAGTCGCCAGGCGCTTCGTTCACAGATTCGTTGGCAGCAATGTCAGCACCTTTGTTGAAACTCTTGCTGTGCGAATTTGGAACGCGGCCTTTGCGCTGATACCAGTTGTAACCAGCTTCGTGACCTGAGCAATCCTTGGTGCAGGTGCTGCCTTTGAATGTTAGCTCATCAATCTTGCCATAGTGCTCGTCATGTCCTGCAATTTCCATTTCGGCATGATCTTCTGCATCGGCCAAGGAGTAGAACCATTCAGGTTGAATTTGCCCTTTCCATTCGCCAACACCACGAGCAGTATAGGCATCTCTGTTGAAACTGTGATAGACGATGTATCCTTTGCCCTGACTGGCAATGGTAATTCTGTCTGGATTTTCTGTGTCAGCTTCGTCAATCATGTTCTCATAGTCATAATCGTCATTGCCACTTTGGGATCTTTCATACGCATCTATTGCTTCCTGATAATCCCAGTCACTGTCAAAGTCTTCGGGTTGTGGCAGTCTGGCTTTGCCTTCGGCTACTTTATGATATAATTTGTAGGCCCTTTCGTGTCCTGCAATAACACCAGGGTAGTCTGCTTCTACATCTGATAAATCGATTTGACTAGCAAGTCTAAATGCTTCCTCTAAAGTAGTTTGTCCGCTGTCAATGGCCCAGTTTAAAAATATCCTAACATCTTTTTCTAAACCAGAATTTTGTAAAACTACCACTAGTCTTTTAAGATTGTTGGCATAATTTTTAATATCAACATTTTCTACTACACCTTCTTCTTTGACACTGACAATTTTGGCCATTGCATGATGTACTAGAAATTTTTCCCGTGCCACACGCTCGCTTTGTGCTCTTACTCGATAAGTTCTTCGCTTACCATCGTCACAGTCTGCGGTGATTAAAAAAGATTTGTTGTAGTTTTTGGCGGCATGGATTAATCCGCTGATATCGCTTTCGTCCATTTCTTTTTCAGGTTTTACACCCTTGACAAAAGCATCCAAACTCATCACAGTCATGCCCTGTAATTTGCCTGTGCCTTTAACTTCGTAAAGTTTCATTTTAGTTTTCCAATACAATGTGCCAACATCAAAGCTGGTTATTTGGATATTTAGTCAGAATGCCTTAAGGGTGTGCTCTGCTTGATCAAGTCCCCAATAGCGAGCTTTCCAGTCATTTCTAGCCATGCCTTCAAGACCAATCCATTGATCTTTGCGGTTGAGTACCTGTCGAGCAAAATCCTTCCAGTCAGTGTTTAATAGTTGAATTTCAAGTTTCTCTTTGCAGTCCTGTGCCTGGTCATAACTGCTGTAGTCTTGTTCAATGTGCAGGACTTCTATATAATCGTGATCGTTGTAGTATTCTAAGGCAAAGTCCAGCCCCCATTTAGGCTTTAACATCAGCATCTTTCGTAGCTGAGGATAGTCGCTGGCATGTTGACGAATCTGCTCCTGTGCCTGCTTGGTGTAACAACACCGTGTGACTATAAAGCAATGATCCATAATGAAATTAGGCTGATCATTTAGCACTAACCAGGGATATTGTGCTGCCCATACACCTAATACTTCGGTGATAGGGATTTCATTACAGCGGTAATATGCTTGCTCTAATGGGTTCAGTGCAAACCCATCAAGATCAAAATAGGAGAAAGCTCTGGGCTGAAAATATTCATTGCCCAGAGCTTGTTCAACTTCGGCGTGTTTGTGTAAATTACATGGGGTAGCGTACAGCATACCCATATTTATTTTAATTGCCCGTAATAGTTCTCATACGCTCTCGGCGGGCGTGGCTGTCTCTACAATCTACGGAGCAGAATGTAAATTCTGTAGGCTCGTCGCATTCAATGCAACTACCTGTTCTAACGGGTTTAAATTGTTGAGCAGTCTGTTTACGCAATTGTTCGGCAATTTCCATTGCTTCTTGTGCGTCATCTACAATGTCTGGCATTGGTGGTTCCTTTTAAGCTGTTATGTAATTATGCATTTAGCAAATTTTGTGCTGATAATTTTACTAGATTTAGCTTAAATTGTCAATGTTTTTACCAAAATATCAAAGATCCATGCATCAGTTAGCTCTTGTTCTAGGTATGAAAAGGGTATCCAAAAATAACCATTGTCGCCCCAACGAGATCCAAAACTGTTTTGAGCCAAAAACTGTCGTTTTGATAAGTCGTAACCTACCAAAAGTAATGCATGGGCACCTAGCTCTTTTTCCAAATCATGTGGCATGGATAATATAACAGATTCGTTGGTTATTTGTTCAAAGCTTGAATAAACCATGATTCCTGTAATAACTGGATGTTCATTGCTCAAGGCATCTAAAATATTGTCAATACTGGTCAGTCTTCTATATTCTTTGATTCTGTATTTGTCTGCGCTAATATATGCATCCCTAGATGGTTTTACATTAAATTTACTGGTGTCGTATGGCCATGCTTCTTCTGTACAAACACCGTAACGACCTAGTGCTTTGATAGCATCTCGTAGATATGCCCCAGTGTCTTCGTTAATTGTGTTATCCTCCATGCGTGTATTATAGTAAACAAACAACGGACTCAACTCAGCAAATTCGCTGGGGTATTCTCGCTTTAAAAGTATCTCATAGGCAGCAACAATGGCCTGTGCTGTGCAACTTCCTAAATCACTTTGGGATTGCACAACACGAGCCATGTCGCGTAGGTCAACACTTTCGCGAATCGTGCTGCGAACATAGTTATAATAACGATCTCGCCAATCAGCCCGGTCTGGCTTTACACGATATTTGCAACGACTTGCCATTAGTTAACAAACTTAGCTGGATGTTGTTGAGAAGCGCCAAAAGCCAGTGTGCTAGCCAGTGAAGACCAAAGATTAGTAAGCTTTTCTTTAGTCTGAGTTTCGCCTGTGCTGTCTTTATTAATAACTGCCTGCTCGTGTTGAACCAGCACATCAATGATTTGTCCCAGCAGAGTTTGTGTGTCGGGTTGTCGCCATAAATTGTTATTATTGAAAAGCATAGCAGCCAAATCAAATTTAAATATATCTAAGCGATTACGCCAATCTCTAAAGTCCAACTTATTTTTCAAGTTCTTGGCAATAGACAAAGCCCCCAGGACAAATGAACGATTGAATTGATTAAATCGTTCACCAAACTCAAGTCCATATAGTGCCTTGAATAAATTGCCTAACTGGTCAATGTTTTCAAATAAAGTTTTTTCAATTTCCATTAGCTGAGTTTCGTTGCCGCTTTCAACGGCTTTAAAAGCAGAATTAAGTTTGCCAGTCAGCGAATTGTAGTAATTAAAAATGTCAGATCTAAATTTATCAACTGTCATTGGTTCGATAAAATATTTCAATGTGACACTTTTGTTGTCTAAGCTTTCTTTGATTTCACTGGCCATTGGATGGCCAAAATGTTCTTCCACAATCGAGTGAGTTATTCTTTTGTACATGGTATTTTCCTTAGTCTTTGTTGATGTCAACTATGTCTTCATAGCTTTCCATATCAAGCACTTCGCCTTCTTCTGACAGTTCTATTAGGTTCTCTGCAACCATGTGTAAGTCCATGTCAGTTTTTGCATCTTCTCGAGCATATTCAAGTAAACGAACCATGAGAGGTACATTGAGTTGAATAATATCGGGTTCATTGGGTGCGGGTGTTGCGCCCAGTCTAGGTTGACTAGAGAAATGCTCTTCCACAATAGAAGTAGCAACACGCTTGTAAGGGCCTAATTTAGATTTAGTCAACATGGCTGGCGTCACTGAAACAGGTCCTTGTTCCCACACAGCACACCACCAGCGCGGTCTAACCGGAGCATTCCAGCGCGAGCACTGAAAGGTAGTTGCATTAAAATTTTTGCAAGTCAAGCATTTCTGACCAACTGGTGCGTTTCCCAATGCAGATGGTTGATAGCTTTCCGGAAGAGAATCTGGAATTCTAGTTCCGTTTGCATAATAGTTTGATCTTTTATACATGTTATTTCCTTATTAAATTATACGCCACTGGCCTGCACGAAAGACTACTGTCAAACTTGCATTTGCGGTTAACTGCTTAAATGGACTTCCGTCGACGGTTTCAAGTGCAGTTCCTTGCACATTTACTTTTCCTGTGCCTGTGCCTCTTTCTTCTTTGATGATATACTGTCGACCTTCAATGCCTGGAGGTAATGTTACTGTTACTAAAGTTGTGCTATTAACTCCAATATACTCGTCGGTAGCTGTTGCAGTATAGTTGCCAGTAACACCAATGGTGTTTAAAAAGTCAGCGCCAGTGGCACTGACAGTGATAACGCCGGTGCTGGCTGATAAAGTAATGCCGGGGCCAGCCACTAGACTTAACACGCCAGTGTTGTTTACAGTAAAGCTAGAGTCGGGACCAGTTCCAACCAAGTTGGTTATGCTGATACCGTCACCGGCTATGGGTGTAATTTCTGTAACAACAGACTTGCCGTCTAGTCTTAGCGCACTGGTTGCATCAAGCTCATCAAAAAAGATTGCAGCAGTTGGTGCAACACTTTGCGGTATAGATATGATGCCATCTAATACATCAATGTTAGATCCAATTTCTACTACACCGCGCTCAGTGGTAGAACCTTCTGGGAATAGATATGACATTTCGTTTCCTTATAAAATATTCCATCTGGCGCCATCGAACACAACCATAAAGCCGCTGTTGGAACCTAATGTTTGGAAAGCATTACCATCTATGGTTTGCCCTCCCGAGCCTTCTACTTTGATGTTTCCATCACTTTGATTTTTAATATAGTACACTCTACCCAATAGACCCAATGGTAAGGTTATTGTGATATTTTTATTGGTGGCACCAATGTATGAATCGTTGGCAGTAATCAGATAGCTAACACCTGTGAGAGTAACATTTACAAAATTACTCCCGCTACCACCTGTTGCTGATAGTATGCCTGCAGGTGTAATTGACAAACCACTGCCAACTTGAACTACTCCAAGACTTGTAGTTGTTGCAATGTCTACATCTAATGCCACTGGCAGTACACCTGCAGGTACAATTGGTGCCGGCTCTGGTGTTTGTGTTAATGCTCTGCCTGCCAATACTGAATTGGGTTGTCTAGTGTATGCCATTAGATTATATTCCATTCTGTTCCGTTAAAGACGAAAGTTAAACTTCCGTAGTTTGTTCGTATCTCAGCAGTGGTGGCACCATCAAATGTGTTACCACTAGTAATGACAATGGGGTTGGCAGTAGTCGCAGCACCTATTATGTCTTTTACAATGTAAACTGTGCCAGTTGGCGGATTTGTAGGCAATACAATAACTCCATCTAATACTGTTGAACCAATAAAATAATCAGTGTCTAATACAGTATAAGGGCTTGTTGTAACGATGGTAACAGGAACTGGACTTAAAGAGCCCGGTGCGCCTTGCGGTCCAGGTGGTCCAGGTGGTCCAGGTGGTCCAGGTGGTCCAGGTGGTCCAGGTGGTCCTTCGCCACCGCTGTTGTAAAATATATCAGTACCAGAGCCGCCGTATTGTGCAAATACTGGATACGCTCGTCGCATCGGATATACTCTACGAACAGGGCGCCTCACATAAAATCCTAAATTGGCAAACATTATTATTCCTTAAAACTTCCTCTGCCGCCCCACTTGGTGAGTAGACTTTTAAATTTGTTTTCGGTGGTTTCTATAGGTTCAGGTTGGACATTGTCTTGAGTGACAATGTCCTCAGTTTTTGTTTCTTCAGCCGGCGTTGCAACTGCATCGACCAGCGGCTTTTCGTTGATATCTGTTTCCTCTGGTGGTATTACAGTAGCTGGCTCTGACGCAGTTGTTGACGAAGATACAGCAACGGTAGCTGGCGGAGTCAGTGTGTTGTAAATTTCCAAGGCCTTTTTTACTATATCCTGCTCAGTAGGGTAAACCAACTTAATGCTATAAGGAGGCAACAACATGCCATTAGATTGCCATGAATTTAAAGCAGACACTTGCCATGCTTGGTAGGCTTCGTGTTGTCGCTTCATAAGTTCCTCATTGAGACTTGACCTGGCAAGCCTCAATATCTCCATTAATTTTTTCTGATCAACGTCGCTCATGATGTATCCTTAACGAAGTAAAATAGTTAAAATTGTAGTGAGTATTCCGCCTAAGATTGTGATCAAGCTTCCTATCAGCAAGCGTCTACTCAGTCGCTCATCTTGTTCTAAGACAGAAAATTTTTCTTCAAGCTTTTTAATTCTGTCCTCAATCAGAGACCGTCGTTGTTCAGCCAAGACCACATGAGTTTCAAGATTGCTAAATTCTTGATTCTTGTTATCTGATAACCTGATCACTGACATATTACTTTACAAATAAACTTGGATATTGAGCAATGACACCTCTACTGACAACATCGGCTATACTGCTGAAGCCTTTGTTAACATGATTGGCAATACCGGTAACAACTAATTTTTCTAAATTGTTGATAGCTTCTTCGTTTTCATTCCAATTCTCATCAAACCTAGAAACTATGGCTTTGGTCCAAGTTTGAACTAGATTGGTAAACAGCTCAGTTAGTAAGGTCTTTGGCCACTGAGTAGGGTTCAATTGATTTAAAAAATCAACAAGATCTTCAATGAGTTCTTCCCAGATCTTATCAAATTTTTCTAAGTTGCGACGATCCTTTACTGCATCGACTACCTGTGTGCCTACCTTGGCAATCGCCGCAAGTTTATCTCCTACCAGGTTGCCGGCTGTGATGCCATAATATGGAACTAAAAAGTCTCCAATTGCCGTGCCTGCCTTTAAAAGGCGAGACTCAACTTGCGGCGTGCCAGGTAGATTGGAATTCATGCTAATTGAATAGTTCAGTAGACTCCAAGCATACTTTGCCCATAGACTTCTAGAATCCATTCTGAATACCAAGGTAGCTTCGTTTAATACCACCATTGGCAGATCTGTTCCAGGAAGTACTGTTTCGGGTAATGCCATGCCTAGTCGTGCCTGTTCTTGAAAATGTTCCTCGACAATGTTATGAGTAACTTTGCTGTACATATTGTTCTTTACCAAATAACTGTTGGTGTGGCAGTTTGTATGCCACCAATGGCACCAGTACCAATTACATTCATGTTTTGATTGGCAATGGCACTTCCTATAATTGAGCTGCCATAGTTGTTGAATCCATAGTATGGAGTTCCCCATGCATAATATGGGTTAACAAAGCCTCTATAAAATGGATAATAATAACCTGCAAACATTTTTCGCTCCTTTTAAAAAGATGGGTCAGCCTTGTGGGCTAACCCATCATCAGTGACCTATTTTATAATAGGCCTCCGGATCCGTAGTAGCCATAGCCTGGGTAACCCCAGAATGGACCTAGATAGCCATAGCCTGGGTAACCCCAGCCATAGAATGGAACAGCGTATGCCCCATACGGATAGCCAATCCCGGCACCAAGATAGCCACGTGGATAACCGTAACCCCATGTTCTATACATAGTGGTTCTCCTTTAGTTGCTTAAACAACTGTGGTTGGTGTAGCAGTTTGTGTGCCACCTACAGCGCCGGCGCCAATGACGTTAGAGCTTTGGCTAGCAATAGCACTATTCAACGCACTCAATGCGCTGTTAGTGTTTGCGCTTTGATATGCAGCCACGGCACCACCATAGGCAAGACCAAGACCTGCATACTGACCATTTAAACCAGACAATGCTGTGTTTGTATTGATCAATGCGGTGTTGAGGTTCTGAGTGTTCAGATCAACAATTAGACGACGAGTAGCTTCGGCTTGCTCCATTACCAGACGCTGTTGAGCAGCACTTGTAGCGCCAATTTGTGCGTCTGTGCGAGCAGCAGCCAGCATAGCTTGTAGCGTACTGTTAGCAATTTCTTGCTTGATAGCGGCTAATTCACTAGCATCGTGTAGTGCAACTTGCATTGCACGGTTGTTGATATCATTAGTTTGTGCAACTTGAAGTTTGTAGTTTTCAAAAATACTATCTGAAACTTTTTCTCGTACACCGTTAACTTGTCCAGTTAGTGCAAAGAAAGGATCAGTTGTTAGACTTGTCATGTCAGCCATGTTAATTTTTCCTTTAAGTAAAAATGTCACTACAATAAAATCAATTTATTTGCGGTAACACAATTACTTAGAATAAAAGTAGCCGACTTGACCTTGGCTAAAGTATGATATTAACTCCAGTATTAGAAAACCAACTCGTAAAAAATCCCCTGTACGGGGATTTAGATATCCAATGTTTGTATACCTGACAAAGCTAGCTGTGTTCGATTTCTAACCCGATACGATTTTAAAATTGCACTCACGTGAACCTTGACTGTGCTTTCACTGATGTCGAGCAGTTGAGCAATCTTTTTATTGCTAGCACCCCTGCGACAAATCAAATTTAGTATTTCTTTTTGTCTTGGAGTCAGCTGTATTTCTCCAGACTGCCGCCGTGGCTTGTGTACTGCGCCTGGTAACTTGTTGATTATTGATTCAGGCCACCATGATTGCTCGGACAATAAAGATTTAACGGCAACTGCGGCTTCTTTGGATCCAAAATCGTCAGTGACTGGAACTATGCCTTGGATTCCGGCTCGTTTGCATTCTTTAATAAAACCAAAAGAAGTGTTGGTACTGATACCAAGAGCAACAATGTATTTTTTATCTGCCTTGACAAATCTTGACAAGAGCTCCAAGGTTGACATGAGCTCACCCGGTGAACAATCATTGTCTAACAAGATGTCCGCATTGAAAATAATTAGATCAGGACAAAGATATAAAATTTCGCTGAGATTACTTAGATCATTGTAAACTCGTATGCTACAAAAATTTTCTTTGCGGAGATCATCTAGATAATTATTTTCAAGTTTTCCTGGTTCAAAACTTACCAAGATAGGCTTCTGCGGAGAATCAAAAGAAAACATACAAGACCCTTTCGTCGTACAACATTTGTACAATTACTTAGACTTGCAGTAGTCAGAGCCACCTGTACTCTAGTACACCTAATACTTCAAATTGAACAAGCTGATCATCCAAAGGCAATTAGCTGTCCTCGAGTCTTTACATTATATTTCTTTAAAATTTCTTTGACATGAGCCTTAACTCCGCTTTCGCTGATGTTTAATGCCTGTGCAATGCTCTTATTAGAATATCCTCGACGCCGAATTAGGGCCAACACTTGTTCTTGCCTATTGGTTAAATTTGACAGAGCTGTCTTATGTTTAATGCGTGTGTGTTCGTTAAAAATTTTCCTAGCAAGATCTTGATTATTACCAACAGGTGCTGGCAAATAATTTTTGGCTAGTTTCTTTTTAACTTCAGGGTCTTCAATAAATTGCTGAAAGAATTTTGCCCAATCCATTTGTATTTGTAAACTAGTTTTAGCAGATAAAAACAAAACATGACCGTGTTTTGTTGGCCGGTAACCAACAACTGTCTCTAAGTTTTCTACCTCCGGTCCAGGAGTATAGTCATCTTTGTTTACTACACCCAATAACTTTAGTTTCTTTGAGTCAACCAGCGGTTTAGCAATTGGAGTCACCAGCAATCCAATATCCAAATGTCTGCCTAGCAAGGATGCAATTGCAAGAGATCCTTTTGCATTGAATTTAGTTGCAAGCAGATCGTTGTAGTCAATACCAATCTTATTCGCAGATTCTGATACTACCGACTCAAACATTTTGTTTGTAATTGCCCAACCGACTGCTTGGGGATCTTTCTTTAATGCGGTAACAAGTTCTGTTAAATTGTTATAAGGTACATCCGGGTGGGCCACAATCCACATGGGTGCCATTGGTACCATTCCTACAGGAGCAAGGCTGTTTGTATCAAATGTTTGATATGAAGCATCTCTGGTTACTTCGTACACCGACGATAGCAAGAGAGTGGTTCCGTTGGGTACCTGTCTTGAAAAATAATTTGCTCCAATAATGCTGTCGGCACCCGGTCGCCAGTCTAGTTTAACTTTGACGCCTTTGCTGATGCTATAAGCTTCAAAAAGTTGTGCAACAATTCCCAAAGAACTGCCTGGGTTGCCTGTTACTACTACTCGTATGTCTTCTTTGGGAAGTCTAGCATTTGCTTCAATTGCAATCATCATCAATACCATTAACAAAATGTGCTTAAACATAAAATCTTAAGTTGTCTATAAAATAAAACTTAACACTATGTCTATTATAGGTCTTATAAAACTTCTTGTCAACAAAAAAGCCGCTTCATTGAGCGGCTTTCTTTTTTAATCTAACCGTTTGTGCGGCAATGATTATTCAACTGCGTGGATCTTGTTACGAGCCACGATGTGCTCAATTTCATGCCTAACAGTGACCGCATGATTTTGCAAAGCATCTGACTCGGTTACACAACGACACACCACTGAGCTGTTGCCATTGGGATAAAACACACAGGTTTCGTAAACAGCTCGATCCAGTGCCGCATCGTTGAGATTAACGGTGCTGATGGTCAGCTTACCAATGGTGGTCACTGCCACTGGACTAGGCATTTTGAATTCATCGCTAATGTTCATTTTAATCTCCGGAATCGATGTCATGATACGAACCACAATGCTTGCAGGTGTAACGGGTTAAACAACGACCAATGGTAGAGCTGGTGTACTCATGCACACAGGGAGAGCCGTCGGGTCGCAGTCGGACTCGGCCCGAAGGACGGCCATACATGGTTTGGCCACCACAGTTATTGCAAGGCAAGGTATCGGTAACTTCGTCATAACCAGCGTAAACCTTCTTGTAAGGATCTACGCCAGCATGACGACGACCGGTACCGTTGCAAACAGGACATACTCCATCGGTCATAACTTTCTCCTTAGTCAACTTTAAAAACAATATCACTGCCACTGGCATCAATTTGAACCACTCGCCGTCCTTCAATTACAGCACCAATGCCAATGAAAGGACCGCCGCTGGGGTCAACAAAACCAAGATCACTTTGATCCATTTGCTCTTGACCCTCACGACCACCAAAGCGCCAATGCTTTAGATCACCTTTGATAGTATAAAGGTTTTCTCCAATTTTGTCAAACCAATATTCATCACCATAGCGATTTTTCATTACAGTTCTCCAAGGCGAGCCATCAAGCTCGCAAAATTGTTAAACACCTCAGTTCCGGTTCTGCTGGTTCGCAGAATTAGGAAATTGCGGTTGTAGATTTCCACAGTGGCGTCTAGAGTACGAGCACGACCAAAGGTCACTGCACGATACTTGGCGCCTTTCTTGCTAACATGCTCTCCTGCAAGCACACCATAAGGTGCAGAAAAGTTCTGAGCCTGTGCCCAGTCGTAAACTGCGGTTTGAATTTCTTGGCTGTTCATGCCATAACCCCAGCGCCCAGATCAATGTGTTTGCGATTGCCTTTTAAAACTTCTTCAAACTGTCGCATACCGACAACACGGGCCATGCCGGGCCAGTCTGCGGCGTACATGCGGAAGTCATATCCAAAGCTCTGAACATCACAACCATGCCGTTTGCTGTAACGCATACCACCGCCACCGCCTGTGCCAGTGTATGCACGAATTCGACCACCATATCCGTCACGGAATAGATCACTGCCAAGGTAAACGCCATCCCACTCTTTGGGCCAACGAACAATCCATTCAACTCGACCTTGCCAGCCAGGGTAGCCTCGCGGTGCAGGCTTGCCGTCAACTTGCTCTCGACCTCCCCAATTGGTCACCCCATTGTGAGGACGACTGTGACTATTGCTAACAGACGGGTTCCAGCGAACATCAAAGGTAGTAAACTCCAGCAATTCAGGAATAGGGCAGACCACTCCGTTTTTTCGACGACTATGAGACTTACCAACATAGTTCCAGTTGTACGGATCTGTCTTTGCCGCTTCTGCCCAGAAACGACCTTGATTGTTGATGACAAATTGGCGCCATTCATCAATGGTCATTTCGCGTTCGTAGGCCGCCGCCCACCATGCATTGGCTTCTGCTTCTTTGATAGTCAGCTTGCGTTTTGCATTTTGTTCTCGAGCCAATTTACGCAAATGGCTTTGGTAGGTAACTTTACTTTCAAAAAGCTTACCTGTACGATCACATTTCCAAACAAGAATTTGACTCATGTTAAACTCCTGCGTGAAGCGGGTTGCGTCGACGAAGGTGCGCCAGTGCGGCTTCCTTGGTTTCAAACCGGCCACTGATGGGCGTGTCATGACGACCACGCACAATGTACCAGCCGTTGAGAATCTTGTTGAACACGATACGCATTTCAGTTACCCCACTTCAGACCAAAGTTACGAGCACACACCGGGCCATAACCAACTGCAAGGCTACGGTCATCGGTAAGACCATGATTGCAAAAACTGCAACCGCCAGTGAGCCTACCATAGCGACCCGCGGCACCGGCCGGATCATCGCTAAAGTCCTTGACAGCTTCACACACCTGCTGAGTAGCGGCACGGGTTGCAAAGAACTCGCCTGTGGTATCGATGCGACCAAAGAACTTGTTCTGACCAAAAGGCTGGCCATCAGTGATCATAATCTGGCCCGCATACTTGCTGTTGGGACCAGCACGGTTGAAAACCACAGCCTGACCCGTGGCATCTTGGGTCTTGATCTTGACCCGCTTGAGTCGACGAGCCGCGGTGTCAAAAAGGTCCTGGATAGGCTTGAAGTCAACATTGACATAGGCCTTGGGCTCGGGCTTGGGTGCAGTGGCTCGCTGAGTCAAGGTATCAACCCAGGGCATCTGCTTGTCGCTGAGCTTGCCCCAGCGGTTAAAATTGGCAATCAGGGAGCCGGCAAAAGCGGCATCGCTTTGGCTCAGCTTGTCAACGACAGCAACCAGTGCATCCACAGCCGGCTTTTGGGCGGCATCAACTTGCACGGGCTTACGGGTCTTGTATGCAAACATTTAGTGGCTCCTTTTTGCTTACTATGCTTCTATTATGCACTAGCTAGGACCAAAGGTCAACCGTTTTTTGGTCTAAAAACCACTTTTTTTCAGGATTTTTGTGGCAAAAAAGCCACAAAAATCAGTATGGTTAGCGATGATAATAGCGTGGTCGATAGTAGTGCGGAGTGTAGTGACGATGATAATAGTAAGGACGATAGTACTGGTACCTTACCACAGGTGGTGACACATACACAGGACTGGGTTCCACATAGGTGTAGCCTGTTCCGTGTACTGCACAACCGCTGAGCACAACCAGCGATCCTAACGCAACCGCTGTATGCAGTAGTTTTCTCATGTGAGCCTCCTTGGCTCGCTGTGACATCCTTCTGCTCCAGCAGAAGGTTACATACTCCAGTAGAGCTCCGAGCTTGGATCACAGCACCGTGGAGTATCTCGGGCAATGACCACTTCTGCACCAGTCATAAGGTTGCGAACAACCTTGTAGGTTTCGTCAAACTCAAGATGGTAACCATCTTGTGGACGATACAATGCATGGCGCAGATCGGCTACTTCTTCCTGCATCCAGCGAGGCGTAACATTGGTGTACTCATAGGTACCAACCATGCGCTCGCCACTGCGGCAACGACGGTCTTTCTTGAAGACCTTAAGGGTGTAACTTTGACGGTCCATGTTGCTTCTCCTTAGAGTGTGTTAAGAGCAGGCTTCAGTTGAGCAGTCAGTTCACGCTCGCGAGCGTGAGCGGCAGTCTTACCACGCACCACTTCTAGCAGGTACGGAGTAAAACCTTCGCGACCATATTTACGCAGAGCCTCGCACAAGAGCCAGTCTTTGCTCTCTGTACGAGCGCGGCTCAGGTGACGGTTAAAGCGGCCACGAACTGAGCTAAGAGCAGTACCGCTGACCACGGTAATACCAATGTAGCTCTCGCCAGTGACTTCGCAATAGAGCTCATAAATCGCATGGTTGCGATCTGAGCGGCGCTTGCGGGTGGTGGGTTTCTTACTGTTCATGCTCTTATTATAGCCGGTCTGGACCACAAGGTCAACCGTTTTTTGAGCATTTTTTCAGGAAAAATGCAGTTTTTTTGGGCTAAAAACCCTTGAAAATCAGTGGTTTAGCTAGGGCTAAAAAAGTGTTTAAAATCAACGACTTAGCTAGCCCCTATTCTGTGGCATTTTTGCAACAAAAACTGTGGCATTTTTGCAACAGTTTAGCATTGGTTAACTATTAACGGCCCAGCCCGGTTCTGTAAGCTTCGTTTTCACGGCGGCGAAGCTCTTCATAATAACGCTGGCGAGCTCCGCGTTCACAAGCGGCACGCTCTGCGGTGTAGTGTGGATAATGCTGGCATTGTTCAGCAACAATGACCACAGCAGAACGCTCTTGTACAACCACAGTCCTAGGCTGTGCATGGGCATTGGCAATGGCTGATCCAACTAGTACACCTGCACCACCAGCCAATAGAGCTGTACCTGTGCGAGTAGCACAACCAGACAGCAATATAGCCGAAGCCACGGACATTAATACGATGATTGCAAACTTTTTCATTGTGCGATCTCCTTGACAATATTTATCGACGCATACTGCTGATGTCTCGTGCCTGCTCATCATTGATGACTGGCACCGCATTGCTCTTGTGCATGGTAGCAATACCTTTGATTAGTGTCCCAGTATAGCGATTAGGCTCTCGTTTGGCACAGGCATTTTGCATGCCTTCGGTACTCATTGGCAAGCTTGGAATGCGCTCTGTTTCTCTATACACAGGTTTGGACCGCGGTAGCGGTTCAATGGCTGTTTTAGGTCCACGCACTTTTTTGCCATGCACATAATCAAGAAACTGCTCAAAGGTATCTGTGGGCAGGCCCATGCTTTTAAGAAACTTGTTGCGCTCGCGCCAGCGCAGGTCCAACTCGGCTTCTTTGGCACGAGTCATCTTGATCTTGCGCTTTTTATAGTTGGTGGTAGTTAGATACGGACCAACCAAATGCATTGTCATGGTTCACCTCAACAAGTTACTTTACCTACAGTATAGCAACCTGCAAAGTCAATGTCAACCAATTCTTAGGTCCAATTATTCTTTGCTCATTGGCTGTTCGCCAGTAAGGCCCGGACGAGCGAACCACAAGCGAAACCATTCATCGGTCCCCGGACGAATGTTGTGCTTTCGCATGTACTCGCCCTTTTCTGTGCCACCATGTGTTAGTGGACTGGCGTTTTCGCCAGTAGGTTCTTCGATACCAGCAAGCTTTTTTAATCGTGCTAGATCAACTTGGTCCAAATCAAATCTCCTCGTTGCCTTGATTTTCAGCGTATTCTCTCAGATCTTCAACCAGGCTTTCAAAGGATCTTACCATGCGATCTGCGTAACCATATCCGCCAAGTGCGATTTTGATTTGAGGGAAAGTGTACGAATCCATGTAGCGATATTCACTGGGTAAATGATTACGCACCAGCATTTCAATGCTTTCCATTGCCTCAGCAATGATATGCATTTGTGCTTCAATGTCATCGGCCATGCCTTGTGCTTCGTCAACTGTGAGATCGTCTTGAACGTGAAGACTTTCTCGTACAGTACCTGTTTTTTCTGTTGAATTGTTGGCAATACCTGCTAGTTTGCGAATTGCACTAACATCATATTCAGTGTCAATATTTTGACTAGTTAAACCTTCGTTAAGTTTCTTTACCATGCTCTGCAACTCCAATATCTTGCTGTCATTCTGTTCTTGGCAGTATTACAGCGATGTCTTGCACGAAAGTTCCTGCGTCTTGCTGGATTGCTTTTTTTGATACGCATGGTCTTTTGACCAAGGCGTTTTGCACTTGTACCGCCGTGTCCAAAGTTAATTTTCTTCACATTACCAGATTTTGGGTCACGCACATAGACTTTGAATTTCTTAACATCGCCGCGCATTGGGCGACCCAACGGAACTTCGCGACCTTGGTATTCTGCTTCGCGAATCTGCTGTTGTCCATCAGCTGGTGCCTTGGTTGGAAAAAAGTCGGCCAGTTGCTTACGCATGGTATCTGTGCCAACATCTGCTGTCATGCTTGAACTGAATCGCGGATCCTGTGCTTCTTTTGTATTCTTGGCAATATATCCAGCTGATTCAGGTACACAGTTATTGACTCGTATACCGCCTTTCATCTTTGTACCTTGCTTCTTGTAACCTTTCCAACATTTAGGATCAAGTCTTTGCTTTTCCTCATGCATTCCAAAATTACCTTGCATACGCACTTGTTCAATGTCATTTTTTTCAGCATAGTCGTCAACCATCATGGCTAACTGAAAATCTAACATGGTTAAACCTTTTACATCAAAGGTAGAAGTCTTAACAGTAACCTCAGCAACATCCTGTGTAACCTCAGCGAAATGATCCATGTTTTCTGACAGTTCGTTTATAAATTCTACAAATTCCAGGGCATGTCTATGGTCCTTGGCCACATACTTGGCCTGTAGATTCCGATGATCCAGCATCTCCCAGTCTGGCAAATACTGGCTTTTTATGTCGTCTAGTTGTGAATTGCTAGGAACATATTCTTCAACATCATCTTGGCGGAACTCTCCTTCTGACACGCTTCTTGATTGTTTAGGGCCTTGGCGGCACTTGTATTTCTTATCAGTGGAACAGTAATACTTGCCATAGGTACATGTTTCAACTAGCTCAGTGTAGCCAGTGTCACCAAATTCGTAGATATATCCGTCTTCTGTTTCTCCAACAATGACGCCCTCGACCACAGTATCTGGGTCAGTTTCAAACTCAACAATGTCGCCAATTCTTGGTTGATCTAAATCACTAATTTTCATAAAAAAGCCCTCTGCATTATTTAGCAGAGGGCTTTTGTGTTTGGCAACAGATTATTGTGTAATAACCTGTTTAGCTGCCTCGTAGTCTCCAGATCTAGCTAAATGAGCTGCATAATTAGCTCTTTGAAGACTGTCAATGAAATTTAAAAATGCTTTTAGGTACTTCATTAAAAATAAGGCCTCCGATTAAATTGCATCCTTTGAAATTCACGCACCCAATAATCTACTTCGGCTGCGTTAGTAGGACATTTACTGTTTATAAAACGATCTATGTCCGTACTTGTTTCAAAAAATGCTTTTATTTTTTCTACTATAAAAGACAGCATTATTCTGCGGTCTTTTTGCTGGCCTTGGCTGTACCTTCAAAACCTGGGAACTTGTATGTTTCCATGCTCTTATAAGCTTCGGCAAATTGTGTCTGTGCTGTCTGAGCCAGACGGGTGTTTACATCATAGAGTGTCTTGGCAAATGCTGTGCTGGCAGCAACAACATCAGTAGCAACATCTTGTGCCAACTTGGTGTTGGCTTGGTAGGTCTTGTAAAAATCAAACATGCTTATTCTCCTTTATTAAGCGAGTTAACTGCAATGGCCTCATCATGAGCACCAATACACAGTATAATAATAATTATGCTGCGGTGCAATATAATTCTAACCCAATATAATGAGTTTTGGAGAAATCAGCTGATGTTCATTTCCTGTACAAATCGCTGACTGGCCAAATTTTTGCCCTTGCTTTCGCATTGGATATCAAAGTAGGGCGCAAAGGTCACAGCCCATTCATTTACAGCCGAGTTCCAATAGAAGTCGCTGTGTGCTCGTAGCTGTTGTTTCTTGTACCCTACTTCCAAGAGATGGGCCATGGATGGGAGCTGATCTCGGGCATGATCTGCGAGTAAGTCTTCGCGGCTAACACTATAATGCATAGCAGGACGAACACCACGCCAGCTGTCAATAACCCTTTTAACACGGTCATCGTCCACAGAGATATACTCTCCCGAATTAATCCAGTGGTGATGAATGTCCAACACGATTGGACATAGGTCAGCAAGTTTGAGACAGGTTTCAAGATTGTGTGAGTTTTCTTCATTTTCAATAGTTATGCAGTTGCGGGCTTCGGGGCTTAGTCGATTGTATACTCGACGAATTCCGTCGGGGCCTTGTTGGCCAGAAATATGTACATTGATCTTGAAATCTTGGAAACTCTTGCCATAGCCCATCCAACGAGCCATGTCAGCATGATATTCAAATTCCAAAATACTACGCTCAACGATGCCTTCGTTGGCTGATGCAAGTACACAAAACTGTCCAGGATGAAAGCTGAGCCTAACACCTAGTCGTCGTGCGGCTTCACCTACAGGAGCAAAGATGCGTTCACAATGTGCTTGTACATCTGCTTGTTGCCAAAACGAGATCCAGTCTTCATGCGTATAACCCTGTAGCATTTCTGAACCCAGGCGTACCATACGACGATTTTCGGGCAATGAACCCACTCGTTCTACCAAAAGCAAGGCAGCACGAGCATTATGATTCATAATATCCCACTGCCGCTGTTCGGCTTCGTCTTTGTGTTCACGCAACCACCGCATGGTGGTAGAACGACCATTTAGATCACGATCTACAGCATTGACCTTTTTACCGGCCACTTCGCTAGGATCATTGATCCATTTACAACAAAAACCAACTCGACCCATAATGGCTCCTACCAGTGGTGAACAACATTAGCAATGATAAAGAAACAAGTGATCACATGTATCACCACCCAAAATGTTTTTAAAAAAAGTGCAACGCGAGCTTCGCGAATAGTTAGAATTGGGACATCGGGTCGATCCTCATCAGTATGACCCATAAGATGTCCAGTGGCCCTTGCCCAAATTTTTTCTATGCTATTCATTGCTTGCACTCATAGTCAAAACGATTTATATGTAATTGTATACTAGAGTGGTTTACATTGTCAATGAATATTCCAGGTCCAGAATTACCTCGACCCGATGCATCAAAATAATTGATAAAAGGAATCTTGTACGGGCGGAAATCAACATTGGTGGTCCTGTATGCACCAACTGTGGTCACGCATCCAGGCAGTCTTCCTACTTTCTTTTGAACCACCGACATAGCTGTTTCGGCACCTTTGCTGAAACCGTACAATTCATAGTAACCTTTAGAGCCTCGTATAATGGTCAAAGCTGTAGATTGTTGTTGCCAGGAAAGCCGTATAGGTATTAAGGATCGATCACGAGCAAATGCATGAAAGGCCACATCATCAAAGGCTTCGTTAAGTCCTGTGAAGCCAATAATAAACCCACGATAGGTTTTATCGTGGGCTTGCACACCAGTGCAAAACGCTAGTAGAAAAAATAGTGCCGCGAAGCAGGGGAGTCGAAAACTAACAAACATGAAACATCAACCATGAAATATCAACCATGCGCTTTTTGTTTGGGTATCTAATCAAACATCAATTTATTGTATGTATACCCAAACAATGCTGTTGAATCAGTTTTCAAGACTGTTTCAGTATTGATCGTCGTTTTCAGCGACAAAGTGTTTTCGCCTTAACCCCTGGACTAAGTTTGGCAGACTTAGTCTAGCCCAAGTTCGGTAAGCACAAGTGCTACCTTTTCGGGTACTTCAATCTCAGTACGGACATTAATGGTTACCATTTCGTCCTTGATCTTACGACGACGCCGACGAATAGTTTCAAGGCTACGGCGAGCCTCGTCAACATATTCCTGCGTGGCAATATTGACACTCATTTCGTAGCCACGACCACCATATAGACTCACGCGATCTGTGCTGTTGGCACTGGCACGGCGAGATTGCATCTCCTGATTCAAAGAATCAAGATTTGGGCGAACCTCTAGTTCAGTGACAGCGCGAGTGCGAGCCTCGGCAGCAGCCAGCATGGCATCCTCAGCAAGGTAACCAGTGATGCCAACTTCAGCGTTCTTTTGCGCGACCGCAGCTCGCAAATAGGAATTGGCTTCCAAGAAACGGCCCACACGCTGGTTGCTTTCGCGAACCTTGAAAAGCTGGGCATCAAGCTTGCTCTCAACATCAGTGTCAAAGATATTGACAGTGACTTCGGTTTTTTCGGCACCAAGCTGTTTAAGCTCGGCTTGAATTTGGTCTTGCACAACGCTGGCTTTACGGAGATTGATCTTCATTTGAATTCCTTGTTGAATTATTCTCTATACGCAATTATAGCAGAACTATTCTCTGTGTCAATGTTTTTAGGCTGAGTAAATTTACCAAAACTCCTCATTACGAGCATGCCGTTGGGATTGTTGGCTCGAATCGTTCCTTCAAGTTCGATTGATTCGTTGTTGGAAACAATCTGTACTTCTGCAAAAAGCCATCGATTGATCCTAGCTGGTCGCACAAACTCGTTGTTTAGAGAAATGGTCCAAGCATTGCCGCCTGCGGTCAAGTCCCATATGGTAGCCGCCATGGCATAGTCCATATAGGTAACCAATGCACCCCCGTGTGTTACATTCATAACATTTCGGTGTTGCTCGGTTGAATACCATGCAAAATTGCTGACACTATGGTCACTGCTAAATTTATACCATGTTTCCATGGTATGCGTGGCAAAGTCATTCCAGTGCCGACTCCTGAGGTTATAACCTAATAACCTCAGGGCCGCAGGCGTATATCTCATTTAACCTTTTAGCAAAGTTTGATAATGCTTTACAGCGGCTTCTTTTATTTCTTCGTCAGAAACATCGTCAGCAACATCAAGCTCTACATCTTCAGTGCTTGCTTCAAGTTCCCAGCGGAGGCCTTCGGGTAATACTTGATCTATTTCGTAGCTGATTAGGTCACCAGCAATGGTTCCTTGCTCGCTGTTATGAATGTCTGTGGCCAATTCAAAAATATAGCAAACCATGCCAAGTTCATTGATATGTTCAATGACCTCATCGTTGCTAACTATATCGCCAATTTCATCATCGATGATTTCAGAAATTTGGTCAAACTCTGTATTTGTGAGTTCTCGTTCTAGGCAAATTCTCACATAGTTTTTTGGTTCTAAGGTTTCCATGACATTCTTCCTTGTATAGTTAAAACCGTATTCACATGTACTTAATACTTGACTAAGTCAAGTGTACAATCATATTTAACTGGTAATGCTTCCTCTAGTTGCGCTCTTAAAGGGCTGATACAGCAATCTGTTGTTGCC
>JACCDP010250812.1_pt1 | contig 24953 bp, 21 predicted proteins | sample 7445841 | NCBI WGS metagenome assembly JACCDP01 (sample SAMN15323441, study PRJNA562643) | freshwater metagenome | isolation source: river surface water | place: USA:Blue River Watershed | collected 2017-08-17
CAAGATCTGTTTGTAGTGTACTAATGTCACCCTCTGTAGCTGTTACTCTGCCAGACAACGTATCTAAATCTGCTTGACTTGCTTTGAGTAGTATAGCAGCTTCAGCAGCATCAAGATCTGTTTGTAATGTACTAATGTCACCCTCTGTAGTAGTTACTCTGCCAGATAATGTATTTAAATCTGCTTGACTTGCTTTGAGTAGTATAGCAGCTTCAGCAGCATCAAGATCTGTTTGTAGTGTGTCAATATCACCTTCTGCTGCTGATATTCTATTTGTTAAATCTGTTAGATCTGGTGCTACTGCATCTCTTACTGCTTCATCAAGATTTTCTATTGCAGAAATTATTGAATCATTAGAATTTATTACGCTATTAACAACTACATTGAAATTTGGTTTTGTTCCATTAAGATTAAAACCTAATGATGTTAAAAAATTATCATCTAATGAAATTTTAAATTGACCATCTACGTTTGTTGTAATTGTTTCTATACCAGCGCCATTTGTAAATAAATCTAAATCAGCATTTGAATTAAGTTTTAATGATGAAATTTTTATAGTTGAAAAATTACCATTTGTTGCAAAAACATCTGCCCATTTTTTTGTTGATGTTCCTAATTTTCCTTCATTTGTCTCACGAGGAACTAAGTTCTTTGTTGTCATGATTTTTATTCCTAATCATTTATTTTATTTTAAATATAATTATTAATTCTTATGTTAAAAATTCTTAATTTTTTCTTTTATTTAGGCATTATATTTCCTTCATTGTCAAATTCAAAATATAAATCAGTTGCATCATTTCTTGTTGTGGGTGTATATGCATTTAATGAACTAAATGCTTCTAAAATAATATCTAAATTTACATCTTGTGTATTAAAATCTAATTGTCCAAAATTTAAATTTATTGCAAATAATCCAGTGTCTAATGTCCCATCAATAATTCCATGAGGATATAATTCTGTATTTTCATTTCTTAATGCCCACATTGAAGCAGTTGTTGCAACAAATCCACCATTATTACCTTCATTTAAATCATTTGATGCTATCCATTTTTGTTGATTTGAATCATATTTTAAAACTTGACCATCTTGAGGATTTAAATCATTAGAAACATCATTTAAATCTTTTAATGAAACATTAAAACTACCATTTTGTGTTGTAAAATCATCAAATGTAGTTGTGACAATATTTTCAGTTATTGAAATATCAGTGATTAATTTTGCACTTGTACCTTGAGGTCCTTGAATACCTTGAGGACCTTGTATACCCTGTATGCCTTGAGGACCTATTTCACCCTGTATGCCTTGGATTCCTTGAGGACCTATTTCACCTTGATCACCTTTAAGTCCTTGAATACCTTGAGGACCAATTTCACCCTGATCACCTTTAAGTCCTTGAATACCTTGAATACCTTGAGGACCTATTTCACCCTGATCGCCTTTAGGTCCTTGTATACCTTGAATGCCTTGAGGGCCTATTTCACCTTGATCACCTTTAAGTCCTTGTATACCTTGAATGCCTTGAGGGCCTATTTCACCCTGTATGCCTTGAATGCCTTGAGGGCCTATTTCACCTTGATCGCCTTTAGGACCTTGTATACCTTGAATGCCTTGAGGACCAATTTCACCCTGTATACCTTGAATGCCTTGAGGTCCTATTTCACCTTGATCACCTTTAGGACCTTGTATACCTTGAACACCTTGAGGACCTTGAATTGATCCTCCTGAGACGAATTGTGTTCCATCATATATAAATAATTCATCATTTAATTGAACTAAATATGCATCACCTTGATTATTGTTTAATTGTGGTAAATCATCTTCTGTTGCTACTGAACCTTTAAAAGTAATGCCTGTACCTGCAATACCTTGAGGACCAATTTCACCTTGATCACCTTTAGGACCTTGTATACCTTGAATGCCTTGAGGTCCTATTTCACCTTGATCACCTTTAGGACCTTGTATACCTTGTATACCTTGAGGACCAATTTCACCTTGATCACCTTTAAGTCCTTGAGGACCTTGAATACCTTGGATACCTTGAGGGCCTGTTTCTCCTTGAATACCTTGTATACCTTGAGGACCAATTTCACCTTGAACACCTTGGATACCTTGAGGACCTGTTTCACCTTGGTCACCTTTAGGTCCTTGAATACCTTGCATACCTTGAGGACCTATTTCACCTTGATCACCTTTAAGTCCTTGGATGCCTTGAGGGCCTATTTCACCTTGTATACCTTGAATACCTTGAGGGCCTATTTCACCTTGTATACCTTGGATACCTTGAGGACCTGTTTCACCTTGGATGCCTTGAGGACCTTGAACACCTTGAATACCTTGAGGTCCTATTTCACCTTGTGGTCCTTTTATATTTCCACCATCAATAAAAGATTCTGTTAATTCACTCCATACATAAATATGTCCATTTAATTCTACAAAATATGCATCACCTTGATTGTTGTTTAATTGTGGTAAATCATCTTCTGTTGCTACTGAACCTAAAAGATTTATTCCAAAACCTGCTTGTCCTTGAGGACCTGTTTCACCTTGGTCACCTTTAGGTCCTTGTATACCTTGAGGGCCTGTTTCACCTTGAATACCTTGAATACCTTGAGGACCTGTTTCACCTTGAACACCTTGGATACCTTGAGGACCTGTTTCACCTTGTAAACCTTTTAATGAACCACCAAATATCCATTGATTTTGTTGTGAATCATAAGAATATAAAGTTGAATATTTTACAGGATCAAAACTTTCATCTACTTCAATAACATAAGATGTTCCAGAAATTATTGAAGTAGTATCTAGTTGTTCAAGATCTGAGTATGAATCTAATAAACCATTAAATATAAATTGTTTTATTTCAGAAGGTACAAATTTTTGTAATGTTGAACTCCATAATAATGCATAACCATTTCCTGTTATATTATTTAATGTAGTATCATAAAAATTTTCTTCTGTTAATGGTGATAAAATAGAATTAAAAGGATGTTGTCCTTCAATTAATAATGAATCAGTTATAATATCTGAATGTGTTTTTATACTTGGTAATTTAGTTATATCTTGTGTATTTTTTAGATTATATTTTTGATTTTGTTTATCATAAAAAAGAAATTTATTATTATAATCTTCTTGAATATCATTACTTATTGTAATTGATTCAATATTATTTAATCTTTTAGAATTTATTAATTCTGTATTATTTTTTATTTCTTGTTCAAGTATATAATCAGCATCACTTGAATTTGTTACATTTGTTAAAAATGTTGAATTTTCATTAGGAATATATTGATTTGATGAAAAATCAATTAAATTTCCATTAATATCTCTTAATACATTTACAAATAATGTACCTTCAATTTTAACATCAGAAGAAAAAACTGTAGAGTAAAATGAAGGATTTAATTGTTGAGTTATATTATCAGTTGTTTTGTTTCCATAAACAAGTAATAATGTTTTATCTGGAAAATTTGATATATCTGACAAGTATGTGTTTAACTGTGCAGATTTTAAACCATCATTATTTGTTGCAAAATTATCAGGATAAATAATTAATTTAGGTAAATTATTTGAATTATTACCTATTATATTACCTGTTCTAATCTGTGAAGATAAAAAATCTCTTGACATATTAATTCCATTTTTATTTTATTTATTAATAAATATATATATAATATTTAAATTTAATTATAAATACGGAAATCTTACATCTGAATAATACCATGAATTATTACTTGAATTAAACCAAAAATAATATTTATTTAATACTTGTAATAATGCACCTGAATTATATGTTTGTACATATGTTATTGGTCCTTTTTGAATTTTTGAAGACTCAATATTGTTCATATCACTTATATAATATAAGTTTTGATTTCTTGCATTTGATAAAAATATATAAAATGTTAAATTTGTATTATCTAATAAATCTAATGAAAAATAGTTATTAGAATTATTTATATCATTACTAGGAATACTAAATGCTGCAGTTGTATTATTTGAAGTAAAATTATTATTATATTTTAATTGTAATGCTGTAAATGAATTTGAACTAGTTGAAAAGTTTATATTTCCAATAGTTTGAAATTGTTGTACAGGTTCAGAAACATTTATTGAAAATGAAATAAAAGAATTAACATCAGGAAAATTTTCAAAATAATATTTAATAGTAAAATATTCAGTTCCTGTAAATGTATTATCAGGTGAATATATTAAATTATTATTCAATAAACTAATTGATCCATTTTGTGCATTATTATAAATTTCTATTAATATTTGTTCATTTTCAGGATATTGCTCCTGAATGTATGATGTTAAATTTTCAAAAATATAATCATTATTATTTGTAATAGAATCAATTATATATGAATTAGATAATGTAATTGATTTTTGTCTTTCATAATTTAAGTTAAAGTCAATTATTTCAAATACATCTTGATAATTTTCTAATTTTGCTTTAACTTTAAAATTTATTATTCCATAAGAAAAATTAAAATCTTTTGTATAATTTAATAAATTATTATATACAAAAAGCATGCCTGAATTTGGTTGTTGATATATTTCAAAAACAACATTTTCATTTTCTGGTATTTTGTTTAAAATTAATGTATTTAAATCAATTGAATAATTTTCATATTGTTGTAAATCTTCTAATATATTTTGTGTTACTATTATTTCTGGATTTACTTCAAGTAAAATATTAAAGTCAATTATTTCAAATACATCTTGATAATTTTCTAATTTTGCTTTTATTTTAAAATTTATTGTTTGTTCTAAGTTTTTAGTATATGTTAAATTATTATTATTTATTATTAAATTACCATCATTTGGTAATTCATATATTTCAAATATTATATTTTCATTATAAGGATTTTTTTCTAAAATTAATGTATTTAAATCAATTGAATAATCATTATCATTTGATTCAATTAATACATCTATTGAGTTATTAACTAATAATATATTTTTTATTTTTTCTGTTTTATTGTTTTTATTTGTTTGGATTGCAATATAATTTAATTTCATTAAACTATTTGAACAATTTAATATTTCAAATCCATATTTTGTTATATTTTTTAATAAAAATTTATCATTATTAAATGATGAAATATTTATTGTTGGTTTATATATGAATGCTTTATTAAATTTAACATATTTGTTTTCATTAGGATTTAATAAAATAACATCACAAATATTTCTATATGACATTTTATATACTACTTGTGTTTTTAAATACTTGTAAATTTATAAAACATTGTTCAGGAGGATTATCAGAAATATTTAATGTTACTGATGTTAGTGTTATATTTGTAATAAATACATTCACATTTTCATCTTGAGGAGTTGCAATACAAACAGGAATAGTTAAATATTCATTTTGAAATGTATAAGTTTTTGGTTCTCCATCGCTAATATCTATTAAAGCTGTTTCTATTTGTGAATCATCAATTATAGCATAAACAGGTTTTCTTCTTATTAAAGGATATGTTTTTTTCATCCTATTAAGATCATATTTTTTTTGTGTCATAATAATTTATTCTTTTTTATTATATATAAGTATAATAAAACAGTTTAAATAGGAATTTTTTACATGAAAAACAATAATTTTAAAAATTTATTTGAAAATTGGAGAAAATTTAATAATGCTTTAAATGAAGCAATTAAAGTACATAATCCACCTGATTCATTTAAAAGTAGTAAACAAAGAGATGCATGGATGTATGAATTTGGTTTTGAAGATGAAGAATATGAAAACTATGAAGACGTATCAGAAAAAAACACAATGTTTGTTGAAGATGAATTAGATAATGAGAAAAAAATAAGTTTCAATAAAGTAGATGAAACATATGGTTTAAATAGTAAAATACTTTCTATTGTTAGAAAATTAGAAGATTATGTTGAAAGAGAAAGAAAACTAACAGGAGATGAAAATATTAAAGGTAAAATTAAATTATTTGATGAAGATATATTTGGTTTTATTAAGTTTGATTTTAGTGATTTTCAAACAAAATATAATGAAATTAGTGATTCTGTTGTTTCTACAATTGAATTTGAAAGGACTGATGAAGATGACATCATGGGTTTTGCAAAAGGAGGTTATAAATTATTATTAACACATAAATCAACATTAGGTGTTAATTCTCTTCTTTTTGAAATATTATTAGAATTTGCTTCAATTGTTAGAAATACAGGATTATATCCTGATAGAAGTTCTATTACACCTGAAGCTCAAAAGAAATTTCATATTTATGCAAATAGATCTGATATAACATTTGAACAACTTGATATTAATAAAGAAGAATCTGACACGTATGGTTTTCCTCAATTAACTCCAGATGATGATTCTGATGATACTTCTCAAGAAATATCGATTAGACATAAAGGTGAAAACTGGAGTAATTCTGTTTTCTCTAAATTAATGAAAAAAAATAATATGAATACTATTTTATATTTATGTAATCATAGTGAGTTTTTAGATATTGAATTTTCAATAAACAAACAAGGTGAATTATTATCAAAATTAAATTAATTTTTCAGCTACAAGATTTGCTAATTCAGATCTATAACCTTTTGTAAAATTAATATGTCCTGTAAGATTTGTATCTTTTAGTTTTTCTATAATTATAGTTAAACCATTACTATATTTATTTACATATGGCAAATCTATTTGTTCTATATCACCTAAAAGAATAATTTTTGAATTTTTACCTGTTCTTGTGATTACAGTTTTTAATTCATGTACAGTTGCATTTTGTGCTTCATCTACAATAATAATAGAATCATTAAAACTTCTACCTCTAATATAACTTAAAGGTGCAACATCAATTATTCCTTTTTCCATCATTAAATCAAAATAAGATAAATCACCAAATTGATTTCTAAAATTGTCAACTATTGGTGCAAGCCATGGTGCCATTTTTTCATTTAATGTGCCAGGCAAGAAACCAATATCTTTACCTACTGTTTGAATAGGTCTTGTAAATATTATTCTACTTTTTCTTTTATTTTCAATTTCATTTAATGCACTCATTAATGTTAAAAATGTTTTACCACTACCAGGTACACCAGTTAATGTAACTAAAGGTATTGATTCATCTTTTAATAAAAATAAAGCAAATGTTTGTTCTTTGTTTTTAGGTGTAATAGTTTCAGTTGAATGATATATAATACCTGTTTTAAATGTTTCACTTTTATTTTGAATTAATAAAATATTATTATTTTTTCTTACTGCTAATGCAGATTGTCCTAAATCTGTTTTAAAAGTTATAAATTGATTTTGTAATATTTCAATTTTAAAATCTAATTTATCTACTGATATTGAATGATTTTTATATAAGTTATTTATAAAATCTTGTTCAACAATTATTTCAATATGTCCTTGATAAAGTCCATTTTCTTGTGATTTTATATTTATATAATCAGCAAAATAATCATCTGCTTTTATACCAATTGCATCACTTTTTACTCTTAAATTTATATCTTTTGTTATAATTTTAATAATAAAATTTTCTAAATTATTTCTATGCCAATTAGCACATGCAATAATTACATTATCATTGTTTTCTTTATCTAAATTTAAATTATCAAAATCATATTTATTTGAAACTACAATATTTAAATCATAATCTTCAATAAAAACACCGTCATTTAAAGAACCTTTAGATCTTAAATCATCTAAAAATCTATTTACTTCTCTTGCATTTTCACCCAAAATACCTTCTTTTGATTTAAATTTATCAATTTCTTCCAAAACAACTAATGGTATGATTAAATCATTTCCACTAAAATTTTTTATACAATTAGCATCATATAAAAAAACACTTGTATCAATAATAAATTTTTTTCTTTTATTTAAATTAATCATTATAAACCTTTTAAAATATTGTTATATTTCTATTATATAAATATATTTTTTTTTAGAAAGGTTTATAATGATTAATAATACTACTTGTTTTGATGCTCATAAAAAATGTAATAAATCATGTATTAATAATTCATGCAAATATTGGCAAAAAATGGATTCATATAATAATTGCATAATTAATGCTGCAAATAGTAAAGAAGAATTTACTTTACAAGAAATAGGTGATATTTTTAATATTACAAGAATGCGTATTTGCCAAATAGAAAAACAAATATTAGATAAATTAAAAAATAATTCTAATCTTTTCCAAGACTAAATTTTACAAAATCTGAACAGGTTGTTTTCATTAATCTTAAATGTTTTCTTACACTTACTTTTGCAGATTTAATACCTTTATCAGATTTGATAATATCTTTTTCAATTGATTCTACAATTTTTTTAATTTCTTCGTAGTATTCTGAAAATGTTTTAGGTGTTGTTTGTTTTTCATCTGTATGTTTTTCAATAAATTTTGTATCTTCTGACATTTATTATTTTCCTTTAAATTATAATTTTATTTTTAATTTCTTCTTTTAACTCTTTTTCACTATTTAATAAATCTATTATGTCTTTCATTAGATCAGTATTTTCTAGTTCAAGACATAATAGATTTATTATTTTTTTTATTTCTTGTTGTGTTACACCAAAATTTAAAATTTCTTTAGTTATATCTCTACATTTTTTTATAGATTTTAAATCTAAATCATCCATTATTTTAAATATACCTTTGAAATGTTTCATTTTTTATTCTAAAATCTGTTTCATTAATGTAAAGGTTTTTTAAAATTATATTGTTTTTTATTTCATTTTTTTCAAGTTGAACAACACCTGTTAAATTATTTTCATATAAAAATTCAACATGTTCCCAAACAACTATATCTTTTATTAAATTTGATTCAAGAATATTAACAATATTTTTAAATTTTTCATTATTATTTAAATTAAATTTAATATCTTCAATTTTTGAAATTAAACCAATAACAGTTTCTTTTCCATAAATTGGTTCACTTTTATTTATGTCAAAAATTCTATGAATTAAACCACAATTGTTACATTCAACAAATTTTTCAATAAATTCATCTTGTTCATCAATTATTGAAAACACAATAAATTTATGATAAACAGGTTTTGTTTTATTTTGAAATATCTTAAGAATACATTGACATTCAATTAAGTGTTTTATATAAGATTTATTCATTTTGTTTATTTTCTTTTTTTATACTATAAGATATTTTAATTAAATTATTATAAAAACTATCTGATAACAATTCAATATTATTATATTTATAAACAGAGTGATTTTCTTTATTTAATTTATTATTATACACACCAAAAACTGCTGAAATATTGTATAATTTTATTAAATTTTTTATTTCAAGTAATAATTTTATATTTGTTTCAGGTATTAATATTTTAACATTATTTGGTGATATTCTTGATTTTCTTTTATTTAAATATTTAATAGTTTCATCATTTTTTTGAAACTTATCATCTTTTATTTGATTATTTATTTCTTCAAATAAATCTTTTGAATAATTTAAAAATGATATTTTATTTTTTTCTAAAATTACTTTTGATATTTTATGTTTGTCATATACTGCTTTTACTAATATATCACCATAATCAGATGATACTTTTTGTTGATTATTTAATTTACAAATATCATCAAATAAAAATGGATCATTATCATTAAATCTACTAATGTAAGGATATAAATAAATTTTATTTGCTAGAATTATTTGTTTTATATAATTTTTTGTATTATCTGATATTCCTCTGCAAATTAATACAATTGGTAAATTATTTAATTCTTTTGATAAATCAAATAATCTAATAATATCAGTTTCTCTTTCAATATAAGCATCGGCAACAACTAATATTACATCTTTTGTAACTTTTTTTAAATTAGTGAAATATAAATTTATAAAATCATTATCAATATCAATTTCAAAAAAAGGATTACAATTTTTTGTAATTAAAATTTCATTATTTTTTGTAGATTCAATATTAATTGTTGCATCAGGACCACCAAATAATAGTAAATTATTAAATAAATCAAATGATTCATAATCTGTTTGAGATTTTAAATAATCTAATATTGTTTCTAGTTTTTTATCAGAAATACTTTTATTATAATTATTATTATTCCCTAATATTTTATTAGAAATCATTTCTGATAATAACAGAGATGATCCTGTCATTAACGACTCAGCTCTTTTAAAATAATTTAAAATAAAATAATAGTAAGGGCTTTTTTTTAATGTTTCATTGTTTAATATAAAATTAAAAAAAAGAAATTTAGAATTATAAATATTTTCATTTGAAAGCATTCTAAACTTCTTTTTAGAAAAATTATTATTTATTTTTTTTAATAAAAGTGCTATTTCTATTAATTTATTATTCATATTTTAAACCATTTTTATGTTTTATTATAACAAAAATATAATTCAAATAAATGATTTTATAAAATTATTAGGTAAAATATCATAACATGTATTTCTTATTCTTTCCCAATCACTATCAAGAATATATGTTATTGCAGTATCATTTTCATTTCTAATAGATCTTCCAACACTTTGAATAATTGTTCTAACAGTTTGTGTATTATACCACCATTTCCATTTGTTCATTTTTTTTCTAACTAAATTATCACCTAAATAAGGAAAAGGTATTTTACATATAATTTGAAATTCAGATAAATTACCTTTTAAATCTACACCTTCTGTCATTGATGGAGATATTAAAACAGTTTTATCTTTACTTTGAATATGTTTATTTAAAATCACATCTCTATCATTACCATGTGCTAATAATAATCTTTTATTTTTAACGTTTTTAATTAAATATTCAGCAACTTTTAATGAATGTGTATGAATAATACCTTTACTATTTTTATGAGTTTCAAGTATTTCTTTTACCATTTTGCACATTACAGGTAATGTTTGTTCTATGTTTTTTGATGACATACTTCCTGCAGGTGAAAATATTGTAGGACTATTTTGTGGATCAAAAGGAGATTCTTCTTTTACACAAACTGTTTCATCTTTATTTAATCCTATTATTTCTATAAAACCTTCATGTGAAACAATAGTTGCTGACATGAATATTACATAATCAGCAAAATTTAATAAATATTGTTTTGCATAAACTGATACGTCTATAGGTTTAAATATAAATTTTTTGTATTTATTTTCTGTTTCTTCTAAATCAAATACCCAGTTTTCTTTATCATAAATTTGAAGAAATTGTTCAATTTTTTTCATATGAGAATTTAACATCTCTAATTGACTTGTTATTTTTTTAAATTCTTCTAATTTATTTGCTGTTAATCCTATTTTTTCTAATTGAGAATTTATAAATTCATTTTTTGAAACAACAGCTGGAAAATAAACTTCTTTTATCCATTTAAATGTTTTTTGTTGTGTTGTAAGATCATCTGGAACTTTAAGTTTCAATACTTTATCAGAAAAATATTGAGAAACTGATATTTCAATAAATCTTGACAACTCTGTTTCAAGATTATGTGCTTCATCAATAATTAAAATTTTCTTATTAGGTAATTTATTACTGTAATTTTTCTCAGTTAAAAAGTAACTGAAATTTGTAATACCTAATTTACCTTCAATTAAATCTTTTTTCTTTTGTTTATAACAACAATTGTAATTACATGAATCATATTTTTTATCTAAACTATTTGATCTTAGTGCAGTTTGAATTTCTTTACAAGTTGCTTCTTTATCTAATCCACATTTATAATTTGATGAACTATACAATGAAACAAGACCTTCATTAAAGAAATCATTTTCATATTGATCTTGAAGAATTTTTTGAGTTGTTAAAAAATATGCACCATTTTCTTTATCTGACTGATAATTTGTATTTATTAATTCTTTTGCAATTGTTAGTCCAATTGCAGATTTACCTACACCAGTTCCACATTCAACTACAGCAAATTTTTTACCTGCTTTAAATTCATTTAAAACTGTATTAATAACATTTATTTGTTGTTGTCTTGGATATTTATAAGGAAATGAACTTAGCCATTCAATACTCAATTTAATTAATACCTTTCAATAAATTTATTTAGGTTATAAACATGAAAAAAAATATAAACGAAGAATTATCTAAAAAAGATATAAGAATTATTAAATCTTTAATTAAATCTGAAATTGATGATATACACGATACATCTAAATTTAAAAAATCTATAAAAAAAATTGTAGAAGATGAATTTGAATATATTAAAGATTTAGATCCTGAAACGCAGGAAAAACATATAGAAAATATATTTAAAGAATTATTACAATCTTACCATGATCTTTTTTATAGAGAAAGAAACATAATAAAGAATAAAATTAATAGATAATTTATCTTATTTATAAATTTTACTTTATACACTTATTAATATCTTATTTGCAAAATTCTTTGCAGCTAATTTTGCAGCATCTTCTGTATCATATTCAATAGATTCAGCTTCATGACCAGGATATTTAATACTTAATATATTATTATGTAATACTTCTATATTAATACCTGTCTTATCATATACTAAAGCTAATATATCAGTTTCAAATCCACCATGTGGTCCAGTTAATGTTCTATAATTTCTACCAATCTCTTCTTTTATTATAGTTTTTTTTTAAAAGATTTACAAATTTTATTTAATTCTTTTTTATTTTTATTTACACACAAATATCTATTATCAATGTTATTAAAAAATTCTTGTAAAACTTTTAAATTTATATTATTATTTATATAAAGATTATCAAAATATATTCTCTCTGCTTCCTGTAATATTATACCTTCTATACAACTTTCTAATATTAAACTAGGTCTAATTTTCATAATATACCTCTTATAATTTATATATATTTAAAAAAAGGATTAATTATATGATTAATGATCATTTATATTTTATTCAAACATCAAATAATGGAATGATAAAAATTGGAAGATCTGTAAATCCAGAAAAAAGATTAAAACAATTACAAACAGGAAATCCTTTTAAACTTAAATTAATTCATGTATTTGAAAATGAAGGTTATAAAGAAAAAATGTTACATGAAGAATTAAAAATTTTTAGATTAAAAGGTGAATGGTTTAAATATAATTGTGTAGGTTCAATACCAGTAGAATTTTATGAAAAAATTAAATGGGGATCTTTTGATGATTGGTGGAATAATATTTAATTTATTTTATTTATTTTAATATTTCCTTTTTTCTTTTTTAAAAATTCATTAAATTTTTCATCACAATTAAAATCAGATAATTTAATATTATCTTCTAAATTTTGAATATCTTCATATAACCACTTTATAAATTCTTCTTCAACTTTATCATCAAGTATTTTAGAAGTATCAGGATTTATTTTAAAACCAGGATATCCTCCTTGCCCATTTAAACCATAAAATCTTTTTAAGATATTACTATCTTTTAATTTACTACCTAAATCTTTAACCTTATCAGAAATTTTATTACTTGAAATTGCAGTTTCAACTGATTCACTACCAATTGATGTCATAAAATCTGATATATTTGTTGCACCACCTATAATATCACCTATTACAGCACCACCACTAATTTTAGCTACAATTTTAATAAATTTTTTAGCTTTCATTTTTTTTATATCACCTTTTAAAAATGCTTTTAAATCACCTATTGTTGGTTCATCAATTGTACTTTCATTTTCATTTAAAAACATTCTCCAATTTTGAATTATTAATTTTGTTTCATTTAATTTTTTCATTTGTAAATCCTGTAAAATATATTTAATATATATATAAAAAGAGGTAAAATGCTTTATCAAGTAAATGAAAATCAATTAAAAGCAATAAATACAATGATTAAAATAATAAATTTAGCTCTTAAAAGAAATTGTTTTAGTGAACAAGAAAAAGAACTAATATTACAAAAATTAGCAAATATAAATTTAATATAAAATGTCAAACAAATACTTATTAAAACTTCTAATAAAAGAAATATTAGAAAATATAGAAATTAATAAATCTAAAATTGAATTTAATTCAAAAATAAATCTAGATTTAAAAAAATATAAAAATAATATACTTACTCACAATTTTGAAGAAAATGAAAATGAAAGCATTTTAGATATTAATAATGATGCTTTTAATTATATAGATTTTAAAGTTCAACAAAAAAATAAAAGAAAACACACTTAATCTTTATAAAAATGAAAAATTAATAAAGCAAAAATTATAAATACAATTGCATTTAAACTTGACATATTATTTTGATTACAACCTGATATTTTAGAATTTGAATTATTAAAAAAATCTGTTCCGCCTTGTGTTTGATTATACATATCAAAACTAGAATTATCAATATTAATATATTGATCATCAATTTGTGAATTAATTTCCATATCGTTAATTTGATTTATTTCAACATCTAAAATACATTGTGCTCCGTTAGAAGTTTCAATACATTTTTGTGAAACAGGACATATAATATCATCACATTGTTTTTCAATACAAATACCATCAATACAAATATCTGATATATCACATGTTATTGTTTCACATAAATCTTCACATTGATTATTTAATAATTCATCATTACATAGTGAAGTATCTTGTATACATAATCCATCTCTGCATATTTCTAAATAACCACAACTAATATAAGCACATGATTCAATACATTGTCCTCCACGACAAAATTCATTATCAGAACAACTAATACTTAAACAAACATCTGGAACACATTCATTATTACTACAAATTGAACCTTCATCACATCCTGTATTTTCACAAGAATCAATAACACATTCACCTTGCCAACATATTAAATTATTTTCACAAACAATATTCTCACATAAATCTATACATGCAAAATTTTCATTAAAACATGTTTGATTTCTTTCACATGTTAAAGTTTCACAAGGATATAAACATAAGTTAGTTTCATAATCACAATAAGTACCAATTTGTGGACATTCAATATCACATTGATTTCTACATTCTCCTTCATAACATATCATAAAGTTTTGACATAAATTATCATTATTATCAACTATTCCATCACAATCATCATCTAATGCATTACAAATTTCTTGATTTAATTCACCACATAATCCACAATTATTTAATGTTGTTTCATCAATTATTCCATCACAATCATCATCAAAATAATTACATGTTTCTAATATTGGATTATTAATTGGTATACAACTTACTTCACCATTTAAACAGTTTAAATCACCAAATGCACACATGCCTTTTTGTCCAGTTGAACAAAATCTATATTGATTATCATTTATTTCATTACTAAAATCTTCATCAATAAATGAATCACAATCATCATCTAATCCATTACATAAATCAATATCACTTAAAAAATTACAAATTAATGGATCACATATATCACCTATCCCATCGCCATCAATATCAATTTGATCTAAATTAACAATATCAAAGCAATTATCACATACATCACCTACTCCATCACCATCAATGTCAGATTGATCTGGATTTGCAATATTAGGACAATTATCATTTAAATCACATAAATCATCTAAATCATCATCTCCTAAACATACACCTCCTAAAGATCTCATTAACACTAATAATGCATAAGATGTTGCACTAATTTTATTCCAACAATCATTGTTTACATTATTACACCAACTACCGTCTTGTAATTGTAAATTTTTTAATGTATATGCATAATCAAAATACCATCTAGCAGATTCATCATTATATCCTAATTGTGAAGGATCTAAAACTCCACCTATTTGATCTGAATAAATAAATCCTTGATTATTTCCTTTTGTTACTTCAAATGCTTTTGCAGATGCCCATAAATAATAATAATAACTTCTATTATCTCCTATTCTATTAGAATTATCAAAACTATAATTATCTCTTAACCATAATAATGTTTGTTGCACAAATAAATCTTCTTTATTTAAACCACTTAACATTAAAGTCCATAAACCACTAGCAGACATTGCATGTGTAATTTGACCACCTGGTTGATAACTAAAACCTCCATTCTGATATCTAGATGCTAATAAAAATTCTCTAGTTAGGCTTATTGTACTTAAAGCATTTATATTAACTCTACCTGCAGCATTTAATCCTGCCATTCCAAATTGTGTTGTACTCATGTCTGTATGTAAATTATTTAAATTATATCCAAAACCCATACGATCAGATAAGTTTTGCAATAAAACAATAGTTTCTATACCATGATTAATTGCATCTGTTACTGGTAAAATTGCACCAATTAAATTAGGTCCACCTGTTGAAATATATGAACTCATAGCCATTAAACATGAACCTGAATCATAAGACTCAGCATGATTTTGACTTATACCAGGTATATTATTAATACAATATTTAATACCTTTTTTTACAATTTCTTGATCTTGTTGACTCATATTTATGTAACCAACAGAAGGTGAATTCCAATCTTCTGATGCTCTTTTTTCAAGAAAACATAACACAGCTAATCCTGTTGCTCTACCCCAACCACCATCAAAACCTTGCGTTTGTCTTAAATATTGCAAGCCTCTATCAACAGTATTATTTATTTCTATACCAAATTGAGTTATAAAACCAAAATTTAAAAATGAAACTAATATAATAAAAATTTTTTTTATCAATTTATAATATTCTCCTATAATAAAAAATTATAAATTGAAATTTAATTTTATAAAATTTATTTAACTAATTCATTATATAATCTATCCCAAATATATGATATATCAAATTTACCGTTTGTTGCAAAATGATGATGTCCTAAAACTGAAATATTTGATGATTGTAAATAATCTATTTCAAATTTTTCTTCTGCATTTTTAATTGGATTAATTTCAATATTATATATTTTATGTAATTCTTTAAGCAATTGTGCCATTGCAAAAATAATTTCATCTGGTAATCTTAAAACTTTTTTAGGTCCTATTTTAGTTGGATTATCAATAATAGGTAATTTATATCTTTCTACACATTCAATAGTTGGTTGTATTGCAAAATCAATACCTATTGATGATTCATTCATTTTACCGCCATGCCATGCAAGATGTTTTAAATCAAGATACTGTGCTACAACTATTTTACCAGTTTTATTATCTATACCCATACCAATATGTGATGAAACTTTTCTTTCAGAAGTTGAAAAAACAGCTGCCAAATGATCAATATCATAACCACCATGATGCATTACAAATCTACTTACTTGTTTTTTTCTATTACTAAAATTACCATATTTATGCAAATCATATTTTGAATTTTCAGTAAAATCAGTTATTGAAAATAATTTTTTTGTATCAATTGGTATTCTTTCACCTTTTATAACTAAATAATCAACATCACTTGTTAATTTTCTTGTTAACCATTGTTGCGTAGCAGGACCAAAAAAACCATCAACTCCTAATAATGCTTCTTCTTGTATTTTTAAAACTTCATTATAAAATTCATCACTTTTTTTATCCTTTTTTAATCCAGGATATTTTTCTAAAACTTCATTTGGAATATAAAAATTTTGTTTTGAATTATATTCTATTGCTTTAGATTTTTGTTTTTTTTCACTTAATATAATTGACATTTATAATTACCCTTATTTAATTTCATATTTTTCATCATCAATAAAAACTTTATTTAATCCTCTTAATCTTCTCATTAAAGAATATAAACCTTCAACTTTATCATGCATTAATTGATTAACATAATCATATGCTGATATAAATTCTTCAAATGATCCACTACCAAATTGATATATTTCTTCATGATTATCATTCATTATATAAACATTTAAACTATTACCATTAACATTTTCATTTTTAAATATAACATCAATTAATTTTAAATGTTCATCTTTTAAATTAATACAACCAAATGTAGGTGTTGTAGATAAAAATGTAACATCACTACCTGGATTATCATTTAATATTTTTAATGCTTTATCTAAATTTTTTTCTCTTTCTTTAATATGCGTACCATGTAAAGCAATAGTTATTGTTTTTGCAAGTTTAGTATCATAACCAGGAACAATACTTAAAACACCATCACCATAAAATGTTTTTTCAAATTCATCATTTTCATCTTTTTTTGTATATTTTGAAATAGTATATACTCCTGAAGGTGTAACTTGCATATTTGCAAGTTCTCTATCTCTCAAATATTTTTTAAATATACTTCTTGTTAATTCTTTATCTTTTAATTCATATTGTTTTCTTAAATCATTTTCATCTAACCAAACTCCAAAAGGAAAATTATCAATATCTCCTTTATCTTTTCCTGTTAATACAGGTATTTCATGAGCTAAAGAATAATCTTCATTAAAAATATATAATTTATTATCAGCATCATCTATTATTATAAATTTACCAAGTCTACCTATTCTATTTGTATTAATTACTACTAATTGTTCTAATAAATAATCAGGTAAATTTTGATTATTTTTAGTGTTTCTTAATAAATTTTTTATTTTTTCATATTTTTCATCTTTACTTATTTTTTTATTAAAACCAATATCTTGTAAAACATCCCTTACAGTATTAGGACTAATTTCATATACAGATTTAGCAATTGTAACAGCTATTCCAACTAAACCAAATATTAAAATATTTTTTTTAATATATTGTTTAATATTATTTAAACTTATTTCATCTAATAAATCTTGTTCATTTTGTTCTTGATTTTGCAAAAAATAATAAATATTTTCTTTTAGTAATTTGTTTTCAAAGTTTCTATTCATAATTAACTCTTTTTATATTTGTTTTATTTATAAATATAAACTTTGAAAATTAATTCTTTAATTAATTAATAATTTAATATATTTTTTCAATAAACTATTTAAATCAAGTTTTTCTTGATCAAAAATATCATCAGTTTTTATTAAATCATAATCTTCATATTCACCTTTAATATCATCACTTATTAAATTTAATAAATTATTAACAATTCTGTTTCTTTTATTTTTAGGATTAGTTAAAAAAGTTTTAAATTTTGAATGAAAATCAGATTCAATACAATATTTGACGAACTCTAAAAATGTATTTTTAAGTTTTTCATCATTTTTGTTTAATATAACATCAATAAAATTAATTATTTGATTATCACTTAAATTATCAAATGACATAATTAACATATTATTACTTATTTTATTTTTCATAAAAGATGACAAAAATTTAATATTTTCATCAACATCACGATTTATTAAAGCAATTGATTTTTCAATAATTATTTGTATATATTGTTGTTGTTCAAGTTCATCACATAATCTTTCAAATAATAATGCAAAATCTTTAACTTTTAATAAATCATTTAAATGATTTATTAATCTTATTATATTTAAATAATCATTATTATTAATAGATACAAATTGTGCAGATATTATATTGTCATATAATAATTTAATTGATATTACTTTTCTAATATCAAATTCAATATTTTCAAAAATTGAAATATCTTTATTTTTTAATTTTCTAATTAATAAAATTAAAACAAGTTTAAATAGATGTATATCTGTTTTAAAAATATCAAATCTATTTTTAAAGTTAAAAAACATTTGACACATTTTAGCAATATAATTATTTATTTCACTATTGTCAATATTTGTAAATTTTTTAGTAAATACTGTTGTAATATCTGAAATTAAAGAATAAAATAAAGCATCATTTTCTACATATTTTATTAAATTTTCTAAATCAATTCTACTAATTTTCGTTCTTAAAAATAAATCAAAATTAGGATAAAAAGAACCTGCAACTAATTGATAATCAATCTTTTCAAAAAATTCATTTTTTGTTTTATCATCTTTTATTTTTTCAAAAATTATTTTATAAAATTCTGACATGTTTGAATTATAATTAATTTGTTTATGAAAAGTATAATCTTCAACAACAAATTGAAAACATTTAGAATTAATAAATGTATCAAATAAAATACTTCCTTTTTTAAATAATTTTGCACTTTTACATATTTCAATTATTTGAAACAAAGTTCCTTGTTTATATTGAAAAAATGTTAAACTATTTAAAGTTTTTCCAAATAAATCATTTACTTTTTCTAAACTAATAGAATTATTAAAATTATAATCATTATTCAATAATATTAAAAGACACATTAAATAACTATAGTTAGAACCTCTTTCTTTCATTCCTAATTCATATATTTTATTTAATAATGAATCTAAAAGTTGTCTAGATGTTTCATGATCATCATCATCTAAATCATTAAAGTTTTGAATAAATTTTTGAATAAAATTAACAAATAAATTTGTTTCACATATATCTACAAATAATTTTGTAAATGTTTCTCCAAAAATATTTATTAAATTTTGTTTTTTAATATCTGCATTTTCATATTGTACAAGTTTTTTTCTTTTTATTTCTTTACCTGGGTTTTTTCTTGTCTCATCATCAATTTCTTTTTGAGTTTTATTAACATAATAACCATCTGATAAATCAAAAAGATATTGATTAAAAAAAGCAAAAGGTCTTTCAATACAATTTTCATATTTTGTTTTACTTATGTTTTCTAAATGATAATGCATTTGTAATGGACTTAAACCACTTGTATCACTTTCTTCCTTTGTCTGTAAAATACTATGTGAAAAATTTTTACTGATAATGTCATATACTTCATCTTTTAAATTTAGATCAATTAAATCACGTGAATCAATATCAGAATCAAAAAATTCTTCATATTTTTCTTTTTCAGTTTCAGCATCATTATTTAATTTTATAACAGTTTCTTTTATTTTAGATTTTATATTTAAAACATAAGAAGCTATATTAATTCTATTTTTTTTACATATTTTTTCATATATTTCATTTATTTGAGCATTATTCATATGCTTATTATATCTGTTACATGTTTCTTCAAAATTTATTTCACCTGGATTTTCTTTTGATATTTTAAGACTTATTATTTTATTTCTATGATGATTTTCTTCATTTTTTAAATAAATAATTGCAATATATGTTCCATGATTTTGATATTTTATCCAGTTACTTATATTTTGTGTACACCATGTTAAATCTGGTATTTTTTTATTAGCTAAATAATACAAAAATGCAGGATGAGAAACAGGATAAACTATTTCAATATTTTCATCTTCAAAAATTGTAATAATATCAGATGATGAAACATCTTTATTCATATATTGCTTATAATTATAAATTGTATTATTTAAAACTTTGCTAAAATCTGTTAAATTTATTTTAATTAAATCTTCATTTCCATCAAAATATCTATCATTATTTCCAGGATTAAATTTTTTAGCAAAATAATCTCCTATATATAAACAATCATCAACATCAACATCAACTTGTGTACTTATATAGTTTAATATTATACTATATAATTTATCACCAAATCCTAATAAATTAATATTTAATCCACTATCAAATTTATTAAAAAACTTTTTGTTTTTTTCTTTAAAACATGATGCAATATCATAAATATCTATTTTTTTAGTAAAATCATTATTGAAAACATATAAAATTTTATATATTTCTAAACAAATATTTTTTTCATTCTTATTTAATATATTATTAATCTTAAATATATTAAAAGCATTACTTAAATTTACATCTTCAATACTATTGTTTTCTATTGAAGTTAATAAATCTTCAATATTATATCTATTTATATCAATTTTATTATTTTCTAAAGATTCTATTCTTTTATTCAAAGAAGAAATTTTTCTTTGATTTTGATCATTATCTTCTGTGTTTGAAATAATTAACTGTATTTTGTCAATTTCATCTTGTTTTTTTAAATTATAATCATTAAAAAATTTTTCAATATTCTCATTATTTATTTCATATAATGATTTAACATATTCATTTAATTCATCTATAGTGTAATAATCATCAAAAAATTTATCAAAATGTGAAGTATCATTCATTAAAGCATATAAACTTTTAAAAAAACTTTCAAAAGAAGAAACAGCTCTCATTTGAGATTCATTTATAAAATATAATTGTTTAAGATTTTTAATTCTCATTTTTATATACATACCTTTTTTATTAAATATTAAATTAATCATTAAAAATATTTATTAATTTAATATTTTATTTTAATAATAATTTAATATATTGTTTTAATAATGATTCATTATTTGTTATTTTTATTTTTCTAAAAATATTTGGTTTTATTGTAATTTTACTTTTTTCATCAATAAAATTAGTAATATATTCAAAATTTTCATCACTAAAATATTGTTTCATGTTTTTTACATTCATTAATTTATAAACAAATCTATGAGATGTTTCAAAACATTTTAAAAATAATAATTCATATTTTCTTTTATGCTCATCATCTTCAAACATTTCAGATATTATTGCATCTAATAATATATAAAACTCATTTTTTGTATCAATATACAAAAATATATCAAATATAAAAATATTTGAATTATTTAAAAATGTTTCATTTATAATTTTTTTAATTTCAGGATGTTTAAATTCTGCTGAAATAATATAATTATATCTAAATATAACACTATACAAATTAAATAAAATATTTGTAAATCTATAATCTATATTTGTAAAATCAAAACCAAATAACTCAAATTGCTTTTTAATAAAATTATATAAATTTAAAACTTTAATCGCAGAATAATATTCTAACTCATCAACAGTTATATAATTAGTACTCTTATAATCTATAAATTCAATTATTTTATTATAAATTTGATCATTCATTGTACTAAATTTTAATACAACATCTTTTCTAAATATTAAATTAACAAGTTGATGTATATAAAAATTAACAATATTATCATCTTCTAATTTTTCAATAGCATTATTTAATATATTTTCTATATTAAAAGATTCATTTTTTATCAAAACATTATCTTCATTAATTTTAGTTTTTAATTCAATAATTTTATTATTTATATTATTATTCGTTCTTTCTTCATTTAAACATATATTAACAATATCAATCAAATCTTCATGTTTAAATCTTTGCTGTAATAAATTATTTATATCTAAATCATTAAAATAAACTTTTACAATATTTTCATTTATAATTTCACAATCAGAATTACTAAATCCTAATAATTTAATAATTTCATCTTTATAATAAAAAAATATATATCTCATAAATTGAAGTTCACTAAAACTAGAAAAATCATCAATTTTTTTATCAAACAATATTTTATTAATATATGTTATATTAAAATCTCTAAATCTAAAAAAATTTACAAAATCTTCAATTACATCAAAATATTTCTTAGATAAATATATTGTTTTAAATATTTTTTCTTTTTTACTTATATCTTTATATTCTTTTATAAAAAATGAATTACAATGAATATTATCAACAATATTCATAAATGACGTATAATTATTCGTTTTTAATGCATTTGAAAATATAAGAATTTTATCTTCAAATGATATATCTATACTATCTTTTAATATCTCATATAAATTCTTATATGCAATAAAATATCCCGGATGAATATTTGATGTTTTACATAAACTTAATAAATTATTAATTAAATTAATAATTACACTTTTCTCATTCATACTTCTAAATATATCATTAATTTTTATATAAAAACCCATCGGATATGTTAAATTTACAAATATCTTATTTGTAATCTCATAAAATATATTAAGTTTTCCTTCCTGTTTTGAAAGAATATATAAATTTTTTATTATGTTTTGCAATATAAAATCTTCAAAATTATCTAAATCTATATACTTTATACAAATCTCATAACATATTTTAAATATATCATTTACTTTATTCATTTTTATAAATGATAATAACCTTTGTTCAATAAAATCTTTACCATCAATCTCATTTTCAATATAAGCATCAGCAAAATTATAACATATATTTACTAATTTATTTAAAACTTCATCACCTAATATTCTATTTATACTCATTTCACTCATATGTTCATTATTATAATCACAACACTCTTCAAATGCTATTTTACCATTATCATATATTTCACCAGTTATTTCTGATTCCATTTTGTCTTTTGCAATTTTAAAACTAATTAAATAATTTTCATCTCCAGGCTTTAATCTCTTATCATTCAATATACACACATACTGCGTTTTTTTATAATTTAACCACGTAGATACTTTCTGAGTACACCAAGTAACTTCAGCATTAAAATATTTCAAAGCATCATTAAATGCAAAATTAGTTTTAGGATATACTAATATAAAATTTTCATCTTCATATATCAATTCACAATCTTTATATAATGAAAATTTATCACTAAATAATTTACTCTTATACTTTATATAATTAAACATCCTAACCATTATCTCTTTAAAATCAAATTCTCCTGCATCTATCTGCTTCTTTTCTTGTTCATCTAATCCAATATATATATTCTTTATATAAAAATCTGCTGCCTCAATACACTGATCAATATTAACTTCAAAATTTTCAACAATATACTTATCTATATAATCATATAATTTCTTTATCTCCCTAAATTCTATACCACTACCATCTAAACCTTCATATTTTCTTAACTGCTTTTGCAATATCTCTTCTGCACTCTTCTCACTCTTCTTATCTATACTCTCCAATATACCTAATAACTCTACTACTTTAAATATCTCTAACCCTATGTTTCCCTCTACAATAAATAATCTACTCTCTATATCCCACTCTCTTTCAAATTGTTGCTCATTAAATATTATCTCATCTAAATCACCCACAGGTATCTTAACATTCGGTTTACTCTTTAATATCTCTACTCTCTTTACCCTATCACTCTCTAACTTCTCTATCTTCTCCCTATACTTCTTCTCAAAATATTCCTTTGAACTTAATCTCTCATATATCTTATTAAACTTTTCACCTAAATCTTCTATTTCTTCAAAACTATCAACTAAACTTTTATCAATCCTTATATCATTAATCTGTTTGTTTTTTATATAATTCTCTACATATAACTTATAATAATACTCTTTTGTTCTATTAAAAACATCAGACTTTTTACTATAATTCTCTTCTAACTTATCATATATATCTTGCTCCTTACTCACACCTGATATGCCTAATATCATAGGCCTCTCTTTTATCTTACTTACAAGCTTTCC